>CXWK01012724.1_pt1 | contig 12344 bp, 13 predicted proteins | sample 590851 | NCBI WGS metagenome assembly CXWK01 (sample SAMEA3498364, study PRJEB10139) | wastewater metagenome | biome: wastewater treatment plant; material: activated sludge | place: Denmark | collected 2014-08-01
GTGGCTGCAGAAGAACAACAGGTCCTGCGCCAGACGGTCGGACAACTCGGCCTGGCCGCGCACACTGATGCGCAACTGCGCCAGCAGGCGCGAGGCCAGGCGCTTGGTATAGACGTCGCCGGCCAGCAGCCTGCTGGCCTGGGCCTCGAAGACCGCGGCCGCCAGTTGCCAGAAGGTGGCCAGCCGCGGGCTGCCAGCGTCCCGGGCTTGACCGGCGGCGCCGCCCCGGCGCGCTCCCGCGGCCAGGTCGGCGCAGAAGTCGCTCATGCGCGCCAACGCGCTGCGGCCGGGATCGCGCATCAGCGCCAGCACCAGCGTTTCCATGGCGCCGCGCGCCGCGTCGTCGGCCGAGCGCGGCTGCGCCGAGGCGTCGGGCGGCAATTCCAGCCATTGCCAGTCGATCTTCCACAGGTCGGCCGGGTGGATGCGGTCGGCGCCTGCGAGTTGCTGCGCGGCACGGTACTGCGGGAACAGCATCAGCGGCGACACCGGCTTGCCCGCGAGCTGACGGGCCAGGAAGTCGAGCAGCGCGAAAGACACACGTTCCACCGTGGCCACCGCCGCCGCGTCGACGATGGCCGGCCGCGCCATCATGCGCTGCACCGCGGCCTCGGCGGCGCGCAGCACGTCGGCCACCGCCGGCAGACCCACCAGCTCGAGGGCCCCCACGCCCTGGTGCAGGTGTGAACGTGCACTGCGCAACACGGCCGGGTCGACGTCGGCGACATCGGAACCGGCCGCCGCCTCGGATTCCTTCAGATAACGCCGCAGCGCCTTGTGCGCCGTCTCCAGCGACCGGCGCAACTCGGCGTGCACCCAGGCCAGGGCGCTGAGGTCGTCGGCGGCGGCCGGGTCGGGGGCGTGCATGGCGTGGTTCATCGGGTGGCCGCGCGATCAGTCGATCTTGAAGCGGGCCACCGAGGCCTTCAGCTCCTCGGCCGTGCGCGAGAGTTCGCGCACCATGCGCGAGGTCGAGCGCGTGCCCTCGGAGGTCTGCTCGGTGACGGCGAAGATGTGCTGGATGTTGGCCGCCACCACGTTGGCCGACTGCGCTTCCTTCAGCGCCTCGGCCGAGATGCGGGCAATGAGATCGGAGAGCTCGCGCGTGACACGGTCGATGTCGGCCAGCGCGGCGCCGGCGGCGTCGGACAGCCGCGCGCCTTCCACCACGCCCTGTGTGCTTCGCTCCATGGCGGCCACGGCATCCTGGGTGTCGGTCTGGATCGTGCGCACGATGGCCGCGATCTGCCGTGTCGCGTCGCCCGAGCGTTCGGCCAGGCGCTGCACTTCCTCGGCCACCACGCTGAAGCCGCGCCCGGCCTCGCCGGCGCTGGCGGCCTGGATGGCGGCGTTCAAGGCCAGCACGTTGGTCTGCTCGGTGATGTCGGAGATGAGTTCGGTGATCTCGCCGATCTCCTGCGAACTCTCGCCCAGGCGCTTGATGCGCTTGGAGGTCTCCTGGATCTGGTCGCGGATGGCATTCATGCCGCCGATGGTGTCGCTCACCGCCGCGCGCCCGGTCTCCGCCGCCTGCAGCGACTGCCGCGCCACGACCGCCGTTTCCTGCGCCTGCGCCGACACGTCGTTGATGCGGCCGGCCATCTGCAGCACCGATTCGCCGGTGTCGCGGATCTCGCGCAGCTGCTCGGTCGAGGCCGCCAGCAGCTCGGTCGAGGTCTGCTCGACCTGCGAGGTGGTCTCGGTGACACGCGCCACCGTGCTCTGCACCTGGGCCACCAGCGAGCGCAGCTCCTCCACCGTGTAGTTCACCGAATCGGCGATGGCGCCGGTGATGTCTTCGGTGACGGTGGCCTGCTGCGTGAGGTCGCCTTCGGCCACCGACTGCAGTTCGTTCATGAGGCGCAGGATGGCGGCCTGGTTGGCGTCGTTCACGCGCTTGGCCTCCTGCTCCTGGCGCTCGGCCTCGAATCGCTGCGCATCGGCCAGCCGCGAACGCCCGGTCTGGTCCGCGACGAACAGCCGCAACAGGCCGAAGGCACCGGCGGCCAGCAGCAGCAGCGACAAGGCGCCGACCGCCAGCGCCGCGCTGCCCAGTGCCGTCTCCTCGGCCAGGCCCTGCTGCAGCCGCTCCAGACCCTGGCGCAAGGGTTCGCTGTCGGCCAGCAGTGCCGTCTGCGCCTGGTGCGCCTGCACCAGACCCGGCAGGCTGGCGAGGATCGCACCGCCTTCGTTGCGCATCGGCTCGTACTGCGCCAGCAACTGCCGCAGCGGTTCTCGCGCCGCTCCGTCGCGCGTGCCGGGCAGTCGCAATTCGGGGTTGCCTTCGCTCAGGCCCAGCGCGAGTCCGCGAAACCGGTCCAGGTCGTCGCCGAGTTGCTTGCCTGCCGCCCCGTTGACGCCGTCGGCGGTGAGCACCTGGTTGGCGCTGTTGCCGATGCGCTGCGTCAGCATCACGAGCTGGCCCGCGGCCGACAGCTCGGCTGCCGAGGCGCCGCCCTGCGCCTTCAGCGAAAACACCGCCTCCGCGCTGCCCAGCCAGGTCGCCGACTGGCGGTTGACGGCCTTCAGCGCCGCCGCGAAGCGGATCAGCGCCGGCTGCTGCGCCAGCACCTGGGCCGCGCTCTTCTCGGCGCGGTCGACCAACGGCACCAGCGCCTCCAGCTGCGCTTGCAGGTCAGCCGGCACGGCGCTTGCGTCGGTTTTCAGGCCGCGCACGTTGCCGGCGAGCACTTCGCTGCTTTCCCGCACCTCGGCAAATGCCGCGGCCTGGCCCAGCAAGGCCTGCGACGCCGACTTGGCCAGCCGTTGCGACTGCATCGTCGCCTGCCCGACCGACGCGGCCTGCTCGGCGCCGCGGCCGCTGGCGGTGAATGCCAGTGCGGCCGTCAGCAGCAGTCCGGCCAGGCCGAGGCCAAAGACGATGAACAGCGCCCGTTGCTGGCGCGCCAACGGCCAGCCGCCCAGCACGGGCAGGCCGCTCGGAAAGACGTCGTCTGCACTGCGCGTGCCGGCGTGGCGGGATTCGGCGAAGTCGGCCGCCAGTTCCGAGGGTGCGGCCTGGGAAATGATCGACGAGTCGTCGTCGCCCGCACGTTCGCCGGGGATCAGCGTGCGCTGGCCCAGGCGCACGGTGCGTTCCATGGGGTTGTCCGGCGGGTCCAGTTCATCGAAGTGCGACGCTGCGGCTTTGGCCGCAGCAGGGGGGGCGGGGTCGCGGCCGCTGATCCTGTCCAGGAAGCTCATGTCGTCCTCTTCATGTCTGCGGGGCGGCCATGTGTCCGCCACCCCGGCCGCGCCGGCCGCAGCATGGCCGCGTCGCCTGCACGGGTGTCATGCCGCGATCGCCAGGAACGGCTCGTAACGCGACAGCAGGTCCAGATCGATCTCCTGCCAGACGCGGCCGTCGGCGTCGCGCCAGCGGGCGGCGGCGAAGCTCGGGCGCGGCTGGTCGTCGGTCGGCTCGGCCAGCAGATGCTCGGCACTGCGCAGCCCGGCCAGCCGGTCGACGAGCACGGCGCAATGCGAAGCCGTGGCGGCATTGAAGCTCAGCAGACGGAACGGCTCGTGCAGGCCCTCGGCCGGCAGCGGCGCGCGCAGGCCCAGGAAGGCGGCCAGGTCGACCACCCCGTGCAGCCCGCCACGCAGGTTGGCCACACCCAGGAACCAGGGTTGGGTGTGCGGCACGGGCTTGAGCAGGCTCACGGGAAAGATCTCGCCGGCCGTCGGCAAGGGCACCAGCAGGCCCTGCCCGGCGCATTCCAGCGCCAGCCAGGCGGCCGGGCGGGATTCGGTACGCGCCAGTTGCAGCCGCTCGGCCAGGCGGCTTTGCAGTTGGCGCAGTGCTTCGCGATTGGCCATCCGTCCGGGGGAGCTCAGCCCAGCACCTTGATCTTGGCGATCAGTTCTTCGGCGCCGACGGGCTTGACGATGTAGTCGCGTGCGCCCTGGCGCATGCCCCAGACCTTGTCGGTTTCCTGGTTTTTGCTGGTGCACATGATCACCGGCACGTCGGCGTAGCGGGGATCGCGTGTGATGGCCCGCGTGAGCTGGAAGCCGTTCTGCCCCGGCATCACCACGTCCATCAGGATCAGGTCGGGCTTGTCCTCGGCCAGCCGGCGCATGGCTTCTTCGCCGTTCTCGGCCGTGCGCACGGCGTAGCCCCGCCGGCCCAGGATGTCTGACAGGTGATGCAGCTCGGTCTTCGAATCGTCGACGACGAGAATCTTGCGGATCGGCATCGCTGGGTTTTTCGGGGCAATACGGGCGGCCGGGACGGAACCGGCGCTCACGCGGCGACGCGGCGAAACGACTCCACCGCCCGCAGCAATTGTTCCTTGGTGAAGGGCTTGGTCAGGTAGTCCTGCGAGCCGACCATGCGTCCGCGCGCCTTGTCGAACAGGCCGTCCTTGCTCGACAGCATGATCACCGGCACATGCGCGAAGCTTGCGGGTTGCGCTTGATGATGGCGCAGGTCTGGTAGCCATCCAGGCGCGGCATCAGGATATCGCAGAAGATCAGTTCGGGGAGCGTGGTCGTTGACCTTGGCCAGGGCGTCGAAACCGTCCTCGGCCAGCACGTACCTCGTGCCCGCCCTGGCGCAGGAAGATCTCGGCGCTGCGCCGGATGGTGTTGCTGTCGTCGATGACGAGCACCCGGGCGCCGGGCGCGCCCGTCACCGCCTCGCTGGCGTCGATCTCGGTGACCTGAGTGTCCAAGCGCAAATTCCTTTCAAGCCAGGGAAAGGCCGTCCCGAAGTCGTCGACCTTCGAGGTGGGCGGGTTCGGCATGCCGGGTCACGGAAAACCGACCCCCGAGCCGTGCGGCAAGAGGCTCGGCCAGGGTCAGATCTGGACCATTTCGAAGTCTTCCTTGCGCGCGCCGCACTCGGGACAGGTCCAGTTCATGGAGACGTCGGCCCAGGCCGTGCCTGCCGGCACGCCGTGTTCGGGGTCGCCCACGGCTTCGTCGTAGATCCAGCCGCAAATCAAGCACATCCAGGTACGCGGTTCGCTCACGGTGGCACGGTCACGTCACTACAATGGATCGGGATTGTAGCCACCCCCCTCGGCCGAAAAGCCGGGTTTGACGGGTGTTTGCATGCTGTTTCCAAGGTTCCGCTGGAGCTTCGGCAGCCCGCCCCGGCCGAGATTTCCAAACCTGTCCCTTCCCCCCACGCCGCCCGCCCATGACCCCCGAACCCCATCCGGCCACGGAGCTCGAAGACCCGAATGCCGAGCCGCCGGCCCCGGCCTGCGTGATGTGCTTCAACGCCAGCGATGCCAGCGGCGCCGCCGGGCTGGCCGGCGACATCGCGACCGTGGCCGCCATGGGCGCGCATGCGCTGCCGGTGGTCACCTCCATCGTCATGCGCGACACCGCCGACGTCTTCGACCAGCACGCGATCGACGCCGACGACGTGGCCGAACAGGCGCGCACGGTGCTGGAAGACGTCACCCTGGCGGGCTGGAAGGTCGGCTTCCTGGGCAACGCCGACGTGGTGAGCGCGGTGGCCGAGATCCTGAGCGACTACAGCGAGATTCCGCTCGTTTCCTACCTGCCCAACCTGTCGTGGCTGGACGAAGACCAGCAGCAGCCCTATCTCGACGCCTTCCGCGAACTCATCCTGCCGGCCACCGAGGTGCTGGTGGGCAACCACAAGACGCTGCAGGACTTCCTGCTGCCCGAGTGGGACAGCGAGCGCCCGCCTTCGGCGCGCGAACTGGCGGTGGCCGCCGGCGAACATGGCACGCGCTACGTGCTGGTCACCGGCGTCATGCTCACCGGCAAGCTCTCGACGCAGGGCCCCGAGCAGTACATCGACAACGTGCTGGCCTCGCCGCAGGGCGCCATCACCGGCGAGAAGTTCGAGCGCTTCGACGCCGCCTTCGTGGGCGCCGGTGACACGCTGGCGGCGGCGCTGGCGGCGCTGCTGGCCGCCGGTACCGAACTGCAAGCCGCCGTGTCCGAGGCGCTGTCCTTCCTGGACCAGAGCCTGGACGCCGGCTTCCGCCCGGGCATGGGCAGCATCGTGCCGGACCGGTTCTTCTGGGCCCTGCCGGCGGCCGAGGAAGGTGGCCCCGACGACGGCGCGCCGACCGAACCCGAACCCGACGACTCCAAGAGCCACGGCGTGTCGCGCCGGGTCCACTGAGCCCCGCACAAGATGTCCACCAACGAAGAGCTGTTCGCACGCGCGCAGCGTGTGATTCCCGGCGGCGTCAACTCGCCGGTGCGGGCCTTTCGCGCCGTCGGCGGCACGCCGCGTTTCATCGGCCGCGCCCAGGGGCNNGGCGAGGCCTTGTCCTTCCTGGACCAGAGCCTGGACGCGGGTTTCCGCCCCGGCATGGGCAGCATCGTGCCCGACCGCTTCTTCTGGGCGCTGCCGCCGGCCGAGGAAGGCGAGGCCGACGACGGCGGCCCGGCCGAGCCCGGGCACGACGATGCCAAGAGCCATGGCGCACCGCGCCGGGTGCATTGAGCCCCGCCACGAGAGACACGATGTCGACCAACGAAGAGCTCTTCGCACGCGCGCAGCGCGTCATCCCCGGCGGCGTCAATTCGCCGGTGCGCGCCTTCCGTGCCGTGGGCGGCACGCCGCGTTTCATCCGCCGCGCCCAGGGGCCCCATATCTGGGACGCCGAGGGCCGCAAGTACATCGACTACATCGGCTCCTGGGGCCCCATGATCCTGGGCCACGGCCACCCGGCGGTGCTGGAAGCGGTGCAGAAGGCGGCGCTGGACGGTTTCAGTTTCGGCGCCCCCACCGAACGCGAGATCGAACTGGCCGAAGCCATCATCGGCCTGGTGCCGAGCGTCGAGCAGGTGCGGCTGGTGAGCAGCGGTACCGAGGCCGGCATGAGCGCCATCCGGCTGGCTCGCGGCGCCACCGGGCGCAGCAAGATCGTCAAGTTCGAGGGCTGCTACCACGGCCATGCCGACGCGCTGCTGGTCAAGGCCGGCTCCGGCCTGGCCACCTTCGGCCACCCCACCAGCGCCGGCGTGCCGCCCGAGGTGGTGCAGCACACGCTGGTGCTCGAATACAACAACGTCGCGCAGCTGGAAGAGGCCTTCGCCAAGCACGGGCCGCAGATCGCCTGCGTGATGATCGAGCCCATCGCCGGCAACATGAATTTCGTGCGCGCCTCGGTGCCGTTCATGAAGCGGCTGCGCGAGCTGTGCACGGCGCACGGCGCGCTGCTGGCCTTCGACGAGGTGATGACGGGTTTTCGTGTCGCGCTGGGCGGCGCGCAGAGCGTCTATGCCAGGCTGATCCCCGGCTTTCGGCCCGACATGAGCGTGTTCGGCAAGGTGATCGGCGGCGGCATGCCACTGGCCGCCTTCGGCAGCACGAAGGACGTGATGAGCCAGCTCGCGCCGCTGGGCCCGGTATACCAGGCCGGCACGCTGACCGGCAACCCGGTGGCCACGGCCTGCGGACTGGCCACGCTGCGTGAAATCTCGAAGCCGGGCTTCTTCGACACGCTCTCGGCCCGCACGCGATCGCTGGTCGAAGGCCTCACCGCCGCGGCGCGCCAGGCCGGCGTGCCCATGGTGGGCGACAGCGAAGGCGGCATGTTCGGCTTCTTCTTCTCCGACGCCCTGCCGCAGAACTACGGCGTGGTGATGGCCACCGACAAGGAGCGCTTCAACCGCTTCTTCCACGCCATGCTCGACCGCGGCGTGTACCTGGCGCCGGCGCTGTACGAGGCCGGTTTCGTGAGCGCGGCGCACACCGGCGACGAGATCGTGGCCACGGTGGCGGCCGCGGCCGAGGCGCTGGCCGCCGAGGCCGGCGCCGCACCGAAGCGCGACTGAAGGCCCGGCCGCCGCAGCCGCCGTGGCGCCCGACGCCAAGGTCCTGGCCTGCAGCAACTGCGGCGCGCCACTGCGCACCTTGTCCCTGCCGGGGCACTATGGCAGCACGGTGGCGATCGACGTCTGCGCACCCTGCCACCTGGTGTGGTTCGACGTCGTCGAGTCGGCCCGCCTGTCGGGCCCCGGGCTGCTGGCGCTGATCGGCGAGATGGCCGCGGCGCAGGCGCTGGCGCATCAGCCGCTGCGCCCCGGCATCGGCTGCCCGCATTGCCGCCAGCCCGTGCGTACGGTGCACAACCGCACGCGCTGGGGCCAATCGCTGCAACTCGAGTGCCCGCAGCGCCACGGCGCCTGGCAGACCTTCGGTCAGTTCCTGAACGAGAAGGGACTGCTGCGCCCGATGTCGTCGGCCGACCGGGCGCGCGCGCTGCAGCGGTCCGAAGGCTGGCGCTGCGTCAACTGCGGCGGCGCCCTGGGCGCGGCCGATGCCACCTGCCCCTGGTGCAGCGCGGTGCCGGCGGTGGTGGACGTGGCGCGGCTGGCGCATGCGCTCGACCCCGAGGGCGCCACCGCCGCCCATGCGGTGCACGAGACCGGCACACGCGCAGCAGCGCTGGCCTGCCAGGCCTGCGGCGCAGCGTTGCCACCCGACCCCATCTGGCACTGCGGCCACTGTGGCGCCACCCTCACCGCGCCCGGCCTGGCCGAGGCGCATCGGCAGGTCGGCGCCCTGGGCCCGGCCCTGCAGGCGCATGCCGAACGGCCCGCTCCGCGGGTCGTGCAGCAGCGGCTGGCCGCGCAATCAGCCGGGCTGGATCGCCAGCGCGAACGCGCCGCGGCGATGCAGGCGGAGGCCGATGCCCGCAGTGGCCACCACCTGGAGCCCGTCGAACACGGCCTCGACATGGGCGCCCTGCGCAGTCTGCCCCGCTGGGCCGCCTGGCTGCTGGGCGCCTTGCTGGTGCTGCTGTGGTGGTGGTTCTGAACCGCGTTCAGACGGGCGACGAACGCAGTCCGTAGGCCTTGCCGCCGACGAAGACATATTCGCCGCGCAGGATCGCTTCGCCCTTCTCGCCGGCGAAGGTGAAGCCGAGCACGCCGACGCTGTCGCCTGTTCTGATCTCAGGCACCTGCCAGGCCTGCATGCGGGACAGCGGCGCCAGCTCGATCTGCCAGCGCCGGTCCTTGCGCGTGGGCAGCGTCGCGGCCTTGAGCAACGCCGCGCCGTCCACGGGGGCCGACTGCGCGGGCAACGGGCGCATGGCCAGGTCGGCCGGCAGCTTCGGCTCGGCCGGCAGCTCGAGCTCGAATTCGACATGCGGGTTGCGCCAAGCCACGCCGACGGCCCGGCCTTCCAGGTACAGCGGGCGGGTCTGGTCGAAGCTGCTCCAGCCGTGGTGGGCCCAGGCCGGGCGCAACGCGGCGAGCACGGCGCCGGCCAGCAAGAGACGTCGGTTCATGAGGGTTTCCTTTGGCACGAAGGTCAGGAATAGGCAATCCAACGGCCGCAGATGATGACGGCCAGCCACAACCCCAGTGAAAACACGGTCTGCACGCGCGCCGTGCGGTCGGCCCGCTCCAGGCCGCCGCGGGCGTGGAACCAGGCGGCATTGAGCCCGGCGAACAGCACCAGGCCCATCTTCACGACGAAGCTGCGGCTGGCCAGCAGCTCGGCCGGCGCGGCAGCGAACATCGCCAGGCCGCTGAGCACGAGCAGGCCGAAACCCGACAGCGAAAGGCCCAGCGACAGCCGCGCCAGCGGCCGCAGCGGCAGTTCGCCGGCCACGCCCCAGACGCGCAGTTCCAGCGCCACCAGGTTGCCCAGCAGCAGGGCGATGCCGACGATGTGCACGACCTCCAGCGCCGGGTAGGCCCAGGGGCTGGACGCGATCCACGGGATGCCGGCAAAACCACCTGGGTTCATGCCCGGACGCTAACAAAGTGCAAAAGCCCGGCGACGCCGGGGCCAAACCTAGAATCCCGCCATGCACCTGCACATCCTCGGCATCTGCGGCACCTTCATGGGTGGCCTGGCGGCGCTGGCGCGCGAGGCCGGCCATCGCGTGACGGGATGCGACGCCGAGGTCTACCCGCCGATGAGCGAGCAGCTGCGTGCCCTGGGCATCGAGCTCATCGAAGNNGCTCATCGAAGGCTACGGCGCCGAGCAGATGGCGCTGGCGCCCGACGTCTTCGTCGTCGGCAATGCCATCAAGCGCGGGAACCCGCTGATGGAGGCCGTGCTCGACGCCGGCGTGCGCTACACCAGCGGCCCGCAGTGGCTGGCCGACCACGTGCTGCAGGGCCGCCACGTGCTGGCGGTGGCCGGCACCCACGGCAAGACCACGACCACCGCGATGCTGGCCTGGATGCTGGACCAGGCCGGGCTGCAGCCCGGTTTCCTGGGCGGCGGCGTGCCGCTGAATTTCGGCGTCTCGGCGCGCCTGGGCGGCTGCAAGTGCTTCGTCATCGAGGCCGACGAATACGACACCGCGCTGTTCGACAAGCGCAGCAAATTCGTGCACTACCGGCCGCGCACGGCCGTGCTCAACAACCTGGAGCACGACCACGCAGACATCTTTCCCGACCTGGCCGCCATCGAGACGCAGTTCCACCACCTCGTGCGCACGGTGCCCGCCAGCGGCCGGCTGGTGGTGAATGCCCGCGACGCGGCGCTGCAACGCGTGCTGGCGCGCGGCTGCTGGAGCGAGGTGCTGCGCTTCGGCACCAAGCGCGAGGAACCGGGCGGCCTGTGCGCACGCGGCGAGGCGCAGTCCTTCGACGTGCTGCGCGGCAACCTCAAGCTGGGCCACGTGGCCTGGGACCTGCTCGGCGAACACAACCAGCTCAATGCGCTGGCCGCCATCGGTGCCGCCGACCACGTGGGCGTGGCACCCGAGATCGCGGCCGCGGCGCTCAGCACGTTCCAGAACGTGCGTCGCCGGCTGGAACTGCGCGGCAGCGTTGCATTGACCGGCGGCGAGGTCAAGGTCTACGACGACTTCGCGCACCACCCCACCGCGATGCGCGTCACCGTGGGCGGGCTGCGCCGCCGCCTGGACCAGAACGCGTCGGCGCCCGGCGCGCCGCGCCAGCGCATCCTGGCCGTCTTCGAGCCGCGCTCGAACACCATGAAACTGGGCACCATGAAGGCGCAGCTGCCCTGGGCGCTGGAGGAAGCCGACCTGGTCTTCGGCCTGCAGGGCGACTATGGCTGGAGCGTGCGCGAGGCGCTGGCACCGCTGGGCCCGTCCGCGGCGGTGGCCGTGTCGGTGGACGCGCTGGTGGCCGCCATCGTGCAGGCGGCGCGGCCGGGCGATCATGTGCTGTGCATGAGCAACGGCGGTTTCGGCGGCATCCACGGCAAGCTGCTCGACGCCCTGAAGGCGCGCCGCCCGTGACGCCCACGCACCTGCTCTACCTGCACGGCTTTCGCTCGTCGCCCCGCTCCTTCAAGGCGCAGCGGCTGCAGCCCTGGCTGGCGGCGCACCGGCCCGAAGTGCACTGGTGGTGCCCGCAGCTGCCGCCGTCGCCGCGCGCGGCGATGGCGCTGGTGCGGCAAGGCATCGAAGCCTGGCCGGCAGCCAGCTCGGCCGTGCTGGGCAGTTCGCTGGGTGGCTTCTACGCCACGGCCGTGGCCCAGGCCACGGGCTGGCCGGCGGTGCTGCTGAACCCGGCGGTGGACCCGGCGCGCGACTTGGCGGCCTATATCGGCGAGCTGACCGCCTTCCACGACCCGGAGCAGCATTTCTTCTTTCGCGCCGAATACGTCGACGAACTGCGCGATCTGGTCGTGCCGGCGATCACCCACCCGGAACGGTTCTTCGCCGTCATCGCCAAGGGCGACGAGGTGCTGGACTGGCGCGAGATGGCCGCGCGCTACGCCGGCGCGCAGATGCGCCTGCTCGAAGGCGGCGACCATGCGCTGTCGGACTTCGACGAGCACCTGCCCCACATCCTGAGCTTCCTGCGACTGTGTGACTGAAGGCCAGCCGCTGCGCCGCCGGCGGTGCCGCGCCGGCGCGCCCCGGCCAACCCGCGCCCGCCGCGGGGGGCTGGGCGCCGAGCAGCGACAATCCGATCGATGTACGCCCTCTTCGAAGAATCCGGCAAATTCCACGCCGGCCGCCTGATGTCCGAGACCGACAGTTCGGTGCAGGTGGAACTGGAATCCGGCAAGCGCGTCAAGGTCAAGGTGGCCCAGGTGATGCTGCGCTTCGAACAACCCGCGCCCACCGAGCTGATGGCGCGGGCGCAATCGCTTGCGGGCGAGATCGACCTCGCGTTGGCCTGGGAATTCGCGCCCGAATCCGAATTCGGCTTCGCCGACCTGGCACGTGACTATTTCGACGCCCAGGCCGGCCCCGAGAAGCAGGCCGCGGCGCTGCTGCGGCTGTTCGACGCGCCGCACTATTTCCGCCGCCTCGGCAAGGGCTTGTTCAGGAAGGCGCCGGAAGAGATCGTGAAGGCGGCGTTGCTGGGCATCGAGCGCAAGAAGGCGCTGGCGGCGCAGATCGACACCTGGGCCGGCGAACTGGTGGTGGGCCAGTGCCCGGCGCCGGTGCGCGAG
>CXWK01015227.1_pt1 | contig 12342 bp, 12 predicted proteins | sample 590851 | NCBI WGS metagenome assembly CXWK01 (sample SAMEA3498364, study PRJEB10139) | wastewater metagenome | biome: wastewater treatment plant; material: activated sludge | place: Denmark | collected 2014-08-01
TCCAATGGATGCCGACGTGCACCCGGCTGAGCGCCACCGCCCCGGCCAGGCCAAACCACACGGGTGTGGGCACGTCGCTGTCGTCGGACAACAGCACCGCAGCGCAGAACGCGGCGCTGGAGTGACCGCTGGGAAACGATGAGGTTCGCGGGGTGCGCAGCGTCCACTCCTGAAATCGGGGAACCGGGCGAGGCCGGAGCACCAGCGCTTTCAGCGGCCCGTTCACCAGGGCCGATTCGATGCCCATTGCGGCGGCAAAGCGCCCCACCCGTTTCCAACGATCGGGGCGGGGCAGCGATTGGGCAGCGCCGAGCACCGCCCACACCAGGCTGTGGTTGGCCGACTCGGTCAGGCCGAACACCGCCCGGTCGACCGGGTGATGGCCGCGGAGGCGGTCCCAGCCCGAGTCAATCATCCCATCGAGGTGGTCCATCCAGGCCGGAACCGGGATGATCCCCTTGGACTTGGGCTCGAGGGCAACTCCAACCGGTTGGCCGGGCTCGGGAATGGGATCAGCTGGGAGGGTGCTCACGTTGGCTCCGGAAGGTCGGGCGGCTCGGCACCCGATACCCGTTGGGTGCCTGCGAAGCTCATCAAGCTAGACGGCTGGCCGGGCCGTGGTTCCGGGCGGTGCCGCCCTCAGGCGACTCGGGGCGGCTTCACGCCCAGCTCGACGACGGCCTGCGCTGGATCGCCGCCCTGGGTGGGGCAGTACTTAGCGAAGGCACACCAGTTGCACAGCGGGCCCGGCTTGGGCCGGAAGTCCTCGTGTTCGCAGGCCCGTTCAACCGCCGACCAGATCGCTCCGACGCGCCGCTCCAACCCCCGGGTGGACTGGTCGCTGGGCGTGGCGACGATCACCTGGGGGTTCTTGCCCAGAAACAGCAGTTGCACCCGGGCGGGGCGACGGCCCAGCACCCGTTCGCACAGCAGCGAGTAGAAGTGCACGCCGCCCAGTTTGGACTGCTCGTAGCGCTCCGACGGTGGGCGCCCGGTTTTGTAGTCGGTGACGACCAGCTCGCCGTCAGCGGTCAGCTCCAGGCGGTCGATAATGCCCCGCAGCCGGGTACCGGCCAGCTCGGTTTCCATGCGCAGCTCGAGGCCGACCGCGTTCACCTGGCTGGGATCCTCCAGCAGAAACAGTCGCTGCGTCATCTCGGCCGCCTCGGCCTGGAACTCGGCCCGGCCGGCGTCGTCGAGGCCCAACGCCTGCACGTCGGGATCGTCCCAGGCCTGGAGCGCCGCCTGGTCGAGGCAGGCGGCTGCCGCGTCGGGGGTGCGTTCCCCCGGGGGGAGCACGAACAGCAGCTCGAGGGCGCGGTGCACCAGGGTGCCGCGCTCGGCCGGGATCGACGGCGGCTCGGGCAGCCGCTCAACGGCGGAAAACCGAAACGACAAGGCACAGTCGGTGAAGGTGGCGACCTTGGACGGGCTGAGGGTGGTGGGCAGATCGAAGGCCATGGCGTCCATGGTACGAGAGGGTGGTGACAGCGAAGAGCGTCCGAGCCGCCTCGGACGCCGATAGGTTCGTTGTGGGATGACCGAAGCCACGCGAGAACCTGGCGGGCCACGCCTCGCTGCCACAGCTCCTGTTGTCGCGGCCTTACGGCGACGGTTCAATCGCTCGACGCTGCGCGGAGACCTCATTGCGGCGCTCGTCGTGACCGCTCTGATGGTGCCGCAGTCCCTCGGTTACGCCGCGCTTGCCGGCGCGCCGGTCCAGGCCGGTCTTTACGCACTGCCGTTGGCGTTGGGCGTGTACGCCTTCGTCGGATCCTCCCCGCAGCTAATCGTGGGGCCGGTCTCCACCGTCTCGGTGCTGACCGGGTCGATCGTCGCATCGCACGGGGCAAAATCCCCCGAGGAGGCGCTGGCGCTGGTCGCGGCGTTGGCGGTCGTTTCGGGGCTCATCCTGATCGTCGCGGGGCTGCTCCGGCTCGGTTGGGTGGCCGATTTTCTCTCCAAGCCGATCGTGACGGGTTTCGTGTTCGGCTTGTCGATCCTGGTCGTGCTGGGCGAGATCCCCACGTTGCTGGGGTTGCCACGCGGCTCTGGCAACGTCATTGACAGGGTCAGTGGCATCGCCGGGCACCTGGACGAAATCCAACTCCGAAATGCGGCGGTCGGCGCGGTGGCTCTCGCTGTGCTGTTCCTGGGACCTCGCATCAACAAGGTGGTGCCTTGGGGGCTGATGGTGGTCATCGGTGGGCTGGTGATCGCCCGGTTCGTCGACTTCCCGGCCGCGGGTATCGCGGAAATCGGCAAGGTGCCAGGCGGCCTGCCCGGCCTTGCCGTGCCCGACTTGTCCGCTGCCGAGATGGGTGGTCTGCTCACCAGCGCCGCTGCCCTGGCGATGGTGGGCCTGGCCGAAACCTTGAGCGCTTCCAGACTGTTCGCTGCCCAGAACGGCTATCACATCGATGCCAACCGCGAGTTCATTGGCACCGGGGCGGCCAACGTCGCCGCAGGATTATCCGGCGGGATCGGTGTGGGCGGGAGCCTGTCGAAGACCGCTGCGGCCGATAACAGCGGAGGCCGCAGCCCGCTGACCAGCCTGGCGACCATGGGCTTCGTCATCGTCGTGGTGTTGTTCTTCGCCCCATCATTGGGCGCTTTGCCCCGGGTGGTCCTAGCGGCCGTGGTCGTTCATGCGGTGTGGCCGCTCATGGACCTCAACTCGATCCGCCGCTACAAACGCATCCGCCGAAACGACTTTGTGGGATCCATGGCGGCGCTCGTCGGCGTGCTGGCCCTGGGCACCCTGTACGGGCTTCTGGCGGCAATCGCTCAATCGATCCTGGGCCTGATCTATCGCTCGAGCCGGATCGAAGTCGATGTGCTGGGCAAGGTGCGCGAGGAGAAGGCGGCGTGGGGGTCGGTCGACCGCAATCCCAAGAACCGCACCGTGAGCGGCATCCTTGTGCTCCGGCTTACCAAGCCGGTGTTCTGGGTGAACGCGGCCGCCGCTGTTGACCTGATCACCACGGAGATCGAGTCCGAGCCCGGCACCGATGCCGTCATCATCAACTTGGAGGCCACCAACCAGCTCGACACCACCAGTGCCGACGCACTGGCGGAGTTGATCAGACACCTGCATCGACACGGGATCGACGTCCATCTCGTCAGGGTCATCCACGGGACCCGCAATGTGCTCGAGGCTTCGGGCGTCCACGAGATCCTCGGACCGGGTCACATGTGGCGCACGATCTCCCAAGGCGTCAGAGCAGCGAAACGCGCCCGTAAGGCGAGGAAGGAAGCCGAGGCGCCCGCCAATCCGTGAGCATCTGACTACGGATCAGGAGGTTGGGGGTTCGAGTCCCTCCCAGCACCCACGACAGGCGGCGTCCAAGCCAGCAAAACCCGAGTGCCACTGCTGCACGCTGCTCTTCGCGGGATCACGCTCCAGGCAGATCGTCTTCCGACGGAGTCGTCGAGCGCTGCGCGACGTAGCGGGCGAGTGCATCGTGTGCGCGCCGCAGCCGCTCTTCCCAGGTGGGCGCCGCGTGCTCAGTCCAGATGATCGAAGCGTCGCGGGCTGGCGAGAACATCTCCAGGAGGAACTCGATCCCAGCGAAGCGATCTAGAAGCTGGAGCTCCATATCTCCAGCCGAGCGAGTAGTTCCAGAGATGTTGATGTTCAGGAACAATCCCACAAACTCGCTCGCTGTCCACGGGTCGCCCTCCTTCAGCTGTTCGCGAACCCATCTCCGAACCACGGAGTCGCTGGTGAATTCAGACCAGTCGAGCATCAGCCCGAGCGATCCGTCCGCCTCACTTGGAGGACGAGTCGCCTGTTTGCAGAGTTCTTGCTTGGTCCGCTCAGCGAGCAACGCTGCGAAGGCAGCCTGCTCGGGCGAGAGCTGGTTACCGCACCCAGCCAAGTTCTTCTGAACCCGCTGAAAGGAATGCGTGATCTCCCGAAGATCAACGACTTGCAGCATCTCGTTTAGGAGAACGATCGGGTCGGACAGGTCGGCCGCCTCCATCAAGCTGCTGACCCAAATCGACGCCCCGGCTTGATTTCTGCGGAAGACCCCATGGTCAGGAACCTGCGCCATTACTGTGACAGCGAATGGTAATACTGAGCGCGCATCCGAGCGACTGGTGGGCGAGTAGCGGCAGAGCTTGTCGACGATGACATCGCCTGCAACCTCCAATTTGCCCAGAAGGCTGGCGGCGGACTGACCGGGCGATCCGCGGCTGACCTGGTCAAGCGCTGCTCGAACCTCGGCGTCCGTGACGTCGTCTGGAGGGATCGATAGATACAGGTAACGGCCGAAATACTCGGGGGAGCTGATGCTCTTAGCGGCGGCTTTCTGCAGCGCACCACCGAAGCGGCTGAGCCGAGGGAACATACGAGCAAGTATTCCCAGAACATTGTTCGCGCTTCCAGCGGTGAGGCCAACCTCTTTGGAGGTTAAGCGCTCCTGCCACTGATCGATGCGCTCGTCCACCGTCGACTTGTCTCCGGTCAGAAAGTCCGTTCCGGTGAGCTCCGCTGCGCTGGCTCGGAGGAGCCGGTACACCTCCGGGTAAAAGGTTCGAACGAACGTAACGAGAACAAAGTCGACAAAGTCGACTTCTTCTCCAACGAGCGGGTAGAGGGCCTCAACTTGAGCAAAGAACCGCTTGACATGTCGGGGCTCCGTAAGAAGCTCACGGAGGTGCTCCTGGTAGGCCATCCCAAGGCGATCGGTGTCTGGCCAGCCCAACGTCAGGCAGTTCCCGTCAAGTACGTGTTCCAGCAGCTCGTCGACCAAACCATCCAGGAGGACCTGCGGAACCGGGGGCAAGTCGAGGCGAAGCTGGACGATCTTGTCGAGGTACGCCAGAGCCCGAGCTGGACTGTCCCGGGCTACGTCGGTCGATCCAAGAACATCGAGAAGCGTCGTCTCGTCGTACGCGAGCACATAGAAGACGCGGGGCAGCCGACCGACCAGCCGAACAAGTTTTAGGAGCGTCGCCAGCTCGTCCCCTTGCAGACGGTCGACGTCGTCAATCAGGACCAGGATCCGCTGCCCGGTCTCCTCAAGAGACTTCTCAAGGCTCCGACGCTCGGCTTCAAGCGACGTGTCCCCCGCAAGGTGCTCAGCGGCCGCGTCGAATGCCTTGGACGGATCCAGACCGAGGATGCTCGCGATCGAGGTATACGGGGCTATCCGGCTGGCGTAGTTCGACAGCTTCGCGCGCGTTGAACTCTGGGCTGGCAAGGCGGCCTCGACGGTGGCCAAGAACTCTCGGGTGAGTCCGTCCACGTCCGACACCATCCAGGGGTTGAAATCCACTACGGACCAAGTCTCGTCGTCCCCCAATCCAGACCGCACGAGATTCAAGACCGACGTCTTGCCTGACCCCCAGGGGCCGATCAACCCAAGGACAGCCGATGGAGTCTGCGACGCGACACTGTTGACGAGTTCGACAAAGCGATCAGCAAAGCCAGTACGTCCGAGCCGATCTGGCTCATGGCCAGCTAGGGCATCATCACCAAGAAGTCCCACGCCGAAGCCCCCCTGACGCCGTAGATGCTTGCGCTTGAGCCGAGAACATATGTCAACCTCTCAATCATTTTGACTATCTGGCCGGATGCTCCAATCTTCGCGGACATTGCCATTGCGTCCCAACGTCTGACGGGCCAGCGCGTCGGATCACACTCGACGAACAAGATGCGCCAGCAACGACGTGGCCAATCGCCTAGTCTTGCGCTCGCCCAAGCGAGAACGAAGGAACCCGATGGCCAGCCTGTATGAAACCCTCGGAACTCGTGTAGAGGCCAAGACGGGCCCTGGAACAGCGATTACCAAGACCATCGAAACAGTAGACAATGATCACGTGGCAGCGGTTCTTGAACTAACGGACGCGAAACCCTGCGACGTTCCCGGCACCACGATCACGCGAAAGGTCGAAACCGCGGACAACGATGTCGCAGCGCTCATGCTCGACATGCTGGAAGCTGATCCGAAGCCCAGCCCAGGCACAGTGCTAACGGCAACCTTGGAAGAGATCGACCCTGATCGAGTTGGGGAGTTCCAGTCGATCAGCGGCTCGGATATATGACGGGTTCGTCACTAATCGTCGGCTCCGAGGCCGACCTGCACGTCCAAGCAGTCATTGAGGTCTGCCAAGAATCTGGGACCCGTCCCGTTCTCATCGACGCTGAAAGTTTGGGAACTTCAAGCTGGGAGCTTCGAGGGCCGAGCCTCAAACTGCGGATGAATGAACGTCAGATCGGCGGAGCCGGCTGGTTGCGGCGCCTTGCCCCGCCTGAATCCCATAGCGGACTTACGATCGGTTCCCAAAAAGCTGCCGAGGCCGCATCTCGGCTCGCGCTTTTGGTGGCACTCTCCAGCGCTCCCATCGACTGGCTCACGGACTACTGGACCCTCATGCGAGCTGAAAACAAGCTCATCCAGTATCGAGCGGCAGCCTGCGTAGACGTGCCGGTCCCTCAGTTCGAGGTCGTATCGAGTCCCGAATCGATCTCGGCGAGCCTCGGCGATCAATTCGTTGTCAAGCCGCTTGGCACGGGCGAATATCGGACTGAGTCCGATACATTCGCCGTCCACAGCAACGTCATCGATCGGTCCGATCAGCGTTTGTATGGGCTAGTGGAGGCGCCGTTTCTGATCCAGAGATTAGTCGAGGCGACGAGGCACCTTCGAGTCGTAACAGTCGGTGACCAAGCTTGGTCGGCCGCACTGGATGCAGAGGGTGTTCCTGTCGACTGGAGGCTTGATCTAAGGGCCCACGAGTCTTGGCTCCCGGTACAGGAGCCAGCCGTGGAACGAAAGGCACTCAATCTAAGCAGGGCGTTAGGACTCGGATTTACGAGCCAGGACTGGATCGTCGACCTCGAAGGGGAAGCGTGGTTTATTGACGGAAACCCCGCAGGGCAGTGGCTCTTCCTTCCCCCGGAGGTATGCGACCCCGTCACCGCCGCGCTTGCCCTCTGGTTGACGACGGGGAGCGAATGAGGTGAGCGAGGTGAGTGCGGTCAGCTCGCCTGAGCGATTTATTGAGGCAAAGGTGTACCTCAGTCACGTTACCGCGCTCTTCAGGCCTGGGTCGACAGTGCGGGAACACATTGCGATGTCTAAGGAGATGGCAAGGGCCGGTGATCTCGAGGATTGGGATGACGAGGAACTCAAGCTCCTTATCGACGAGTGCCATTTCACGCTTGCCGATCAATCAGCTCGATTCGACCAGGTTCGAACGACCTCCCAGATCCTTATGCCGCTCGCGTTTGCCCTCGTCGCTTTGTATGGCACCCAGCTGACACGTCTGGTCGACTTCAGCCCGTTGAGCACCCGACTGGGGCTCATCGTGCTCTGGGTCACCGGTTGCGCTAGTTCGTTGCTCGCCGGGCTCGGCAGTGCCGCCATCCTGTCTGTCCGGGCAAGGTTCGGACGAGTTCTTCCAACACTTGTTTCGCAGTCTGAACGCCCGATTCTTCGGGCTGTTGCCAAGGGTTATGTCGGCCAGGCGGCGACCGGCGAAAACACCGTGGCAACGAGACTGACACTCGTTCGTGATGCTGTGTTCCTGCTGACGTTGGGCGGTTCCCTCCAGCTCGTGCTCTGGGTCTCGGTGAGTGTTGGGACCTGATGGCTCAGCTGGTACCAGCTTGAACAGGGTCGTGGCCTTCTGCCGAAACCATCACCCGAACCAGTTCTGCGGCTTCTGCTTGCATGCCTGGCATGACGTGGGCGTATTGGCTCAGGGTGAAGCCTGGGCTTTCGTGGCCGAGTCGTTCGCTGATGACCTTGACCGGCACGGCGGCCCGGAGGGCGATCGTGGCGTGCGTATGTCTCAGGTCGTGCAAACGAATTCGCGGTCCGCCCGACTCCTTCACGGCCTGCTGGAACAGCTTCGAGAGTCGATCAGGGTGGATGGGGCTTCCGTCATCTGCGGCCACGACAAAATCACGGTTGAGATATCGCCCTCCGGCTTCCTGTCGGTCGCCTTCCTGCCGAGCTTGATGAGCGAGCAGCTTCTGCACCGTTCCGGAGTCGAGGTCGACGACTCGGGCCTGGTGGGACTTCGGGGTTTCTTCCCGGATCGCGTTGCCCACCAGCACGAGTGTGTGGCGCACGGCCAGACGAGACGCCGCGAGGTCGACGTCCCGCCAGCGAAGTCCCAGCACCTCGCCTCGGCGCATGCCGGTCATCGCCAGCAGATGCCAGGCGATCTCCAACTCGCTGCCGCTCACATGGTCGAGGAACGCTCCCAGCTCTGCCGGGTCCCAGTAGCTCATCGTGGGAGCGGCAGACCGATGTGCCTTGGGTGGCTTCGCCCGGCTGGCCGGGTTAACGGCGAGCAGCCCTGCGTCGACGGCGTCGGCCAGCACCTTCCGGACGACCGCGTGGACATAGCGGACGCTTCTTACACTCAGCGCACCGCCGTCCCCGTTGAGGCGACCGTGGTCGAGGAGGTCGGCGTAGTGCCGATCCAACGCAGCAGCGGTGATATCCGACAACTTGATCGCACCGAACACCGGCAGGACGTGAAGGTCGAGGGTGCGGCGGTAGCTGTCCCACGTGGTTGCCTTCAGCCGTGACTTAACCACGATCAGCCAGGGATCGCACACCCATTCGGCCAACGTGATGGCGGTGGGCTCGACGTAGGTGCCCCGGTTTATGTCGTTGACGATCTTGGCCTGGGCGGCCTCGGCCTCCTTGCGGGTACGGAACCCGCCGTGCCACTTTTGGCGGCGTTTGCCGTCGGCTTTCCTTCCGGCGTCGACGACGACATACCAAGTGGTGGTGGTCCGGCCGTCGGCGGTGGAGTGGACTCGCTTGTGGATGTGTCCTTTCACGTCGTTCCGCCGTTCACTTGGTCTCGCCGGCACCAAGCCAGGCGAGGAGTGCAGGGACGGGAACGATCAGGCGGCGTCCGAGGCGCCGTGTCGGGATTTCTCCTCGACGGGCCGCCTCATAGGCGGCGGTGCGGCCGAGGCTCAGCAGCGATGCTGCCTCCTCGACCGTGACGGTCAGCCGGTCTTCCAGGTCCTGGAAACCGAGGGGATGGATAATCTGTGCCATGTCGAGACCTCCATTTAGGTCTTGGCCGGGTCCCGGGCTGTTGACGCAGCGCCGGGACCACCTGTTGTTTAGATCCTTAGACTAATCTCCCTGCGGGAGGTTGTCAAGGGTTATAGGCTTCGAGCATGTCCAGGATGATCGACGCCGACGATGTGATCGATGCGAACGCGATCGCTTCGATACTCGGGCTGTCTCACAGCAACACCGTGTCGCTCTACCAGCGCCGCTATCCAGACATGCCCCGACCTGTCATCGACATGGGTCAAGGACGCTGCAAGCTCTGGCTGAGAGCGGAGATCGAGGCATGGTCGAAGCACAGGTAGAAGTCCGGGTAAGCGTGCGGTTGGATTCGTGGGGCTACGCGTCGTCTCAACCTCTGGGTCGCTTGAGGGATCCAGCGCCGTGAGTTCCGGCTCGTGGGCCTCGTCCGAAGGCGTGCAGCGGTCGATGCGGTCGAACCGGGGTCGAGACACCTCGCCGGAGATGGCGGTTCGCCGGGCGGTGTGGGCACGGGGCATGCGGTACCGGGTGGACACCCGGCCGCTGCCGGAACTGAACCGACGTGCTGACCTGGTCTTTCGTCAGGAGCGCGTCGCGGTGTTCGTCGACGGTTGTTACTGGCACAGCTGTCCCATCCATGCGACCCGCCCGAGTACCAACAGCGTCTTCTGGGCCCTCAAGCTCGAGAACACGATCGCACGAGACCTCGACACCAACCAACAATTGCGGGCCCACGGCTGGGATGTCCTTCGTTTCTGGGAACACGAAGACGTCGAAGCGGTCGCAGATGCGGTCGAACAGGCCGTGCGCGGCCGCATCCCATAGACCGGCTGAGGGGCGAGAGCGGGCCAATCCGCCTGGCTCCAGCGAAAAGGTCGGTCTGGCAGGCCTCCGGGATCTACTCTGGTGGACCGAACCTCAAGCCAAGGCCGATACCCATTTTCGTTGTCACACCCCACCCGTACTGTCGAACGCGTGTTCCTTACACGTTCGCTCAGATGCGGGGAGAGCCATGCAACGTTCCGGGAGGTACTGGCAGATGACGATGCTCAGCGGGAGAGAGTTGGCGGGCCGGCGCGTGGACGGCTCAGAGGACCCCGATCAACCCGACATCAGAACACTTGACCTCTTCGCAGGTGCGGGAGGGCTTTCTCTGGGGTTCCACCTCTCCGACCTCGGTTACACGCCTGTGTTCGCCGTCGAACACGAGCGGGCCGCGGCCAAGACCTTCGAGCGGAACTTCGGGTGTGAGGTTTACGCCGGCGACATCGAGGACGGTCCTGCGTATCCGGACGAGGTCGACCTGATCATCGGTGGTCCACCATGCCAGGGCTTCAGCCCGCTCGGTCGCGATCGGGACGACGAATCCCGCGCCGAACTCAACGGACTCTGGAAGCACTACCTCGACGCTGTCAGAACCCTCCGGCCCAAGGCGTTCGTTATCGAGAACGTGCCCGAGTTTCAGAAGTCGGCGCAGTTCGTCGAACTCCTCGATCTGCTCGAGAACGACACCGAACTGAAGCGCTATACGCCAGCTATGGGCGTCCTCAACAGCGCCGACTACGGGGTCCCGCAACGCAGACGCAGGGGCATCCTCGTTGCAGTCCGGGACTTCGAGGGCGAGCTCCCTTGGCCGCCCGAGCCGACCCACGGGCCAAACTCCGAGAGCGGTCGCCCCTACGTCACCGTCAAGGACGCCTTCGGTGAGCTCTCGAGCCGGACCAGGGGTATCGACCCGTACATCGATGGCGATGATCAGCACTTGCACTTCGGTCGTCGGCCCCGACCCACATCCCTGGAGCGGTACAAGGCCATCCCGCCCGGTGGGAACCGCTTTGACCTGATGGCGAATCGGCCCGACATCACACCGAACTGCTGGATGAACAAGCCCACGGGGACGACCGATGTGATGGGGCGCATGCACTGGGACCAACCGTCGCCAACCATCCGCACCGAGTTCTTCAAACCCGAAAAAGGCCGCTACCTCCACCCCACTGCGAACCGTGTCATCTCCCACCGAGAGGCGGCCCGCCTCCAAAGCTTTCCCGACTCCTACCTGTTCGAGGGAACAAAGATCGAGATTGCACGTCAGATCGGCAACGCCGTGCCACCGCTCCTTGGGAAGGCGCTGGCCGACTACGTATACGAGCACGCGTTCGCCAGTCACGATCACTGACGAGGCAAACCTCTAGAGTTCCGTTCGTGGTTGCACCTTTCGTCTTGGATCTCCTTGGGTACGTAGGAGCGAAACCAAACACCGCCGACGGTGCCAGCCCCCAGTCGGTTGCCATAGCGGGCCGAATCCTGGAACTGCTCGATGTTGACCACCAGGCGAGTGGCGGCCAACCGGCCGGGGCGGCTCTCGAACGAGGCGTCGCAGAACTTCTCGCCGACGCGCTCCCCGCGGCCGACAACTCCCGACCATGGAACGTCAGCCGGGGTGGACGTATCAGTGCCTACCGCCAGTACGCGCATCTGGCCCGACTGGACGCACTCGTGAAGAACGAACCCACCCTCCGCGTGGAACTCGGCCTCGATTACATGATCTCGCCTGACGTCACGGTCAGCTTCGAACACGGAGAAGGCGACCTACCGCCCGTTCTCCATGCAGCGGTCTCCTGCAAGTTTTCTATTCGCTCGGACCGAGTGCAGAATATTCGTCATGAGGGCGTCAGTATGATCCGGCACCGGCGTGGCAGACAGCCCCACATTGTCACCGTGACGAGCGAGCCCCTACCAAGCCGGCTTGCCGCCATCTGTCGCGGAACCGGCGAGGTCGACGCCGTCTACCACGTCTGCCTACCCGCACTTGCCCATGCCGTGCTCGAGGTGGGAAATTCCGAACAGAACAATCTTCTTGAAGAGGTGATAGGACAAAATCGATTGTTTGGTTTAGACGAGTTGGTGGAACATCTCACCGTATGATGTCTCTCGTCTTGGGGGAATCACTGACTCCCGTCCCTAATTCATGGCTTCTGGCTCTCACTGCCTAGCTGCGGCTGAGCTGTGGTTTCCCCCGAGAGTGGTTCTTGTCGACGGAATTCGAGCAAGCAGATCGCACAGCCGCCGAAACTACCCGCTAGAAACCTCCGCGGAGACATTTCCCTGGGTCAACCCCAAAAGAGTAGGGCGTCACAGCGCGAACCTTTAGCGAAACCTAACGAACTCGGACCCACGCGAAAAAGGCTTGTTGTCGGCAGCGAGGATCCAAATTCGCCCCTCATTCTGAGATGTCGTATTGAACGTCGCTTGCTCCGATCCCTGCCTCCCGCCGTAAACTCTCACCTCGATAGGCTGAGCCGGC
>CXWK01021320.1_pt1 | contig 12341 bp, 11 predicted proteins | sample 590851 | NCBI WGS metagenome assembly CXWK01 (sample SAMEA3498364, study PRJEB10139) | wastewater metagenome | biome: wastewater treatment plant; material: activated sludge | place: Denmark | collected 2014-08-01
TCGACCAGCGCCGCCACGCGCCGCCTTTTCGGCGCCTGCCGGGCCATTTCCCGGGGGAAGGCGTATCGCAGGCCTTCGACCAGATGCCAGAGCGACAGGTCGGCATAGGTCAGCCGGTCGCCGACGAGATGGGCCTGGCCGGCCGGATTGCGCTCCAGAATCGCCTCGAACCAGTCGAGAAATTTCGGAATGCGGTCTTCGCGGAAGCTTTTCGCGCGGCGCTGCGCCTCCGGCTTCTGATCCTCGTAATAAAGATCGACCGAGATCGGATGGTGCGTGTCGTGCGCCTCCGCCGCGCAATCGGCGATGGTGAGCTGGATCTGATGCGTCCACAGCTTGCCCTGCTCGTCCTGCGGCGCGAGGCCGAGCCGGCCGCCGAGGTAGAGCAGGATATTCGCGGTCTGGCCGATCAGCACGTCGCCGTCGCGCAGGAACGGAGAGGCGAACGGCGGATGGACGACGCCTTCGCCGTACATGGCCGCGATCATCGCCTTGGCGCCGCGCCCTTTCGTGCGGCACACGTCGACATACTCCGCCCCGGCGCCTTCCAGCGCCAGCCGCACGAATTCGCCGCGGCCGGGAATCTGCGGCCAGTAGAAGAGTTCGTACGCCACAGCGCCTCCATGCGTCGTCGCAAAGGCGACACGAGCCCAACGAATAACTAGGGCGCGGCGCGAGGCTCGCTAGGGCAGCTTGGTGACCGCGAAAATCAGGATCGGCACGAATGTCACGAGCGAGAATTCGTTGTAGACCCGGTAGAACACCGACGAATGGCGGAAATCGCCGCGCATCATCTGCGCCAGGAACACCCGCGTCAGGCTCCAGTAGACGACGAGCAGCACGACGAAGACGAGCTTCCAGTGCAGCCAGCGGCCGCCGATTCCGTAGCCGAGCCACACCCACAGGCCGGCGACGAGCCCGACGAGCGCGAGACCCGTGCAAAACCGGAACAGGCGCTTCGCCATGCCTTCGAGCCGCTTCGTCGGCTCGCCGTCGCGATGCGCCTCGGCGATGTTGACCAGCAGGCGCGGCATGTAGAACACGCCCGCCATCCAGCCGATGACGCCGAAGAGATGCAGGACCTTGACCCATTCCATCGGCAATGCGCGCCTTTCCGCCGGTCGACGGGCGCAGGGTTACGCCAGACGGCGGTCGCCGCGCAACCGGGCCGCGGTCAGCGGCCCTTGAACGCCGGCTTGCGCTTTTCCGCGAACGCCGTCAGCCCTTCGAGGAAATCCTCGCTGCGGATGTACGCGCCCATCGCCGCGATCTCGTCGGCGAGCGCCGTCTCCAGCGGCTTCTCCAGCCCGTCCGCCACCAGCTTCTTGACGCTGGCGAGGCCGAGCGGGCTGAGCGCGCCAATATGCCGGGCGAGCTTTTCGGCCGCCGGCAGCAAGTCGGAATCGGCATGGACCTCGTCGACCAGCCCCCAGTCGCGCCAGCGCGCGGCGGGATAGAGCTTGCCGGTCAGCAGCAGCATCCGCGCGACGTTTTCCGGAACCTTGCGCGGCAGCCGCACCGAGGAGCCGGCGCCCGGCACGACCCCGAACTTCAGATGGCCGTCGCCGATCTGCGCGCTCTCGGCGGCGAGCACGATGTCGCAGCACAGGATCAGTTCGAGCCCGCCCGCCACCGCGAATCCGTTGACTGCGGCGATGAACGGCAGCCGCGACGTCTCGATCCGCCTGAAAATGCGCATCCCCTCGCGCAGATTGGCGACGAACCTGTCGTTGTCGCCCGCCTCGATCGTCGCGCGAAACCCTTTCAGGTCGCCGCCGGCGCTGAAGGCGCGGCCTTCGCCGGTGACGACGACGACGCGCACGTTGGCGTCGGCTTCGAGCGTCGTGATCGCCGCGTCGATGCCCGCCGTGATGTCCTGCGACATGGCGTTCATCGCGTCCGGCCGGTTCAGCCTGATCCAGCCGACGGCGCCGTCGACGCGCGTCAGGACCGCTTCGGTGCTCATGCAAATTCTCTTTCAGTAGATCGACGGTTCGCCGACGGCGGCGCCGAAGTCCGTCTGCAGGAAATCGAAATCGCAGCCCTGGTCGGCCTGCGCGATGTGGCGCGAGAACATCCAGCCGTAGCCGCGTTCGTAGCGCGGCGCCGGCGGCTTCAGCGCCGCGCGCCGGCGCGTCAGTTCCGCGTCCTCCACGTCGAGAGAGATTTTTCGTCCGGGTATGTCGACGCTGATGAGATCGCCCGTCCGGACCAGCGCCAGCGGCCCGCCGACGAAGGATTCCGGCGCCACATGCAGGATGCAGGCGCCGTAGCTGGTGCCGCTCATGCGCGCGTCGGAAATCCTGACCATGTCGCGCACGCCCTGCTTCACCAGCTTCTTCGGAATCGGCAGCATTCCCCATTCCGGCATGCCCGGCCCGCCGAGCGGCCCGGCATTGCGCAGCACGAGCACGCTGTTCTCGGTCACGTCGAGATCGTCGCGGTCGATGTTGGCCTTGAGTTCCGCGTAATCGTCGAAGACCAGCGCCGGACCCGTATGCTTCAGGAATTTCTGCGCCGCCGCCGAAGGCTTCGTCACGCAGCCCTGAGGCGCGAGATTGCCGCGCAGCACCGCGAGCGCGCCTTCCTTGTAGATCGGATTGTCGACCGTGCGGATCACGTCGTCGTTGTAGACCTCCGCGCCCTCGAGGCTCTCGTTCCACGTGCGGCCGCTGACGTTGATCTGCGACAGGTCCAGCTTTTCACGCAACCGCGTCAGCAGGCCGAGCAGGCCGCCGGCGTAATAGAAATCCTCCATCAGATAGGTGTCGCCGGACGGACGGATGTTGGCGATGACCGGCGTCGTGCGGCTCGCGGCGTCGAAATCGTCGAGGCCGGTCGCGTGGCCGGCGCGGCGCGCCATTGCGATCAGGTGAATCACCGCATTGGTCGAGCAACCCATCGCCATGGCGACGACGATGGCGTTGCGGAACGCCGCCTCCGTCTGGATCTTCGCCGGCGTCAGATCTTCCCACACCATGTCGACGATGCGCCGTCCCGCCGCCGCGCACATGCGGATGTGCCCGGAATCCGCGGCGGGAATCGACGACGCGCCCGGCAGCGTCATGCCCAGAGTGTCGGCGAGCGCCGTCATGGTCGCGGCCGTGCCCATCGTCATGCACACGCCGTAGGAACGCGCGACGCCGACCTCCATCTCCGACCAGTCCTTGTCGGTGATGTTGCCCGCGCGCCGCTCGTCCCAGTATTTCCAGACGTCGGAGCCGGAACCCAGCGCCTTGCCGTGCCAGTTGCCGCGCAGCATCGGCCCGGCCGGAACGAAGATCGCGGGAACGCCGGCGCTGGTCGCGCCGAGCAGCAGGCCCGGCGTGGTCTTGTCGCAACCGCCCATCAGCACGACGCCGTCGGCCGGATGCGAGCGGATCAGCTCCTCCGTCTCCATCGCCAGGAAATTCCGGTAGAGCATGGTCGTCGGCTTGACCTTGCTCTCCGACAGCGAGATCGCCGGCAGTTCCACCGGAAAGCCGCCGGCCTGCAGCACGCCGCGCTTGATGTCGGCGACGCGCTCCTTGAAATGCGCGTGGCACTGGTTGAGATCGGACCAGGTATTGACGATCGCGATGACCGGCCTGCCCCTGTATTCCTCGGTGGCGTAGCCCATCTGGTTCATGCGCGAACGATGGCCGAAGGAGCGCAGGTCGTCGGGCGCGAACCAGCGCGCCGAGCGCAATTGATCGGGCGTCTTGCGGGTCATGGAGCGTCTTTCGTTCAGCTGCCGGAAAGGTCGTGCGCGAGCGGCAGGTAATAATCCTTCCACGACGACGGCGTCGTCTTGAGCGATCCGATCGCCGCCAGATGCGCGGCGAATTTCATCGTGCCCTGCGGATAGAGGCTCCAGTCGGCCATCGCCGGCGTCTTGACGAGTTCGACCAGCGTGGCCGTCTCCGTCTTGTCGTTGTTGATCTCCTTGTAGGCTTCCACCGCCTTTTCCGGATCGGACAGGATGAATGCCTTCGCCTCTTCCGCCGCCGCGCGCACGGCGGCGATCCACTTCGGATTGGCGTCGGCGAATTTCGTCGTCGTGAAAAACTGGCCTTGCGTCAATTGCCCGCCGATGATCGCGGCGGAATCGGTGACGACATGCGCGCCCTCGATCTGCTTCTGTTCGTAGAAGTCGAACGGCGGCGCGGCGAAATGATTGCGCACTTCGTGCATGGAATTCTTCATCGCGACGAAGGCGTCGGGATGGCCCATCTGCACGGTCATCGGATCGAAATGCCCGAACTTGTCGGCGCCGAACATCTTCGCCGCCGCCATCTGCAACAGGATCGCCTGCGTCGAGACCTTCACCGTCGGCACGGCGATGCGGTCGGTCGCCTGATAGTCGGCGAGCGTCTTGATGCGCGGATCGCGACTGACCAGCGTCAGCCGCGCCGCGGTGCTGGCGACGATGCCCTTCACGCCGCCCTTCGTGCGATCCCACAGCAGCAGCATGTTGCCGGTGCCGGTGTTGACGACGTCGACGCCGCCCGACAGCAGCGCATCCTGCTGCGCGCCGCCGTTGGCGAACGACACCCATTTCACGCTCGGACCGGCGACGCCCTGCTTCTCCGCATGTTTCTCGAGCAGCTTCTGCTTCTCGATGACGTGGAGCGCCATGTAGAGGATGCCGGGCTGGCGGCTGACGATCAGCTCCGTCTTCTGCTGCGCCTGTGCGAGGCTCGCCGGCGCGGCCGCCAGCGCCGCAGCCCCTGTCAGGAATTGCCTGCGTCCGAGCATGAGCGTTCTCCCTCGCCCCTGTCCCTTGCCTCGCCAGGTTTGTGGCGGGCGGTCCACAGTTCTGCTTTCGAAGGGGACCGAACCATGCGCCGGGCGAAGGCGTCAAGGCGCGGTCCGGGGTTCGTTGACAGGCGCCGAGCCGCCAATCACCTTTTCCGAGCGCGATATTTGTTAATCCGGGGGGATTTCGATGAAGAACAGCGTTCCGATCGCCGACCTGCGCCCGACGCAACTCACGCTCGGCCTGGACGAGGTCAAGAAGCGAGCGAACCAGATCGCGAAAATGTCGGCGGACGAACGCGACGCCTACGTCCGGGAAAAAGCCATTCCTTACGTGCTCGGGCCTGAGCGGCGCATCTACATGATCGATCATCATCACTTTGCGCGCGCGCTTTGGTCGGCGGACATTCGCGAAGCGCGTCTGGGCAAGATGGAGGAAGACTGGTCGGACCTCGACGCGCCGGCCTTCTGGCGAAAGATGGATGCGCGCGGGTTCTGCTGGCCGATCGACGCTGACGGAAATCGCCGTCCCTATTCGACGATACCGCACCATATATCCGAACTTACGGACAACGTCTGGCGCACGCTTGCACGAAGGGTCCGCGGCAAGGCTTTCGACGATCAGGACACGCCCTTCCAGGAATTCATGTGGGGCGAGTACTTCCGCACTTTCATGAGTCAGCGCTTGCTGAGGCTTCATCGCAAGCTGGCCCGCAAGATCGCCGTCAAGGTTGCCGCACTGAACGAAGCCGAGGATCTGCCGGGTTACCGCCCGCCCAGCAAGCGGCAGCGAATTTCGGTCCAGCCGCAGATCACGCTCAAGCACCCCTGAGGAAATCGAAGTCGCATCCCTCCGGCGCCTGCGTCACCGTGCGCCGGTACAGCGCCTTGTAGCCGCGCGCCGGCGCCGGCGGCGGCTTGTGATCCGCAAGACGCCGCGCAATCTCCGCCTGGTCCACCAGCAGGTCGATGCGCTTGTTGGCGATCGACAGGCGGATGCGGTCGCCGTTGCGCACGGCCGCCAGCGGCCCGCCGATCGCGGCTTCCGGCGCGACATGCAGCACGATCGAGCCGAACGCCGTGCCGGACATGCGCGCATCGGAAATGCGCACCATGTCCTTGACGCCGGCCTGCGCGAGCTTCTTCGGAATCGGCAGGTAGCCCGCTTCCGGCATCCCCGCCGCATGCGGCCCGGCGTTCTGCAGCACGAGGATATCGTCGGCGCGCACGTCGAGATCGGGATCGTCGATGCGCGCGGCGAGATCGTCGAGGCCGTTGAAAACCACCGCCCTGCCCTCGGATTCGAACAGCGCGGGCGTCGCCGCCGCGCGCTTGAACACGGCGCCGTCGGGCGCGAGGCTGCCGGTCAGCGCGACCAGTCCGCCGACCGGCGAGATCGGCTCAGCGAACGGCTTGACGATGACGCGGTCCACCCATTCGAGCGGCTCGGCGAGACGTTCGCCGAGCGTGCGGCCTTCGACATCGATCGTGTCCAGATGCAGCAGCGGCTTCAATTCGCGCAACAGCGCGCCGACGCCGCCTGCCGCGTGGAAATCTTCCATGTAGCCTTCGCCGACGGGTTTCAGATCGACCAGCACCGGCGTCTCGTCGGAGAGTTCGTTGAAACGCGCCAGCGGAATGCGGATGCCGAGCCGTCCGGCGATCGCCGTCAGATGCACGATGGCGTTGGTCGAGCCGCCGACCGACAGCAGCACGCGCAGCGCATTCTCGACCGATTTCGTCGTGATGATGTCGCGCGGCTTGATCTTCGTTTGGATCAGCCGCACCGCCGCCTTGCCGCTCTCTTCCGCGGCGACCAGCCTGTCGCTGTGGACGGCCGGAATCGCCGCCGTTCCAGGCAGCGACATGCCCAGCGCCTCGGCGATGCAGGCCATGGTCGACGCCGTGCCCATGACGGCGCAGGTGCCGGCGGTGACGGACAGCCGGCCTTCGACCGCCGCGATCTCCTGCGCATCGACCGTTCCCGCGCGATATTTCGCCCAGAAACCGCGGCAGTCGGTGCAGGCGCCGAGCCGCTGGCCGCGATGACGGCCGGTCGACATCGGCCCGGTCACCACCTGCACCGCCGGCACGCCGGCGGAAGCCGCGCCCATCAATTGCGCCGGCACGGTCTTGTCGCAACCGCCGATCAGCACCACGGCGTCCATCGGTTGCGCGAAAATCATCTCCTCCGTGTCCATCGCCATCAGGTTGCGGTACATCATGCTCGTCGGATTGAGGAACACTTCGCCGAGCGACACGGTCGGGAACGGCATCGGCAGCGCGCCGGCCGCCAGCACGCCGCGCGACACGGCCTCGACCAGGTCGGGCATGTAGCGATGGCAATTGTTGAAGGCCGATGGCGTCGAGACGATGCCGACGATCGGCTTGCTCAGCAGTTCCCGCGACAGCCCCAGCGAGCGCGCGAACGAGCGGCGCAGGAAGCGCGCGAAATCCCGGTCGCCGTAATTGGTCAGGCCGCGATCGAGACCGTGGACGTCCTCGGACATTTTTTCTCCCGGCGCGGCGCGACCGCTTCGTTCCTTGCTTCCGGAAGCCTAGCGGCCGTTCGGCAAAAGGAAAGGCGCGGCGCTTGCCTGCGCGGCGCCCGACCTTGATATTCGACAAGGCGCGGCCCCGCGCGGCCGCGCAGAGCTTCGCACGGACGCGGCCGTTTCCGCCGCATCGAGGAATGGAATGAGCGAACCCGCCCTGACCGCCATCGTCTACGACGAAGGCTCGGTCGTCGCCGAACTGGCGGCGCGCATCGCCGCGCGCTGGCAGGCGCAGGGCGTCGTCGCCTGCGGCCTCGTCGAGACGCAGATTCCGCGCGCCAACCGGCGACGCTGCGACATGCTCGTCACCGAACTGGCGAGCGGCGCGGAAATCGCGATCTCGCACGACCGCGGCGCGCTCGCGCGCGGCTGCGTGCTCGACGCCGACGGGCTCTTGCGCGCGGCGGAGCTGACGCGCACGGCTCTGGCGGAAGGCGCCGAACGCGCCATGTTCAACAAGTTCGGCAAGACCGAAGCCGAAGGCGGCGGCCTGCGCGAAGCGATCGCCGACGCCATCGGCCGCGGCGTGCCGACCGTGGTCTTCGTGCCCCGCCGCAACATCGACGCGTGGCGCGCCTTCGCCGGCGAATTCGCGACGGAAGTCGAGGCGAAAGACCTGAAGGCCGAGGTTTCAGCCTGAGCGGCGCGCCGGCTTCTTCGCCGCGCCCTTGAGGTCCGGCGCCGCGACGGCGCCCTTGTCGGCAAGCCCGGCCTTGCCGCGGAAACCCGCACGGCCGCCGACGCAATCGGCGAGCGTGTACCGGTCGAGCGATTCGTAGAAAGCCTCGCGCGCGCTGCGCAGCATGAAGCGCAGGCGGCATCCCGGCTCGATCGCGCAGCAGCCGCCGTCCTCGCGGAAGCATTCGACGATCGGCTGGTCGGATTCGAGATCGCGCACCAGCTTGCCCAGCCGGATTTCGCTGAGCGGCCTGGCCAGCGACACGCCGCCGCCGGCGCCGCGCACCGTCCTCAGCGTTCCGAGCGCGGCAAGCTCTTGCACGATCTTGTGCAGATGATTGCGCGACAGGCCGCCGAGCTCGTGCGCCAGCCGCTCGACGTTCAGCTGCATGTCCTGGCCGTCGCGGCCGAGCACCATCAGCACGCGCAGCGCAATGTCGGTCGAGGCGAGAAGTCGCATGCGGACCCTTAAAGTGGAGTTGACAATACCACATTCGGCGGCATTAACTGGTAATACGAATACCACTTATCGGCGCGCCGCGCCACCGGAGACCGCCATGCCCCAGACCGATTTCGCCGCCCGCACGCTAGCCGACATTGCCTGCACGCTTCCCGGCGCGACTGCCCTGTTTCGCGCCGAGAAGCTGGACTTCTGCTGCGGCGGCCAGGTGTCGCTCGCCGACGCCATGGCCGCCCGGCAGAAGGATCCGGCCGATCTCGTCGCCAGCCTCGCGGCGCTCGCCGCGCAGGCCGGGCCGGTCGACGAGCCGAAGGACGTGGACGGGACGATCGACATGATTCTCGAACGCTTCCACGAGACGCACCGGCGCGAACTCCCCGAACTGATCCGCATGGCCCGCCGCGTCGAGGCGGTGCATCGCGACAACCCGGACGTGCCGGCCGGCCTCGCCGACATGCTCGAGCGCATCGGCGCCGAACTCGAATCGCACATGCAGAAGGAAGAGAACGTCCTGTTTCCGATGATGCGCAAGGGCGGCCATCCGATGATCGCCGGCCCGATCTCGGTCATGCTGTCGGAGCACGACGACCACGGCGAGAATCTGCGCGCGCTCGAGGCGATCACCGACGATTTCACGCCGCCGGCCGACGCCTGCACCACCTGGCGCGCCCTCTACGCCGGCACCCGCAAGCTGACCGACGACGTGATGGAGCACATCCACACCGAGAACAACAAGCTGTTCCCGCGCTTCGCGTGATTCCCTTCTCCCCGCGCCAGCGGGGAGAAGGTGGCCGAAGGCCGACACGAAGTCGGCGCAACGAAGTCCGCTGTTGCGGACTTCGTCGGAGTTGCCGACTTCGGTCAGAGGATGAGGGGACCAGCGATCAGCACGCATGCCAGCCGTTCGTCCCCTCACCCTGCCCTCTCCCCGCTCGCGCGGGGAGAGGGTGGGCGCGTCGCTCAGCGGTGAAAATCGGGCATCGCGCAGAAATCGGGAAATCGTATCCTGTCGCCGTAATCCTGCCCTCTCCCCGCTCGCGCGGGGAGAGGGTGTCAAAAACGCTCACCCCCACGCGATCGTATGCCGGATCACGAACCCGTCGAGCGCGGCATGAATCTTCGCCGCGGTCGCCTCGCGCTCGGCTGACGACACGTCGCCGACCGTCACCGTCGCCAGGCTGCCGTGCGTGCCGTGCGCGCCGACCGCGACCTTGCAGCGCACGCCGTCCTTCTCCAGCGGCGCGAGCGCATTGGCGAACACGCGCTGCGCGGCGTCCCAGCGCAACTGCGGCTTGAACACCTTGCCGACGCCGGTCAGCGGCATCGTCTCGATCGGGATGATCGCGACGGGGATCGCGGCGCGTTCCGGCGTCCGCTCGCGCACCCAATCCTCCAGCTCGCCCGGCGAAACGGAGGCGCCGGGATTGAGCTGCACATAGGCGACCGGCAATTCGCCGGCATAGGCGTCGGGCTGGCCGACGATCGCCGCCAGTCCGACCGCCGGGTGCTGGAACAGCACGTCCTCGATCGGCGCCGGATCGATGTTGTGGCCGCCGCGGATGACGAGGTCCTTGGCGCGGCCGGTGATCCAGAGATAGCCCTCCTCGTCGAGCCGGCCGAGATCGCCCGAATTGACCCAGCCCGGCTCGACGAAGGCGCCCTTGTTGTGCGCGTCGTTGAGATAGCCGCTGAACACGCCCGGCCCCGCCATCGCGACGACGCCGATCTCGTTGGTCTTGCAGTCGCCGAGGAATTTGCCGTCGGCGTCGATCCGCACGATCCGCACCCGCGCATAGGGCACGGGATGGCCGACCGAGCCGAGCCGCGCCGGCCGGTCGGCGTAGGACAGCGTGTGCACGCTCGACGTCTCGGTCATGCCGTAGACCTCGAACACCGGAACCTTGTGCTTCTCCTGCAGCGCCGCGCCGACCGCGACCGGGATCGCCGAGCCGCCGCCGCCGATCATCTTCAGGCTCGACAAATCGTTGTCGCCGACCGGCACGGCCAGCGAGGCGGCGAGAATCGTCGGCACGCTGCTCAGCACCGCCGGCTTGTAGCGCGCGATCAGGCCCCACAGGTTGCGCATCGCCGAAGGATTGCGCCAGCCCGCCGGCGACAGCACGACCAGATTGCCGCCGGCCGACAAGGTCGACAGCGCCTGCGACAGCGAGCCGCCGACATGGAACAACGGCATGCCGAACAGCATGGCGCCCGGCTCGGCCTTGAGCATCAGATTGCAGGCCCAGGCCTGCGAAATCTGGTTCTTGTGGGTGTGGCGCACCAGCTTCGGCGTGCCGGTCGTGCCGCCCGTGTGGAAATAGGCGGCGATGTCGCTGTCCTTGATCGTGCGCCCGCTGAGGAGCCGGTCGGCCGGCTGCCGCGCCACGATCTCGTCGAAGGAGAACACGTTGTTGGCCGGGTCGCTCGGCGCGCCGACGACGACGATCGCCTTCAGGTTCTTCAGCTCGCCGCGGACCTTCTGCGCCTTTTCCCAGATGTCGGCGCCGGGCGTCGGCCCGAGCGTCACCAGCACCTTGGTATGGGCGGCTTCGAGGATTTCCGCGATCTGGTGCGGCTCCAGCAGCGGATTGACGGGATTGCAGATGCCCGCGGCTTCAGCCCCGAACAGCGTGAAGAACGCCTGCGGGATCAACGGCAGCATGAAGCTGACGACGTCGTTCGGCCCGACCCCCAGTTCGTGCAGCGCATTGGCCGTCTGCGTCACCCGGCCGATGAACTGCGCGTGCGAAATGACGATGGGCGTGTCTTCGTGGCTGGCGTTCGGCAGGAACTGGATCGCCGGCGCGTTCGCATCGCGCGCCGCGCCGAGCCGGATCGCCTCGTAGGTGCTCTGCGCCGCGATCCGGTCCTCGTAGGGGATCTTCTCGAATTCTGCGACGTCGGCGGCGGACGCGAAGGTCGGCAGTTCGGCGCCGACGAACCTGTCGAGCAGCAGCGCGCGGCGGGCAGTGGACGCAGCTGGAGCGCCCGCGGAATTCGTCATGTGGTCCTCCCGGATCGCCGGCCGCCTCTGCGGGCGATCCGGTCATGCAGGGAGCTTAGCCGCCGAAGCGGCGGCTTGTCAGCGGGAGAATTGCGGAAGGGCAAATGGAGCGGGTGAAGGGAATCGAACCCTCGTATTCAGCTTGGAAGGCTGCTGCTCTACCATTGAGCTACACCCGCGAACGCGCCGCGTTGCGCGGCGAGATATGCCGGACGACGCACCCGTTTGCAATATGCGGACGCTTCAGGCGGCGCGGCGTTCCGGCTCGGCCGCGACCGGCGACAGGGCGCGCGCGCCCTTCACGCCCACGTTCAGCATCCGCCACAGGGCGCCGCCCACGTCCCGCAGGCTGACGCGCTCCACGCCCGGCGCGCAGGCGAGCGAGGCGGCGATGACCGGCGTCAGCGCCCAGACGATATGGCGGTCGCCGGCCTCGATCAGGTCCCGGCCGTTGAACAGGCGGTCGGCGCTGCGGCGCAGCTCGTCGAAGGCGGCGGCGGCGGGGCGGCCGCTCATCACCGATTCCCAGGCGTTCTGGTGCAGGCGGGCGAGACGCCCGGCCAGCGCCGCCGGCGCGGACTGGGCGTAATATTCGGCGGAAACGGCTGAAATGACGCGCGAAACCTCGGTCGATTGTCCGACGATGCCTTCCATTGCGCCACTCCACTCCCGACGATCGGTCGAGCAGGCATTAAGGGGCTGTGAAGGTTAATTTTTCGTCGCGGCGGCCGGGTTGCGCCGCTCGGTCTTTGACGGCCGCCGCCGCCTCGACGAGACTGGGCGCGCACTCCGACCCTGAAAGGGCCGTCATGCGCCTGCCGAGCTACATCCTCCTTGTTCTGGCCTTCGGCCTGCCCTCGTCGCTCGCAGCAGCTGCCGAAATTCCGCCCGCCTATCGCGGCTACTT
>CXWK01007296.1_pt1 | contig 12339 bp, 3 predicted proteins | sample 590851 | NCBI WGS metagenome assembly CXWK01 (sample SAMEA3498364, study PRJEB10139) | wastewater metagenome | biome: wastewater treatment plant; material: activated sludge | place: Denmark | collected 2014-08-01
CGTTTACGGCGTGGACTACCAGGGTATCTAATCCTGTTTGCTACCCACGCTTTCGCTCCTCAGTGTCAGTATCGGCCCAGAGCGGCGCCTTCGCCACCGGTGTTCCTCCTAATATCTGCGCATTTCACCGCTACACTAGGAATTCCCCGCTCCCCTACCGAACTCTAGTCACAGCAGTATCGGATGCAGGCTTTGGGTTGAGCCCAAAGTTTTCACACCCGACTTACCGAACCACCTACGAGCTCTTTACGCCCAATAAATCCGGACAACGCTTGGTGCCTATGTATCACCGCGGCTGCTGGCACATAGTTGGCCGCACCTTCTTCTGCAAGTACCGTCATTTTCGTTCCTGCTGAAAGCGGTTTACAACCCGAGAGCCTTCATCCCGCACGCGGCGTTGCTGCGTCAGGCTTTCGCCCATTGCGCAAGATTCCCCACTGCTGCCTCCCGTAGGAGTCTGGGCCGTGTCTCAGTCCCAGTGTGGCTGATCATCCTCTCAGACCAGCTACCCGTCGATGCCTTGGTGGGCCGTTACCCCACCAACAAGCTGATAGGCCGCGAGGCTCTCCCGATCCAGTAACCCTTTCGTCAGCGCACCATGCGATGCTCCGACGTCATCCGGTATTAGCAGTCGTTTCCAACTGTTATCCCAGAGACCGGGACAAGTTCCTCACGTGTTACGCACCCGTTCGCCACTAGGTCTTCAGGTGTATTGCTACACCGTGGACCTCGTTCGACTTGCATGTGTTAAGCACGCCGCCAGCGTTCGTCCTGAGCCAGGATCAAACTCTCCAACAAAACTATGCCCACTGCTTTCAAATTGGCTTTAACCCCAAAAGGATTGCGGCGGACCGATTCGTTAGAGCCGAGTACATCACAGGGGAATACCTGTGGGCTAGCACTCAGATCTGACTGATTGCCACAGGGCAGGACCCTGTGGACTTTTATGAATTGACAGACAGCATCCATCCTCGGCCCGAAGGTCGAGTCCGTTGCTGCCCGCATTGGCGTTCAGTCTTCTCTTCCGTTTTCAAGGAGCCGAGACTCGGTTGCCCGAGCTCGCTCGCCGGCACGCAACGAACTAGCCGCAGAACGACTTGGGTCGCAGTTGGTGCTGGTGCTCTTGACAGCCCGAAGGCCCGTCAGGAGCGAAGTGCAACACTAGCGCCCGGAACGCCGGGCATCAACCCGTCTTGGAAACTTTTCCGACGAGAAATTCGCGCTTACCTTTGCGCAACAGTAGGTAGCCGCCGGGTAACAGGTCGGCGGCGCGGAGAAGGCCGTCGGCCTCCAGCACGCGATTTCCGACGCGCACCGCCCCTTGTGTGAGCAGTCGGTTGACGTCGCTGATTGATTTGGCGACGCCGCCCTCGATCAACAGCTCGTGGACGCGCTGGCCGTCAAGGTCCGTCGGCAATATGACACTCGGCGCCTCCTGCGCGACGACTGCGAGCACTTCGGCGGATGCCGTGGTGGGGTCGCTTCCGAAGAGAACATCGGCCGCGTCTGCCGAGGTGCGCGCCGCCGCTTTTCCGTGCACGAGTTCCGTGAGCTCTTCGGCGAGCGCACGTTGCGCTACACGCTTCTCGGGTGCCGCTGCTTGGTCGACGAGCAACGCGTCGATCTCCGCGAGCGGACGCAGCGACAGCATCTTGATGTAGGTCGCGATCATCGCGTCGTCGGTTTGGATCCAGAACTGGCGGAACTGGTAGGGCGACGTGCGCTGCGGGTCGAGCCACACTGAACCGCTCGCCGATTTGCCGAACTTGCTGCCGTCGCTCTTCAGCATCAACGGATGCGTCATCGCAAACGCTTGCTGGCCAAGACGACGGCGGATCAGTTCCACGCCAGCGACGATGTTGCCCCACTGGTCGCTGGCGCCGGCTTGCAGCTCGACGCCGTGCGTCTCGTAGAGATGGCGGAAGTCGTCGGCCTGCAACAACATGTAGCTGAACTCGGTGTATGAGATGCCGTGCTCGCTCTCGATACGGCTGCGCACAGAGTCCTTCGCCATCATCTGATTGACGGTGAAGTGCTTGCCGACATCGCGCAGGAACTCGAGCATCGTCACTGGCGCGGTCCAGTCGGCGTTGTTGACGAGCGTTGCCTGGCATGGTCCGGGCTCGAAGTCGAGCAACGCACTGAGCTGCACCTTGATGCGCTCGAGGTTGTGGCGCAGGGTCTCGCCTTCTAGAAGGTTGCGCTCTTCGCTACGCCCACCGGGGTCGCCGATCATGCCCGTCGCGCCGCCGGCGAGTGGATACGGGCGGTGGCCAGCCAACTGGAAGCGGCGCATGAACAGCTGGCCGACGAGGTGGCCAACATGCAGCGAATCGGCCGTCGGGTCGAACCCGATGTACAGCCCGATCGGGCCCTGCGCCAAACGGGCACGCAGCGCGGCGAGGTCGGTGGTGTCGTGCACCAGCCCGCGGGCGGCGAGATCATCGAACAAATCCATAGCGGTCATGTTGCCATCTCGGGGTGCGAAACCCTCGCCACTTGCTGGCCCGCCCGCGCCGCTGACTACCGTCGAGACCGATGGCAGACGTGACCAAACTCGAGCGTGACTTCCGATTGTTCGGACAGTTCAACGGGAAGGCGTCACCGTTGTACGGGCGTCTGTCGCTGTCGATTGCCGATGATCCCGAAATGATGGCGCTGCTGCACGGCGCACCCGAACGGCAGCAGATTCCGGTCTTGCTCTTTGCCGCGATGCACGATCTTTTGCTGCGCGGAGAGGGCGCCGAGTTAGCCGCGTTCTATTCCAACCTGTCGAACGCAGTTCCCGATGGGGATCCGTACCCGGCCTTTCGTCGCGTTGCGCTAGGGCACGCCGAAGCACTGCGCTCGACGATTGCGTCGCGCAACACGCAGACCAACGAGGTCGGCAGATGCGCATACTTCCTCCCGGTGTTCGGAATCATCGCCGATGAGGTTGGCACGCTTGCACATCTCGATGTCGGTGCTAGTGCGGGTCTCAACCTCTACTGGCCGAAGTACTGCTACCGCTACACACCTGCAGGCGTCGTTGGCGACGCGTCGACCGTCGAGCTGACGTGCTCGACGCGCGGCGAGTCACCGATCCCGACGGCGATCCCATCGCTAGGCGGAGCAATCGGTCTCGACATCTCGCCGATCGACGTGCTCGACGCGGAAGCCGTTCGGTGGCTCGAGGCTTGCGTGTGGCCCGATCAAGGTGGTCGCTTCGAGCGCCTAGTTGCCGCGATCGAGATCGCGCGCGGGTCGCCGCCGGATCTGAGGCAAGGCGACGCGGTGACTGAGGTCGGCGCACTCGTCGAGGAAGTCTCGGTGTTCGGCCACCCAGTCGTGACGACGAGTTGGATTCTGAACTACCTCGATGAAGCTGGCCAGCGCGCGTTCGTCGCAGAGCTGGACGGTGTTGGTGACCGCCGCGATCTGTCGTGGGTCGTCGCCGAGGCACCGGCGCAAACGCCGGGGCTGCTAATTCCAGGAGAGGAAGAGATCACGGTCATCTCGCTCGTGACCTGGCGCGCGGGCAAGCGCACCGTGCGCCGCTTGGCGACCGCCCACCCCCACGGCTCCTGGCTCAACTGGGAACGCACTAGTCGATGGCGTTGGAACCGGACGTAGAGATCGAGTTGCTAACCGGGCACGGCCATCTGGGCGAACTGCTCGCAGATTGGCACCTCGACGAGTGGGGGCACCTGTACAACCCGGCAGTCTGGGATCGCGCTGCGGCGGTGCGTGAATTCGAGGCAATGGCCGCACCAGATTCGTCTGACCACACGTGGGTGGCATTCGGGGGAAGCGGCCGCACTGCCGACGACGTGCTCGGGTCTGTGTCGCTGGTGGCCAATGACGACCTCGCCGGATGGGAACACGTCACGCCTTGGTTGGCGAGCTTGTACGTGCGGCCCGATGCGCGCGGCAAAGGTGTGGCGGCGGCGCTGATCACCGATGCCATCGCCGCCGCCAGACAGCGCGGGCACGAGTACCTCCACCTGTTCACTTCCGGTCGGGAGGACTACTGGGAGAGTCAGGGGTGGCGCATCATGGCCAGCGTCGAGGCTTCAGGACACCCGGCGACCGTGATGGCCCGCGGGACGAACCAGCGCGCCGCTAGGCAGGCGGTGTGCTCGCGATGGTGCGCCGACCCTGACACGAACGGCGCGTACTCGTACCTGCGGGTCGGGGGCACGCCAGCGCACCGCGAACGGATCGGTGTTGAGATCCTTCCCCGCCTGTGGTTCGCCGGGGAAGCCACCTCAGTTGAGTTCCCGGCGACGATGCACGGCGCGTGGTTCTCGGGTGCACGCGCCGCCGACCAGGTGTTGGCCGATGGCGTGAACGGCACCGTGCTCGTCGTCGGCGCCGGCATCGCTGGCATGGTGGCAGCGCAACGACTCCGCGAGACCGGACACGATGTCGTCGTGCTTGAGTCGAAGGCGCAGCCGGGCGGCCGCATCACGACCGACACGAGTCTCGGTGTCCCCCTCCCGCTGGGCGGCGCTTGGCTTCACGGCGAGGAAGGCCATCCGCTCGCGACGATGGTCGACTGGGCCGAGGAAGAGTGGTCACACCGTGCGATGTTCGTCGTCGGTCACGGTGCGCTCAACGAGGCCGAGGTCGCGCTGATGGCCGCCGCCTACGACCACGTAAAGTCCGCGTACGCGGCCGCTCCGCCTGGGATGACTGCCGCGCAAGTGATGGACGACGCGCTCGGTGGGCTCAGCCTCGAAGCGCACGTGCGCGCTGGCGCGGTGTCGTGGCTCACCGCCGAGTGCGAGAGCCTGTACGCGGCACCGATGGGCGACATTGCCGCGTACGACGGCTTTGAGCCGTACGAGCTCCCTGGTGACGATCGACTGATCACCACCAATCTCCAGGTCGTCATCGATCGACTCGCCGACGGGCTCGACATTCGCTGCGATCATCGCGTCGCCGAACTCACGCACACACCCGAAGGGTGGCGCACCGACACCGGTGTCGACGCCGCGGCAGTGATCGTGACGATCCCGATCGGAGCACTGCGGACGGGGCGGATCACATTTTCGCCGCCGCTCCCCGCCGACGTCGTTGGCTCACTCTCATACCTCGGCGCGGGCCCGGTCACTAAGGTCTTCGCCACCTTCGACACTGCGTGGTGGCCTTTCGTTCGACCGATACGCCTCGCCGGCCAGAACGAGCTCACGGCTGTTACCGACATGACCGCTGTCACCGGCGTGCCCACTCTGTGCGGGTTCGCGGTGGGAGACGCCGCCCGACGAATCGAGCATCTCGGCCCCGACGAGCTATGTCGACTACTCGACCGAATCCTCGCTGAATCCGGCCTCACTGCGTGGGACGCCACGGACAACCGGGCGGCTTCATAAAGGTTGCGGCTAGACGAGTTGAGACTCGCGGCGGCGTTTGGAGACGAGCAGCAAGACCAGTCCCGCACCCAAGAGAATGCCGGTCGTCCGCAGCATGTCGGTGGTGTTGTTGCCGGCGCGTGGGATCAGGAACGGCGGCGAGGCGGGGATGATGACTTCGTTGGAACTGCCTGAGACGTTGAGTACTCCTGAGAGGCCGACGACTTGTGCGGTGTTGAGGATGCGTCCGGCGGTGATGTCGGCCTGGGTCACGGTATGAACTGCGTTGCAGGTCACTGTTTGGCCGGGAGCGAGCGTGACTGGTGCTGCCGGGGTGCAGGTCCCGATCACCGCGTTGGGGTCGCTGATCACAACGTTGACAAGCGTCACGTTGCCCGAGTTGGTAGCGGTGATCGTGTACGGGATCTGTTGACCGATCGCGTTGAACGTGGTCGCCGTTGATGCTTTGGTGAGTGTGACCGTCGGGGTTTGTGTTGCCGGGATCGTCACCAGGTTGCTGTCGTCAGCGACGGTGCCGTTCTGTGGGGTTGTTCCACTGGCAGCGGCGACGTTGTCGAACGACCCTTTGTCGAGATCGGCTTGTGTCACGGTGTGACTGACCGCGCAGGTCAGCGTGCCACCGGGCACCAGTGTTGCTGGCATCACCGGTGCACAGGTTCCCAGCACCGCGAACGCGTCGGTGATCGTCACGTTCGTCAATGTCACGTTGCCGGTGTTGGTCGCGACGACCGTGAAATCGAGCACCTGTCCGACCGCGGTGTACGGCGGCTCCGTGCTGCTCTTCACCACGGTTACACCTGGCGTGTTGGTTGCGGTCACGGTCGTCGAACCCGTATCGGTGACCGGCAGCCCGCCACCGGGCGGTGTACCCGACACGGTCGCGGTGTTCGCGATCGAACCCGCATCCATATCCGCGAGAGTCACCGAGTACGTGGCCGTGCAGGTCGTCGACACAGCTGGAGCCAACGACGACACCGGACAACTAACCGCCGACAGGCCGGGCAGCGGATCGACAACACCGACTGAGGTGAGCGTCACATTGCCCGTGTTCGTCACCAAGAAGCTGTACGTGACGATCTGGCCGGCAGCCGTCACCGTGGTCGGCAACGCTGTCTTGACCACATCGATCGACGGTGTTTGTGTCGCGGTCACCGACGTCGACCCAGTATCCGTGACCGGCAACCCGCCACCAGGAGGTGTACCGGTGGCGGTTGCGGTATTCGCGATCGAACCCGCATCCATATCCGCCAACGTCACCGTGTACGTAGCGGTGCAGGTCGTCGACGCAGCCGGAGTCAATGTCGAAACTGGACACGACACTGCCGACAGACCGGGCAGCGGATCTGTGACGTCGACAGAGGTGAGTGTCACGTTGCCGGTGTTGGTCACCAAGAAGCTGTACGTCACAACCTGACCAGCAGCCGTGACCGTTGTCGGCACCGCCGACTTGACTACATCAATCGACGGTGTCTGTGTCGCGGTCACGGTCGCTGAACCTGTGTCGGTGACCGGTAGCCCGCCGCCGGGTGGCGTGCCGGTCGCAGTCGCCGTGTTCGCGATCGAACCCGCATCCATATCCGCCAACGTCACCGTGTACGTGGCTGTGCAAGTCGTCGATGCAGCCGGCGCCAACGACGACACCGGACACGTGACTGCCGACAGGCCGGGCAGCGGGTCTGTGACGCCAACCGACGTGAGGGTGACGTTGCCGGTGTTCGTCACCAAGAACGAGTACGCAACCGACTGGCCCGCAGCCGTGACCGTTGTCGGCAACGCCGACTTGACCACATCGATGGCTGGCGAGCGCGTTGCTGTCACGGTCGTTGAACCGGTGTCGGTGACGGGTGGCCCGCCGCCGGGTGGTGTGCCCGAGACGGTTGCGGTGTTCGCGATCGAGCCTGCGTTCATGTTTGCGAGTGTCACTGTGTAGGTCGCGGTGCAGGTCGTCGATGCGGCGGGAGCCAAAGTGGACGCCGGGCAGGTGACGGCGCTCAACCCGGGCAGCGGGTCTGTGACGCCGACCGACGTGAGGGTGACGTTGCCGGTGTTGGTTACTAGGAAGCTGTAGGTCACAACCTGACCGGCGGCGGTCACCGTGGACGGCAACGCTGTTTTGATCACGTCGATCGCGGGTGAGCGGGTTGCGGTGACTGTGGCGGAGCCGGTGTCGGTGACGGTGTCGTCGGGGTCTCCTCCTGGTGGGATTCCTGACGCGGTGGCGGTGTTGGCGATTGAACCCGCATTCATATCCGCGAGTGTCACCGTGTACGACGCCGTGCAGGTTGTCGATACGGCTGGGGCGAGTGTTGACACCGGGCAGGAGATCGCTGACAGTCCTGGCAAGGGATCGATGACGTTGACGGAGGTGAGTGTGACGTTGCCGGTGTTGGTGACCAGGAATGAGTAGGCAACCGACTGGCCGGCTGCTGTCACGGTCGTCGGCAACGCCGACTTCACCACGTCGATGGATGGTGTTTGTGTTGCGGTGACGGTTGTGGAGTTGGTGTCGGTGACTGGCGGTCCGGCACCTGGGGGTGGTGTGCCAGTCGCAGTTGCGGTGTTGGCGATCGAGCCGGCGTTCATGTCGGCGAGCGTGACGGTGTAGTTGGCGGTGCAGGTTGTTGACGCCGAGGGTGCCAAGGTCGACACCGGGCATGACACCGCGGAGAGACCAGGCAGTGGATCAGTGACCGCGACGGAGGTGAGCGTGACGTTGCCGGTGTTGGTCACCAGGAAGCTGTAGGTCACGATCTGGCCGGTGGCGGTGACGGTGGACGGTGACGCTGTTTTGACGAGATTGATGGCTGGTGAGCGGGTTGCGGTGACGGTTGCGGGTCCGGTATCAGTGACCGGCGCGCCGACTGGTGGTGTGCCTGACGCGGTGGCGAGGTTGGCGATCGAGCCGGCGTTCATGTCGGCGAGTGTCACTGTGTAGCTGGCGGTGCAGGTCGTCGACACCGATGGCGCGAGCACTGAGACCGGACAGGTGACGGCCGAGAGGCCGGGCAACGGGTCCGTCACGCCGACGGAGGTGAGAGTGACGTTGCCGGTGTTGGTCACAGCGAAGGAGTAGGCGACTGTTTGGCCGGCAGCAGTGACCGATGCGGGTAGCGCTGATTTGGTGATGTCGATGGTGGGCGTTGGTGGTGTGGGTGGTGGGACGCAGGCGGTGTTGTCGTTGGGTGTTGCGTCTCCGGATGCGAGGTTGATCGTGTTGTGCAGCCCTGTTCCGGGTCCGGCGCAGGCGGTGGCGGGTGTGTAGGTGGCGAACGTGAATGAGACGGTGACGGTGAAGGTGTGGATGGTGTTACTGGCGATGGGGGTGGCGGCGGCGGCGAGTGTGTAGGGGCCGGGGCCGGCGGTTGTGCCGCCAGCGGGGGCACCGGGACCGGATGTTGTCCAGGTGGTGCTGGTGATGTTCAGGTTGGGGTCGAAGTTGGGTGTGTCGGTGAGTGGTCCGTAGGTGGTGGGGGCGATGCCACCGTTGGCAACGATGACGGTGTAGGACACTTGGTAGGTGCCGTTGGCGTCGGGGCCGACGACCGCGCCACCGGTTTTGGCGGCGTAGACATCGGCGAGACCGGTGTTGGTATAGGTGCACACAATCGTCGCGCCGTCATCGGCGGCCACAATCGCGAGACCGTTGGAGGGTGTGGTGTCGGTGGCGCCGGTGCAGCTGAGTGTTGTCGAGTAGTTCGCCGGATTACCGATATCGAACGTTTCGGTCAAGGTCAGTGTTTCGCCGGCGTAGACGGTGACTGGTGTGCCGAGATCTGTTTCGTTGGTCGTGTCCGCAACCGCGACCAAACCCGGGTTGTTGGTGCCACCGGTTGCGCTGAGCGTGACCTGGTTAGCAACCTCGGCGTTGATCCACCGTTTCACAAAACTGACTTGCGCGCTCTTGCGGGTGTTGGTGAACGTGCACACGAGATCGACTCCACCCACAACCGCTGCCGAGTCGATAGTGAGCACACCACCAACCAGGGTGGTGGTCACCGGTGAGTTGCTTTCGTCAACACAGACCGCCGAAGTCAAGTTGTAGTTGGCGGGAATGGTTTCGGTGATCGCGGTCGCGGTGTTCAACGCAGTCAACGTGTAGATCGTCGAGGTTGCCGGGTTGCCGGCGGCGGTGTCGAGTGCCAGATTCGCAGGCAGCCCGTTACTGCCAGCAGTGAAGTTGAAGATGCCGGCGCCACCATTGGACTGCTTGACGATCGTGACCGTCGGCAGTTTCTCGTTAGTGAACCGGCACGACACGTCCAGCCCCGGTGACGCTGTAAACGTCACCGACCGCGTCCCAAGGTTGGGGGTCCCGATCGACGCCCCCACTCCGTCCGTGCAGGCAATCGCCGTCAGGACCCAACCTGCTGGCAAAGGATTCTCAGTGACCGTCACCGTGCGGGTCGGATTCGCGAGATCAAACGGGACATCGAACGCCGCCGAACCGGTTCCACTCGTCGTGACGATCGAAGGAGTCGGGTCGGGTGTGTTGCCGGTCGCGGTGGTGGTGAAGCTGAACGTGTCGTCGCCGCCGACGGTGTTCTTGATGATCGCGACGTTGGCGTTGGCGATGTTGGTGTACGTGCATTGATAATCAGCACCAGCGACAAGCGTCACTGACAACAACCCGCTGCCGATCGTGGGTGTGTTGGTCGAGCCGGGGGCGCCGCCGACCAGGTTGGCGCAGGTGATGTCAGCCAACCGGAAACCGGCAAGAGCTGCCTCGGTGACCGTGTAGGTACCCGGCGCGACATCGATGAACAGGCGTGAGTCGCTGACAGGCGGGTTCGGGGTCAACGAGAACGTTGATGGTGACAGGCCGCCGGTGGTGGTGTAGTTGAACGTTCCTCCACTGCCGACACCTGTTTTGGTGATGGTCAGTCGTGCCAGTTTCGTGTTGGTGAAGGCGCAGGTGATCACTGATCCGGCACGTACGTTGGCTGCTGGAATTGTCAGGGTTGAGCCGACGAGTCCGCCGAACGATGCCGGGTTCCCCGTGACGGCGCTGTTCGCGTCGGTGCAGGTAGCGGATGTGAACTGCCAGCCAGCAGGCACCGTTTCCGCGATCGTGACAGAAGAACCAACCGAGGTTGCCGTGAACTGCGGGGACAAGGTAGGTGTGCCGGCAACCGTTGTCGTGATCGACGTGGTCGGCGAGGAGAGGTTGGTCAGTGCGTAGTTGAATGGTCCAACGCCGCCGATGGTGGTGTTCGAGACTGTGATCAGCGCCGGGCGTGGGGTGTTGGTGAACGTGCAAGTGATGTTGTCGAGACCAGTAGGCGTGACAGTGAAGCTGGTGCCGACTCCAGAAGGGAGCACGGTCGTCGATGTCGCGTTCGAGTTCGTGCACGAAATGAAGTTCGTGTACTGACCGATCGTGCTCGACGAACCAGCTGCCATCACCTCGCTCAACGTGTACGTCCCAGCCGCCGCTAACACCACACCAGTTGTCGCTGTCAGCCCGGCACCAGCGGTTGTTGCTGTTCCCACCGTGGAGGCACCGGTGACGATGCGCACCGTGAATTGATCGGCAGCGTTCACCCGGTTGGCGATCGTCTTGTTCAAGGTGAGTCGCGGATGACGCACCGTGGTCGACGCAGTACTCGAGTCGTTCGAGTCGCCGGTGCGCGGGTCCGACACCGTTGCGGTGTTCGAAACGACAGCACCATCTGCCGCGCCCGGCTGCACAACCTGCGTAAACGTCAACACCTGCTGGCCACCCGCCGGCAGCCCGGTTGCGCACGTCACCGTGCTCACCACCAACGAACACGCACCCGCCGGACCCACCGAAGCGGTCAACGTCGCCGCGCTCAGGTTCGTTGACGGGAACACATCTGTGACCACCAACGGATTGGCGACCGTCGCCACTGGACCATTCATCGACCCCGGCCCGTTGTTGGTCACCGTCACCGTCCAGGTGATCGTCCCATTCAACGCCACCGACGGAGTCGGACTCGCCGTCTTGGCCACCGACAGGTCGTAACAGTTGATCGTCAACGGCCGCGCCACCGAATCAACCGCCGGCACACCGACCAGGTCCGTGCTGCCACTCAACGTCGGTCGATCAGTGATCGTCGCCGTGTTGGTGATCGTGGCGCACGCCGCCGTGTTCGAGATCACCTGTTCGTAGACGATGGTCAGGGTCTCGCCGACGTTCAAACCACGTGTCCCCGACGCCGCCGGAGCACCCGGAGTCCCCGCCGCCACCGCGTACGGACGGCTGCAATTCGTCGCCGCTGGCATCGTCGAACCAACGACGACACCGGTGCAGGTCATCGCACCGCTTTGCAGGTTCGCATTCGACCCACCAGCCGTGCTGATCGAAGCCACCCGGAACGAGGGCCCCGGTGTCGCCGCATTCGGACCTAACGGCAGCGTGTCCGCCAAATCGATCGTGTCACCACGCGTCATCGCATCCGGGCCGTTGTTCGTGATCGCCACTGTCCACGTCGCGCGGTCACCGGCGTTGATCGGCGACGGGCTCACCGTCTTAGTCATCAACAAGTCGTACTGGCACGGCACCCAGTCGATCGTCACCGAACCATTCGCACCGTTCGCAGCCTGCGCAGTCTGCGCCGTATTCGACCCCGAGATCGCCGTCGGCACACTCGCCGACACCACCGGCGACGTTCCGACCACCCAACTCGAACCACCGCCACCGCCCGCACCCGTCACCGTGTCGTTCACAGTCGCTGCGCCACCGCCGCCACCCGTGTATCCAGCGCCGCCACCACCACCCGAATCGAAGGCATTGTCGGGTCCACCGTTACCACCGGTCCCGGTGGCTGTGCCACCACCCGCCGCGCCGTTCCGAGCCGCCTGGTTCGAGTTCACGCCACCTGCGCCACCCGCAGCCGCCTGTCCACCACGACCGCCGCCGACCGTAATCGAGTTCGGGTTGTCGACACCGTTGGTCCCGTTCGTGCCGACACCGGCAACACCAGCACCCACAGCCGTGCCAGCCGCACCACCGTCACCCGCCGGC
>CXWK01002293.1_pt1 | contig 12333 bp, 8 predicted proteins | sample 590851 | NCBI WGS metagenome assembly CXWK01 (sample SAMEA3498364, study PRJEB10139) | wastewater metagenome | biome: wastewater treatment plant; material: activated sludge | place: Denmark | collected 2014-08-01
CCGGCCAACAGCTGCATCGTCGGGCCGGGCGAGACGATCCTCGTGGGTGGGGTCCAGAGCGAGGAGCGCCTGGCCGAGGCGCGGGCCCCGTGGATCACCGACCGGGCCCAGCGGACCCGCAAGGCCGACATCCTCCTGCGGCTGCTCGAGGAGGAAGGGCACCTCGAGGGATCCAGCGTCGCGCTGGTCACCAACATCGACGCCGAGGACATCCGCGGCGACGTCCAGGCCTCATTGGAGGACTTCGGCGTGGAGCCCGTGGAGGACCTGCTCCTGGACGCCCCCATCGGCGACATCCCCGCCGAGGACGCGGCGTGGGGCCCCCTCGCCGAGCGCATCCGGGGCTCGGGGGCGGACACCGCCATGATCGTCGGCAACCCCAGCTCCGCGGTGCGCAACCTGGCCAGCCAGGGCCTCGACGTCGCCCTCTGGGCCACCGACGAGGACTCCCTGCAGAACCTCGGAGCCACCGTCGAGCCGGCCGATGCCGAGGGCACCCTGACCGCCACCGCCCCGACCGGCGACGAGCTGTGGGACTCCGAAGGAGTCGCCTGGTGCCGCGACGCCTTCACGGCGGCCAACCCCGACGTCGAGGTCATCCCGCCCGGCGAGCTGGAGGAGGGCGACGAGGCCTGGGTCTCGGGGATCCTCGCCGGCTGCGGTTTCCTCAGCCTGTTCGAGGTGGTGGCCGCCGAAGCCGGGGCGGACCTGACCAACGTGAGCTTTGCCGACGCCGCCGCCGGCTTGGACGAGTTCGCCTTCGGCGGATCGCCCTACGCGTCCCTCGGTGACAAGACGGACGCGAACGACTCCTTCCAGCTGGCCGAGTTCCAGGCCGACATCGGCAACGACGGCGGTCTCGAGCCGCTGACCGACATCACCGACGTCACCGGCTAGGTGACCGAACCCTCGGAAGGGGGTGGGGCGGCCGCGCTCACCGCGGGGCTGCTGGCCCAGGAGGACGACCTCCACCGCCAGGGGCCGCCCGCCCCCCTGGACCGGGACCACCAACTCGGCGCCAACGAAGGTGATCTGACTCTCAGAGCGGGACTGGCCAAGGGCGGCCTGTTCACCTTCGTCGTCCTGTTGGTGCTCAACTCGCTGGACGAGCTCGAGAGCGCGGCGCTCGCCGTCCTCGGCCCCGACATCGCCGACACGCTCCACATGAGCGACGGCGCCATGATCTTCATCACCTCGGTGGCCGCCGCCTTCTTCGTGGTGGGTGCCGTGCCGCTGGGCTGGCTGGCCGACCGGGTCCGGCGGGGCCCCATCGTCGGGGTGTGCAGCCTCGTCTTCTCCGCCATGGTGTTCCTGTCCGGGCTGGCCATGAACGCGTTCTGGCTGTTCTGGGCCCGCTTCGGTGCCGGGATCTCGAAGGCCAACACCATCCCGGTGCACGCCTCCCTGCTGGCCGACACCTATCCGATCACGGTCCGGGGTCGCATCGGCGCCACCACCGCCATGGTGGGCCGGGCCGTGGGCGCCCTCAGCCCGCTGATCGTCGGCGGCATCGCCGTCGCAGCCGGCGGGGTGGAGGACGAGGGCTGGCGCTGGGCGTTCTACCTGTTGGGCTTCCCCGTGGCGGTGGCGGCCGTGGTCGCCTTTTGGCTGCCCGAGCCGGTGCGCGGACGGTGGGAGAAGGAGGATGTGGTCGGCGCCGTGGAGGACGAGGGCGACATCCCGATCTCGCTCGAGGCGGGATTCGCCCGCATCTGGCAGATCCGGACGATGCGCTCAGTCATCGTGGGGTTCTCGGCGCTCGGCTTCATCCTCTTCCCGCGGGAGTCGCTGGCCAACTTCTTCCTCGAGGAGGAGTTCGGCCTCGACGCCTTGGGCCGGGGCAGCGTCGCGTTCGTGTCCGGTGTCGCCATGGCGGTGACCCTGCCTTTCGCGGGTCGCTGGTTCGACCGCCTCTACAAGCAGGACCCGGCCCGGGCCCTGGCCATGGTGGGCTACTTGATACTGCCCGGCGCGGTGATGGTTCCGATCCAGTTCTCGATGCCCAACGCCGTCCTGTTCACGATCGCGGGCATCCCCACGACGGTGTCGGCCGGCGCCGCGTTCGCCATGGCCGGCCCGCTGCTCCAGCAGGTCGTCCCCTACCGGCTGCGCGGCATCGGCACCGCGCTGGGAACGCTCTACATCTTCCTGATCGGCGCGCTCGGCGGCGCCCTGCTGTCGGCGCTGCTGGTCGGCAGCTTCGGCGAGCGAACCGCGGTGATCGTGCTGTCAGTGCCGGCCACGCTCATCGGCGGCACCATCCTCATCCGGTCGTCGCGTTCCATCCGGTCCGACATCACCATGGTGGTGGACGACCTGCGCCGGGAGCACGCCGAGGCGGAGGCGATGGCCGCCGACCCCGACCACATCCCGGCGCTCGCGGTCTCGGGCATCGACTTCTCCTACGGACCGGTGCAGGTCCTCTTCGGCGTGGACTTCCACGTCGAGCGGGGCGAGACCCTGGCCCTGCTCGGCACCAACGGAGCCGGCAAGTCGACCGTCCTGCGGGTGGTCGCCGGCCTCGGCACGCCCTCCCAGGGCTCGATCCGGCTCAACGGCCGCAACATCACCTACACCTCCCCCGAGCAGCGGTCCGCCATGGGCCTGCAGCTCTTGCCGGGTGGCCGGGGCGTCTTCCCGTCGATGTCGGTGGCCGAGAACCTGGAGATGGGCGCCTACCTGCTGCGGGCCGACCATCGGTTGCGGCAGGAGCGGATCGACGGGGTGCTGGACCTGTTCCCCGTCCTCGTGGAGCGTCACCGCCAGATCGCCGGGTCGCTGTCCGGCGGCGAGCAGCAGCAGCTGGCGCTGGCCCGGGTGATGCTGCACGAGCCCGAGGTCCTCATCATCGACGAGCTCTCGCTGGGTCTCGCTCCCATCGTGGTGGCCGAGCTGCTGGAGACGTTGGCGCGCATCAAGGAGCAGCGGGGCCAGACCATCATCGTGGTCGAGCAGTCCCTCAACGTCGCCCTCCAGGTGGCCGACCGCGCGGTGTTCCTCGAGAAGGGCGAGGTCCGCTTCGAGGGCCCGGCCCACGAGTTGGCCGAGCGCGACGACCTGGCCCGGGCCGTGTTCCTCGGCCGGGAGGGCGGCTGATGGTCCTCGCGGCCGACTGGATCACTCCCCAGCTGGTCTTCGGCGGGGTCGTGTCGGGCCTGGCCACCGGCATGGTCGCGCTCGGTGTGGTCCTCGTCCATCGGGCCACGAGGGTCATCAACTTCGCCGTCGGGAACATGGGGTTGCCGGCGGCCGCCCTCCTGGTGCTGCTCACCACCAACTACGGGCTGCCGTTCTGGCCGTCGGTCCTGCTCAGCGTGCTGGTGGGGGCCGCCTTCGCCGCCGCCGCCGAGCTCATCGTCGTGCGTCGCCTGTTCCGAGCGCCCCGGGTCATCCTGCTCGTCGCCACCATCGGGATCGCCCAACTGGCCCAGGCCGTCGTCCGGTCGTTCCCCGACCTGGAGACCACCCAGGCCGCCCGCTACCCGGTGGCCGTCGGCCGGGTGTGGGACGACGTGGCCGGCATCCGGGTGACCGGCCCGGAGCTGACCGTGCTGGTGGTCGTCCCGGTCCTGAGCCTGCTGCTCGGCTGGTTCCTGAACCGCACGACCTTCGGGCGCACGGTCAAGGCGTCGGCCGACAACGCCGACCTCGCCCGCCTGTCGGGCATCAGCCCCAAGACGGTGTCCACCTTCGTGTGGGTCGTGGCGGGCGTCCTGGCCAGCATCTCGCTCATCCTGCTGTCGGGGACGGCCGGATCGCCCGCCGGCATCGAGAGCCTCGGGCCGAGCACGCTCAACCGGGCGCTGGTGGCTGCGGTGATCGCCGGGATGGCCTCGTTCCCCCGGGCGATGCTGGCGGGAGTCGCCCTGGGTGTGGTGGAGGCGGTGATCCGGTTCAACTGGTACGACCAGGCCGGCCTGGTCGACTTCGTCCTGTTCCTCGCGGTCGTGATCGCCGTGTTCTTCCAGTCCCGCGGCCAGCGAGAGGAGGCCGCCACCTTCTCCTTCGCCCCCCGGGTGACCCCGGTGCCCGACCGCCTCCGCGCCATCTGGTGGGTCCGGCACCTCGGCCTGCTGGTCGGGGGGGCCACGGTGCTGGTCGCGGCCCTCGTGCCCGTGGTCGTCACCCAGCCCTCCCGTCACCTGCTCTACACGCAGATCCTGCTCTTCGCCATCGCCGCCCTGTCGCTCGTGGTCGTGACCGGCTGGTCGGGGCAGCTCTCGCTCGGCCAGATGGCCTTCGCCGGCACCGGCGCGCTCTTTGCCGCGGCCTGTCAGCGGGGCCTCGCCATCGACATCGGGTGGGGCGACCTGCGTCTCGATGCCGGGGTGGTCCCACTCCCGTGGGGCGTCTCGCTGCTGGCCGGCGCGGCCTTCGCCGCCCTCGTCGCCGTGGCGGTCGGCCTCGGCGCCCTCCGGGTCCGAGGACTGCTGCTCGCCGTGACCACCTTCGCCTTCGCTCTCGCCGCGCAGCAGTACTTCTACCGGCGCCCCTTCTTCTCCGACGGCAACACGGTGTCGGTACCCCTCGAGCGGGGCTCGGTGCTCGGCATCGACCTCACCAGCCAGCGCGCCTTCTACTGGTTCAGCCTGGCGGCACTGGTGGTCGTGCTGCTGGGCGTCGCCCACCTGCGGCGGACCGGCGTGGGGAGGATGACCATCGCGGCCCGGGACAACCCCGACGGTGCCTCCGCCTACACCGTGGGACGCGCCCGCACGAAGCTCACCGCCTTCGCCCTGGCCGGCGGACTGGCGGGCCTGGCCGGCGGGCTCATGGCCTCGGCCATCGAGAACGTGCCCCTGACCGAGCGGATCTTCCAGGTCGACGACTCGCTGCGCCTGGTGTCCATGGTCGTCATCGGCGGCCTGACCTCGGTGGCGGGCCCGGTCCTGGGAGCGCTCTGGGTCGTGGGGCTCCCCGCCATCTTCCCCGACAACGACACCATCCCCCTGTTCAGCTCCAGCATCGGCCTGCTCGTCCTGCTCCTCTACTTCCCCGGCGGGCTGGTGCAGGTCGGCTACAGCGCCCGCGACGCCCTCGTCCGCTGGCTCGACGCCCGCCTCCCGATCGACGAGGCCAAGCACACCCACGAACCGCCCGCGTCGTTGGGCCGGGCAACCGGTCACGAGGCCCCGGTCCCTGGTCCGGCACTGGTCGTGGAGGAGGTCAGGGTGCGCTTCGGCGGCATCGCTGCCGTCGACGGGGTGAGCCTCACCGTGGCCGCCGACGAGGTCGTCGGGCTCATCGGCACCAACGGGGCGGGCAAGACGACGCTCCTCGACGCCATGGGGGGCTTCGTGCCCGCCGAGGGGCGGGTCACCCTGGCGGGTACCGACCTGACCGGCCGGTCGGCGGCAGCGCGGGCCCGGGCCGGGCTCGGCCGCACCTTCCAGGCCGCCGCCCTCTTCCCCGAGCTCACGGTCCGAGAGACCGTCCAGGTCGCCCTGGAGGGCCGGGGCCGGACAGGCTTCCTGGCCAGCGCGCTGGCGCTACCGCGGTCCCGCCGGCGGGAACGAGTGCGGGCGGCCGAGGCGGCCGAGCTCATCGACTTCCTCGGTCTCGGACGCTATGCCGACGCCTACATCGCCGACCTGTCGACCGGGACCCGCCGCATCGTCGAGCTAGCGGGCCTGCTCGCCCTCGATGCTCAGGTGCTGTGCCTCGACGAACCGACCGCCGGCGTGGCCCAACGGGAGACCGAAGCGTTCGGCCCCCTCATCCTGGAGATCCGTCGAGAACTGGGAGCGGCCGTCGTGGTGATCGAGCACGACATCCCGCTCATCATGAGCATCTCCGACCGCGTCTACTGCCTCGAGCTCGGACGCGTGATCGCCGAAGGCCGACCGGAGCAGGTCCGTCATGACCCCGCCGTGGTCGCCTCCTACCTCGGCACCGACGAGCGCTCGATCGACATCAGCACGATGGGGCCTGCTCGTACTCTGGACCGGTCATGACCTCGGTGAGCGACAGCCCCGCCGACACCAAGGACCGACTTCTGGACGCCGCCCAGCGCCTCTTCGCCCGGGACGGCGTCCAGGGTGCCCGTATACGGGAGATCAACGAGCTGGCGGGACAGCGCAACCCATCGGCGCTCCACTACCACTTCGGTTCACGCATGGCAGTGGTCGAAGCGATCCTGCTGCGCTACCAGTCCGCCATCGACCTGAAGGTCGCCGAGGCCCTCGATCGCATCGAATCCGACGGCCGGGAGCCCGACGTACGAGACGTCGTCGGTGCGGTCGTGTCTCCCGAGGTCGAAGCCCTCGAGACGCAGTCGGGTCGCGACTGCGTGCGCATCATCCCCCAGCTCCTCCCTGCGCTCAGCCGCAACCTCCGGGCCGGCGTCGTCTACCCGGCGACCCCGCAGAGCCGGCGAATCCTCGCTCTCCTGGACGATCGGATGGCGGCTCGATCGCTTCCACAGCACGTTCGACGCGAGCGACTCGTCACCTACTCACTGATGTTCACCACGATGCTCGGCGAGCGCGCCCACGCCATCGAGGAGGACCTCGACCTCCTGCTTGGCCGTGACGAGTTCGCTGTCCACATGGTCGACATGCTCGAAGCCCTGCTCGTCGCGCCCTCGGCCCTCCACCAGCGGCCAAGGCGATCGTGAGGCAGCTCCCCTCGGAGGAACGATGACCACCCGGGGCTGGGCGCGGCCACGACGCAGCGCCTCGTGTCCGCCGGCGACCGTCGTCAACCGGGGAACCTCCCGCCCGGAATCGCGGGCGGGGGGCTAGCGAGCGACTCAGGGCCCTTCTGCCCCCGCGAGCGGGCCAAGTCGGCGTAGGCGGCCGCGACGGGCCGCGCCTTCCGCTCGGTGTCGTAGAGCCCGACGGTGGTGACGCGGCCGACCGGTGTGGTCAGGGCGCTGTCCCAGTCGTATTGGTCGCCGCGGCTGTACCAGCAGATCCCGCGGACCGGCAGGCCGCTCGCGCTGAGCCGGTCGAGTCCGGCGACGAGGGCGTCGAGCCACCCCGGCCCGTCGTCGACGGGCAGCCCGAGGTTGGAGGTCTCCGAGACCCAGAACGGCCGTTGGTAGCGCTCGTGCCAGTGTCGGGCTTCGTGTTCGTAGGCCTCGACGCGGTCATCGATGGTGAGGGGCCGCTCGGAGCGGGACCCGTGCACGGCGACGCTGACGGGGTAGATGTCGTGACCGGCGACGACGCGGTCCGCGGGGATTGCGGCGGCCAGGTCCTCGATCCGTTGGAGCACCGGATCACCGACGACCGAGCTGAGGCGGGCGGCCACGCCGACCGGGTCGAGGCCGAAGTGCAGGTCCCACACCGCATGTTGGAGGTCGCGGGCGTCGGTCGCCTGCAGGGTGCCTGCCTCGTCGTCGGGGTCAGCGAGCTCGCACCCGAAGCCCTCGGAGCCGATCCACCAGCCGTCACGATCGGCCCCGATGCGGGCAAGGGCTTCGAGGTTGGCCAGGGTGAGGTGGCCGAGGGCGACGAAGAAGTCGTCCTCGGTGGACCGCCGGTCGTTCCACAGGCCGTACCGAGCGGAGAAGAGCGCCGTCATCCCCGGCTCGTTCACGGGCGTGAACCACATCGGCTCTCGGTAGCGGGTGAGGAACGCGTCGACGTACCGACAGAACCCCTCGATCCACGCCGGATCACAGAACCCGGGGTAGTGGTCGGGCAGCCCGAAGTGGCACAGGTCCACGACCGGTGAGAGACCGTGGCGCTCGCAGGCCCGCAGCGCGCGATCCCACTGGGTCCAGTCGTACACGCCTGGTTCGGGTTCGGCCAGCCGCCATGGCATCCCGTACCGCCAGACACCGATGCCGAGCTGGGCGACATCGGCGAGATCGGCGTCGAGCCGGTCGAGATGCCCGCTGGCGGCGAACTCGTCGACCCTCACCGTCTGCCCTTCGTGGACGACGAGCGGGTCCGAGCCCTCTTCGCCACTGGCCACCGCGAACGCGGGAAACGCCGACGGGTGGGTTACCACCGTTGCCGGGCCTCCTCGGCGAAGCCTTGGAGGCCTTCGAACTCGATCTCGAGGCCGTCGTCGCTCCGCAGGCGGCCGGACCAGTCGCCGAACACCTGGTGGGTCTCGCTGCCGAACTCACCGGCGTCGACGTGGCTGTGCTTGTCGAACCGCGGCGTGAGCACCATGTCGAGCTGTCCGCCGGGATCGACGACGTGCCACGGCTGCATCGGGTCGTCCCAGGAGTAGTCCCAGCGCAGTTCGGCGCCGAGCTTGGTCAGCTGTCCGTCGACGATCAGCCCGTTCTCGGTGAACCCCGAGCCCTCCGTCCACTTGCCGCCGACCTGCAGGCCGACGACGTGGCCACCGGCGCGTCCCGCACCGCCGCCCCAGTTCCAGGTGACCTCGTGGGGCCACCGGCCCCGCCCGACGTCCAGCACCCCCCACGACTCCGGGCCGTCGGGCGAGCCGATCGACCATCGACGGTCTCCGACGGTCAGGTGCCCCACTGCGGGGCGGGCCTGGTGCTTGGAGGTGAAGTTGAACACGGTGTCGCTCCAGGGGATGACGACGTTCAGCGACTCGTGGCTGGCCGGCGCCTCGACCAGCACGTCGAGGCGACCTCGGCGGCCGTCGACCTCCTCCCAGTCGACGAGGAGCCGGGTCCCGGCCTCGTCGTCGACCATGCGCAGGGCGAGACCGTCCCGGTCTACGACGAGGGGCGCGGTTCCCGGCCGCTCGGGCAGGTGGAGGGCATCAGCGGGCGTCAAGATGGCCTGGCCGCCGGTCTCGCCGGTGACGAGGTCGACCCAGTAGACGTCGGCGAGACCGAAGTGGTCGATGTTCGAGTACACCGCGGAGACCACCAGGTCGCCGGCGAGGAAGGCCCAGTAGTCCCACCGCTTGTTCACCCCGAAGCATCCATCCAGGTTCGCCCGGTGCAGCGGCTTCCGCGACCAGCCCCGGGCCGATGGGTTCAACGACGACCCATCCGCCACGCAGAGATCCACGGGTTCGGTCAGCTCCGGTTCATGGGTGGCCATCCCGTCGTTCTAGACGCGGAGTGAGCCAGACTGGCGCGTCGGGACAGGGGAGCGCTGGTGCAACGATTCGAAGGCAGGGTGGCCGTCGTCACCGGGGCGGGTTCGGGGATCGGCCAGGCGGTGGCCGCCCGGGTGGTCGCGGAGGGCGGCCGTGTCCTGGGCGTCGACATCGACGCCGACCGGCTGAGCGCCACCCAAGCGCTGATCGGCGACGGCATCACCACCCTGGACGCGGACCTGGCCGCTCCCGAGGCCAGCGCCGCGGTGGTCGAGACCTGCGTCGCCGAGTTCGGCGGGCTCGACGTCCTGGGGAACGTGGCGGGCATCTTCCGTGCCCATCACGCCGTGGATGTGACCGTCGCCGAGTACCGCCGGATCATGGCGATCAACGTGGACGCCTACTTCTTCCTCGCCCAGGCGGCCATACCCCACCTGCTCGAGCGGAACGGGAACATCGTCAACGTGGCGTCCAACTCGGCGCTGCAGGGCATCCCGTACGCCGTTCCCTATGCCATCAGCAAAGGAGGGGTGGTGCAGCTCACCCGTGCTCTGGCGGTGGAGTTCCTGACGCGTCCCCTGCGGGTGAACGCGATCGCTCCGGCGGGCACCAACACCAACCTCGCCACGGAGACGAGCTTCCCGTCGGACATGGACCCGGCCCTCGTCGGTCGCATGGCGGGGCTCCGTGGGTTGGCCGAGCCCGAGGAGGTGGCGGGGGTGTTCGCCTTCCTCGCCTCGGACGAGGCCAAGAGCGTGACGGGCGCGGTGTACACGATCGACAACGGCCTCACGGCCAGTTGACGGAGCCGAGGAGGACGTGATGGACGTGCAGGCGGTCGCCGACAAGTTGGAGATCCACGAGCAGCTGGCTCGCTACGCCCGAGGCGTGGACACCCATGACTGGGACCTGTGGAAATCGGTGTTCACCGAGGACGCCGTCGTGGACTACAGCCAGCCCGGCGTGATCTCAGGACCGCGGGACGAGGTGGCTGCGTTCCTCAGCGAAGCGTTCGCCACGATCCCGTGGGCGACCCACCACATCACCAACGTCGAGATCGACCTCGACGGCGACCGCGCCAAGGTACGTGCCATGTTCTTCAACCCGATGCAGATCCCGGGCATGGACGAAGCGAGCTCGACAGGTGGCTACTACCACCACGAGTTCGTCCGCACCGAGGACGGCTGGAAGAGCACCCACCTCGTCGAGGAACCCCTGTGGTTCCTCAACCGCCCTGGCGGCTGACTGAGCGGTCTACAGGTTCGCCGGCCTCGACGCCGGTCGGTTGGCCGCCCATGGCGGTGACGGGATGGGCCGGTCGCCGGGGTGGGGATCGACGAGGGGGCATCGTGTCCCGGTGTAGATGGTGGGCATGCAGCGGTTGCAGTGGATGCACCCGGAGATGGTGCCGGTGCCGTGGGCCCATTCGTTGACGATGTCGGGGTGGTGGAGGATGGCTCGGGCCATGGCGATGAAGTCGAAGCCGGCGGCGAGTCCTCGTTCGGCGGTGGCGAGCTCGCTGATGCCGCCGAGCAGGACCAGCGGCATGTCGAGCGATTCACGGAACCGGGCGGCTTGGTCGAGGAAGTAGGCCTCCTGGTAGGGGTAGGTGTGGAGGAACTTGCCGCCCACGAGCCGGAACCCGCCGCGCAGGTACCAGGGCAGCGTCGCTCGGAACTCAGCAGTGGGTGCGGCCCCCTTGAAGAGGTACATGGGGTTGGCGAGGGAGCTGCCGGCGGTGAGCTCGAGGGCGTCGAGCGCACCGTCGGCTTCGAGCATCGCGGCGACCTGGAGGCTGTCTTCGATGGTCAGGCCGCCGCGGTAGCCGTCGACCATGTTCAACTTCGCGGTGACCGCGACGTCGCCGCCCACGGCGGAGCGGACCGCGGTGACGACCTGGCGGGCGAACCGTGCCCGGTTCTCGATCGATCCGCCCCACCGGTCGGTGCGCCGGTTGAGCTTCGGGCTGAGGAACGAGCTGAGCAGGTAGTTGTGCCCGATGTGGATCTCGAGGGAGTCGAAGCCGGCCTCGACGCAGAGCTTGGCTCCCCGTTCGTAGTCGGAGGTGACGCGGGTGATGTCGTGCTCGTTGGCCGCTTTGGCGAAGCGCATCCCCAGCGGGTTGAACATCCGACGGGGTGCCAATGATCTGGCCTTGTTGGACGATGCGTTGGCGACGGGTCCGGCGTGGCCGACCTGGGCTTGCGCGAACGCGCCGCGTGCATGGATCGCATCGGTCAGTCGACGCAGACCCTCCACCGCGTCTGGGACCACGAGGATGCAGCCCGAGTCGGTACGGCCCTCGGGTGCGATCGACAGGTACGCGACGGTGCTCATCGCGGCGCCTCCCGCGGCGACCCGCGTGTGAAACGCGATGAGGTCGTCGGTGACCACGCCGTCGGGCGACATGCCCTCGAACGTGGCCGCCTTGATCACCCGGTTGCGCAGGGTCAGTGGTCCGAGTCGAGCCGGTTCGAACAGCTTCGACGACGAGCGATCGACCTCGGTTGGCGCGATTTCCGGGTCAGCATCGGATGGGCTGGACATGAATGGACCTCTCCGCTGTCGAGCCGACCCTATTCGTGCGACGGTGGTGCGTCTCGTTACCGCTGGCATCTGAACCGGGCATGACGTGGCGCTCCCCGAACGTCGACCGTCACACCAACGCGCTCGTGCGCACCCTCCTCCAGGGACTCCCGCCGTGCCCGTCGGCGGGACCGGTCGACGATTCGCAGTAGGCCCCTCCCGAGTCCCGTATCGAACCCGACGATCATCCCGAACTCGATCGAGGTGCTGCGATCCGCGTTGCGCAAGGCTCGTCCTGCGACCGACACCAGCCGGCGTCCAAGGGGCTGCCGAGGGGGGTGCGGTTTCTACTGTTCCTTCTACTGTGCGGCGCGGTACGGGGCTGTACGGGCTGGCACGGCGGGTGTATCTTGATCGAAGAAACCCCAGGTCAAGGGCACATTTCGGTACGCGTTAGTACGGGCTGAGAGTCTGATCGTGTACTCATAACCCGAAGGTCGCAAGTTCAAATCTTGCCCCCGCCACCAATCTCAGCACGAAGGCCCAGGTCACAGACCTGGGCCTTCGTCGTTGCCGGGGCGTTCCTCCGGATCAGGCGGCGTTCCTGCGGGTGTTCCTCCGACGTTCCACCGTGTCCCTCGAGGACTGATTCGTGGGCTTCGGGCTCGGAGCGGCGAGGCGTTCGGCGATCTTGGCCGCGTCAGCCTGCATGCCGGGCAGGAGGTGCTGGTAGGTCTGGATTGTGTGCGCGATGTGGGCGTGACCGAGCCGTTCGCTGACGACCTTCACCGGCACACCTTCTTTGAGCAGCAGGCTCCCGTGGGTGTG
>CXWK01015772.1_pt1 | contig 12330 bp, 13 predicted proteins | sample 590851 | NCBI WGS metagenome assembly CXWK01 (sample SAMEA3498364, study PRJEB10139) | wastewater metagenome | biome: wastewater treatment plant; material: activated sludge | place: Denmark | collected 2014-08-01
GACCGGACAGCCGTCGAAAGCTTCTCTACCAGCGACAAGGCTTGGTCGAGCGCCTCGCGCACGCCGAGCGCGGTGACGGAGGGATAGGCTTTCGCCATGTCGCGGATCAGCGTCGCATCGTGCCGCGCGACGCCGTCGGGCGAGCGGATCGAGAACAATTTCGTGTGCGGGGCGCCGGCAAAGGTCGCCGGCGAGAAGACAAGCACGAAATTGATTCCGAAACTTCGCCAGTCGACGCGGCGCAGGTTCGCAAGTTTGGCGACGATGATCCGTCCGGCGACGTTGACGCCGACTTCATCGCCGATCTTCAGGCTTAACCCGCGCGCGATTTCCGCGTCCATCGACACGAGCGGCGGGCCTGTGTAGTCGGCGCCCCACCACCGCCCCTCGACGACCTCGGACCCTTCCGGCGGAAAGTCGGAAAACGTGATGCCGCGGTCGCCTTCCAGCACCCAGGCTGCATTGCTCTCCGGCTTGATTTCGTCCGCTCGACGCGAACCGACGCGGACAATACGTCCCCGCAGGATGGGCGCCGTTTCGATCCGGTCCTGCGGGCGGCGGGCCGTCAGGAAATTGCGGAATTCGTCGGCTTGTCCGCTCTGGACGTCGATGAAGAAGAAATCGGGCGTCCGTCCGGGCTGACCCTGGCTGAGCTGGCGCCGAATATTGCCATCGACGCCGACGATGGCGACGAGCAGGGTCAGACCGAGCCCCAGCGAGGTCACGACCGGCACGGTCACGGCTCCGGGCCGACGGATATTGCCGAGCGCAAGCCGCAAGGCGAGAAAACGACTGTGCGGCGCCCGACCCGCTGCGCGGCTCACCGCCCATGCGACCCCGCGCAGGACGACCGCCGAAGCCGTGACGCCGCCGACCGCGATGAGCGCGACCTGTTTCTCGCTGGAAACGAAATAGACGAAGGCGACCAGCGCGAGAAAACTGCAGACGGCGGCGACGCCGTATCGCACGCGGAGCCGCGCTTCCGTCGCCGCCGTCGCCAGCCGGAACAGTGCGGCGACCTGCGTGTCGTGCGCGCGACCGGCCGGCGCGATGACGAAAGCAAGGGAGGCGAGCACGCCCATCGTCAGTCCCTGCAGGGTCGACGCGAGAGATATCGTCGGTTCGAACGGCAGATCGAGCACAGGACCGACGACGCCTGCGACGGCAAAAGGAATCGCGACGCCGACGGCCACTCCCAGTACGGACCCGCACAGCGCGATCGCCATCATCTCGACCAGCAGAGTCTGGAAGACGACCGCCCCCGACGCGCCAAGCGCCTTGAGGATGGCGATCGACTCGCGCTTGCGGTCGACGAAGGCCGTCACCGCGCCGGCGATGCCGACGCCGCCGACGATCAGCGACACGACGCCGATCAGCGCCATGAATTGCGAGAACCGCTCGACGTTGCGCGACAGCTGCGGCGAGACGTTGTCGCGCGTGCGGACGTCCCAACCGGACGTCGAAAAACGGTGGCTTGCCGCATCGATGACCTTCTGCACGGCGGCCTTCTCGGCCGGCGGCGGCAGCGCGAGCCGTGCGCTCCAGCGAATGAGCGAGGCGGAGGTCTGCAGACCACTTGCCTCGAGCCCCCGCGTCGACACCATCACGCGCGGTCCGAAACCGAGGCCCGAGGCGATCCGGTCGGGCTCGCTTCCGATCTGTCCTCGCAGCACGTAGAGACCCTGTCCGATCCGGAAGAAATCGCCGATTCCGAGAGAAAGCCGCTCCATGAGCGCGACATCGGCCAGCGCGCCGAATGCGCCGTCTTTCTCTGCGAACGCCTGGTCAAGCGCCAGGCGCGGTTCGGACTCGACAGCGCCGGCGAGCGGATAGGCCGAATCGACCGCCTTGATCTCGACGGTCGTCGCTTCGTCGGTCGTGGTCCGCGCCGTTGCCCGCATCGTCGCGATTTCGGAGAGGCGTCCCTGATCCGCGAGCCACGCGCGCTCCTGACCGTTCAGGGGCCGTTGGCTGCGGCTGAAGGCAAGGTCGCCGCCGAGCATGACGCTTCCCTGGGTGGCGATCGAACCCAGCAGCGAATTGGCGACAGAGCCGACGCCCGTGATCGCGGCGACCCCGATCGTCACGCAGGCCAGGAACACGCGCAGTCCGCGCAGTCCGCCACGCAAATCCCGCGCCGCAAGTCGTAGAACGAGGCGAATGCGGTGGATCATGAAGCGTAAGCCGGAGCGGGCCGGTGATCTTCTACTTGACCGGAACGCAGTCGAACGATCGCATCGCACCTTGAGGCAAGCGCCAGATCATGCGTCACCATGATCAGTGTCGAGCCGCGCCGCGCACGCTGCGCCAGAAGGAGATCGATGATCTGCGCGCCCGTGGACTCGTCGAGATTTCCGGTCGGCTCGTCGGCTAGAATGAGTTCAGGATCGTTCCCCAGGGCGCGCGCCAGGGCGACGCGCTGCTGCTCGCCGCCCGACAGCTGCGACGGATAATGCGCGGCGCGGGCTTCGAGTCCTACCGCCCGCAGTTCCAGACGGGCGCGGTCGAGGGCGTCGGGATCTCCGGAAAGCTCCAGCGGGACAGCGATGTTTTCGAGCGCGGTCATCGTCGGCATCAAATGGAAGGACTGAAAGACAATCCCGATCGACTTGCTGCGGAAACGCGCCAGTCGGTCTTCGTCGAGGCCGTCGAATTTGACTCCTGCGACGGATACCGATCCCGAATCCGGCCGCTCCAGTCCCGCCAGAATCATGAGCAGCGTGGACTTTCCGCAACCGGAGGGACCGACGATCGCCGTGGCCTTCCCGCGCGCAAAGTTCAGCGTTATGCCTTTGAGAACGTCGACCCTGGTTGCGCCAGCGCCCAAGGTGAGGCGCACGTCGCTCAGGCTGGCCGCCGCGTCAGCGACATTTGATATCGAGGTGTTCATTGAATGTCTTGCGATCGAGTTCGGGGACGACAAGTGGCGGGGTGGGTCGACGCCGAGATGGGGACTGCTGGCTCTTGCGTCAAATCATGTGGATCGTCCTGATCTTCGTCAGCATGACGGCCGCCCAGGGACGCGCCATCCATATCGTCGCACTCGGCGACAGCCTGACGGCTGGTCTGGGCCTTCCCGAATCGGCAGCTTTCCCGAGCGTGCTGCAGCGCAGGCTGAAGGAAAAGGGATTCGACGTCGAGATCGTCAACGCCGGCGTTTCTGGCGATACGGCCAGTGGCGGACTGGCTCGCCTCGAATGGTCGACCCCAGCCGACACGGATTTGGTCATCGTCGAACTGGGCGCCAACGACATGCTGCGCAACACGCCGCCTGCCACGCCGCGCGCGGCGCTCGAATCCCTGCTTTCAAAACTTCGTGATCGCCGGATTCCTGCGGTGCTCGCAGGAATGAAGGCGCTCGCCAACTGGGGCGAGGCCTATCGGCAACATTTCGAGGGGATCTATCCGGATCTCGCCGCGCGGTTTTCCGTGCCGCTATACCCGTTCTTTCTCGAAGGCGTGTCCGGCGACGCGCGTTTGACCCTCGGCGACGGCCTTCATCCCAATCAGCAGGGTGTGGAGCGGATCGTGGATGGCTTCGCACCGTTTCTCGAATCGATCCTGATCGAGCGCTTCGGCCCGCCGGCCGCGCGGTCGAATCGCTGACGGATCCTGCTCGTGCCGCGCCTTTTCACCGGGATCGAAATTCCAGCGCGGGAGACCGCAGCGCTGTCCCTGCTGCGCGGCGGTCTTCCCGGCGCGCGCTGGATCGAGCCGGAGGACTACCACATCACGCTTCGCTTCATCGGCGATGTCGGGGTCGCCTTGGCCAACGAGATAGCCAGCGAACTGGACACGATACGCGCCCGCTCGCTTGTGGCGACGATTGAAGGCGTCGGCGTGTTCGGCGGCGACCGGCCGCGCGCCATCATCGCCAGGGTCTCTCCCAGCGAAGCGCTAAGCGCGCTGCAGGCCGAACACGAGCGCCTGATGCGACGCGTCGGCGCGCCGCCCGAACCGCGCAAGTTCGTTCCCCACGTAACGCTCGCGCGGTTGCGCGGCGTCTCGCCGGGGAATGTCGCCGCCTACATCGAATCGCGTGAGAGCCCGGGGAACCTGGCGTTTCCGGTGGAGCGGTTCGTCCTCTATTCCTCCCGCGAATCGACGGGCGGCGGCCCCTATCGCGTCGAAGCCGCGTATCCGCTCTAACCCTCAGCGGGCGCGCGGGTGCGCCGAACGATAGGCGTCGAGCAGGCGCGTCGCATCGACCGCAGTATAGATCTGCGTCGTCGACAACGAGGCATGGCCGAGCAATTCCTGAATGGTGCGCAGATCGCCGCCGCGTCCGAGCAGATGGGTTGCAAAGGAATGCCGCAGAGCGTGTGGCGTCGCGGTTTCCGGTAGACCCAGCGAGCCCCGCAGACGTTCGACGGCAAGCTGGATGATGCGCGGCGACAACGGGCCTCCGCGCGCGCCGACGAACAGCGGCCCGCCGGGCACAAGATTCCACGGGCAGAGTTCGAGGTAGGTCTCGACTGCACGGCGCACCGGTTCGATCACCGGCGCGGACCGGACCTTGCCGCCCTTGCCGCGCACGACGACGGTATCCCGCTTGGCGACCGGCGCGTCGGCTCGCCTGAGGGTCAAGGCTTCGGAAATGCGAAGGCCCGCTCCGTAGAGAAGCGAGAGCACGGCGGCGTCGCGCGCCAGCACCCAGGATGGGCGCGCTTCGCCCGCCCGGGATTCGGCGTCGGCGAGGTCGCTCGCATCGGTCACCGAGAGGGCCTTGGGCAGGCGCCGTGCGGTCTTGGGCGTGCGAACCGCGGACAATGCGCCGATCGAAGCCAGACCCTCGCGTTCGAGGTAGCGGGCGAATGACCGAATGCCGGCGAGGCCCCTCAGCAACGAGCGATTGCCCGCCCCCGCCGAACGGCGCTCGGCCAAGAAGGCGCGGATGTCGGCGGGCGCGATCCGGCCTAGAGTTTCGACAGTTACAAGTCTGCCGTCGCGTTCAAACAGGAAGGAGTGGAGCTGGCGCAGATCGCGCACGTAGGCTTCGAGCGTCAGCGGCGCCATGCGCCGCTCGCCGCTCAGGTGGCGAAGCCAAGCCCCGACCTGCTCCTGGAGGTCGGGAGCGGCCGAACTGATGAGGGCGGGCCGGTATTCCGCCGTTTCGCTGATTCGCATGCCCCGCCTCGACCCCAAGCAGCGTCTGACGGGCGGGTAAACCGATTCTTACTTGCCGGCCCTGATCTCTTCGACCGCTGCGGCCAGCAATTCGTCCATCGTGCGCCGGATCTGGTGTTCGGACTGCTGGACCCCCGCCGCCTGAAAGTCGGCCAGGACCTTGCGAACGACGTCGTCGTCGCCGGCTTCGGTCAGATCTGCCGCCATGACTTCCTTGAAGTAGGCGTCGGCGTCGGCCTTGCCGAGCTTCTCGGCGGCCCATGCGGCCAGACGCTTGTTCCGGCGCGCGGTCGCACGGAACTTCAGATCCTCGTCATGCGCAAATTTCTTCTCGAAGCTTTCCTCGCGCCTGTCGAAAGTCGTCATCGCTCGCCCTGCGTCTTTCCTCGCCCGACCGAGGGCGATTTCACGAGGTCATATATCGGTCTCCACAGCGGATTCCTAGCAGGAACGCGGTGTTTTTCCTTCGACGAAGGTTTGCCGCTCGCAACTCCGCCCCGGCGGGTTGTATCGACGGCCCGAAAGCGATACCACCAGCCGACGCTTCGGTCCGGCAGATCGCCGGCGAGGCGTATCTGCGTCTCTAGAAGGGTGATCCGCCCATGAACCGCCGTCGTCGCATCTACGAAGGCAAGGCCAAGGTTCTGTACGAGGGGCCGGAGCCCGGAACGCTCATCCAGCACTTCAAGGACGACGCCACGGCGTTCAATGCGAAGAAGCACGAGGTGATCGACGGCAAGGGCGTGCTGAACAACCGCATCTCCGAATTCGTCTTCCAGCACCTCAACAACATCGGCGTGCCCACGCATTTCATTCGCCGCCTCAACATGCGCGAGCAGCTGATCCGCGAAGTCGAGATCGTTCCGCTCGAAGTGGTGGTGCGCAACGTCGCGGCGGGGTCGCTGTCGCAGCGCCTCGGCATCGAGGAAGGCACGCAATTGCCGCGCTCGATCATCGAATTCTACTACAAGAACGACGCGCTCAACGACCCGATGGTGTCGGAAGAGCACATCACCGCCTTCGGCTGGGCGAGCCCGCAGGAGATCGACGACATCATGGCGCTGGCCATCCGCGTCAACGATTTCCTCTCCGGCCTTTTCCTCGGCGTCGGAATCCGTCTCGTCGACTTCAAGATGGAATGCGGCCGGCTCTGGGAAAACGACATGATGCGGATCGTCGTCGCCGACGAGATCTCGCCGGACTCCTGTCGTCTGTGGGATATCAAGTCGAACGACAAGCTGGACAAGGACCGGTTCCGGCGCGACATGGGCGGCCTCGTCGAAGCCTATACCGAAGTTGCGCGGCGGCTCGGCATCCTGCAGCCCGACGATGCGCCGCGCGCCGGCCCTAAGCTGGTCCAGTAATCGCCCGTATCGACGTTCATCAGCGACCCGGAAGACATCATGAAGGCCAGAGTTGTCGTGACCCTCAAGAACGGCGTACTCGATCCGCAGGGCAAGGCGATCGAGGGCGCGTTGAAGTCGCTCGGCGTCGATGGCGTGGCGAGCGTGCGTCAGGGCAAGGTGTTCGACCTGGAGCTGGCCGGCCTCGACCCGGGCGCCGCGCAAAGGACCCTGCAGGCCGCGTGCGAAAAGCTGCTGGCCAATACCGTCATCGAGAACTTCAAGATCGACATCGGCTGAACCGCCGTCGAGGAATTCCATGCGCGCCGCCGTCATTCTTTTCCCCGGGTCGAACAGAGAGGGCGACGCCGCCCGCGCCATCGCGCAGGCGACCGGCCGCAAGCCGGACATCCTCTGGCATGCCGATCACGAACTGCCGACCGGGACCGATCTCGTCGTGCTGCCCGGCGGATTCAGCTACGGCGACTATCTGCGCTGTGGCGCTATCGCCGGCCGCGCGCCGATCATGGACGCGGTGCGTCGCCACGCCGATCGCGGCGGCTTCGTGCTCGGCATCTGCAACGGTTTCCAGATTCTCTGCGAGAGCGGGTTGCTGCCGGGCGTGTTGATGCGCAACGCCAATCTTCATTTCGTCTGCCGGATGCAGCATCTGCGCGTCGAGCGGGCGGCTGCGCCCTTCACGAGCGCTTATCGGAGCCGCCAGGTGATCAAGGTCGCCATCGCCCATGGCGAAGGCAACTACGAGGCCGACGACGCCACGATCGAGACCATCGAGAAGGACGACCGTGTCGCCTTCCGCTATTGCGACGAGAACGGGCTGCTTGGCGGCGCCGCCAATCCGAACGGCTCGCGCAACGACATCGCCGGCATCTATTCCGCCAAGTTCAACGTCCTCGGCCTCATGCCCCATCCGGAGAATCTGATCGACCCGCTCGTCGGCGGCGTCGACGGCCGCGGCATGTTCGAGAGCCTGGCGCGATTCGCCGCCTGACGGCGCGACTGCCCGCGCGCCGAGAACGAGCCCGCGGTTTCAAAGGCCATACATGACCGCCGCTGGCCAGGTGTCGAATGGCCAGAAGTCGAATGGCTGGGAGTCGAAAGACGCCCGCCCACACGCCGCGCTGCGCCTGATGTGTCCGGCAAACAAAAAGGCCCGGCTTGCGCCGGGCCTCTTGCCTGCCCCTTGCGGGAGATCAGTACTTCGCCACAACCGCGGACGAACCACCGCCGAAGCGGTAGGTGATGCCGGCGCTGACCACCCACGGGTCGACGTTGACCTTGGCGCGGAAGGGAACGAACGCCAGCGGGCTGCCGAGGCCGAGGAGCGTCGAGTTGACGACCGTGCCGTGCGCCGTCGGCTGCATCATGATGCGCTTCAGGTCGACGTTGAGGCCCCAGTTCTGGTTGAACATGTAGTCGAAGCCGACCTGACCGGCGACACCCCACGACGAACCGATGGAGAGGTTGCTGACCGTATTGAAGCCGAGCGGGCCAACCGGCGTGATGAACTGCGCCCAGTTGTTGCCGGCCTTGGCGCCGAGATAGGCGGTGAAGTTCACGCCGACGCCGATATAGGGCTGGAACGCGCCGAAGTTCGTGAAGTGATACTGCAGCAGGACCGTCGGCGGGAACACCCAGGTCTTGCCGACGTCGAGTCCAGACAGGACGCCGGTGCCGGTCACCTTGTGATAGGACAGGCAGCAGATCGCTTCGATCGCGATGTTCTTCGTGAAGTAGTAGGTGAGGTCGAGTTCCGGGATGACCGCGGTCGAAACCTTGGCGCCCGAACCGAAGATCTGGCTGCCCGGGCCGGCGCTGAGGTTGACCAGGGGAAGGGTCAGGCCCGATTTGTCGTAAACGGTCGTCTTGCCGTCCGGAATGATCGCCGTGGCGCGCAGACGGACTTGGAACGGCTGGAAGGAGTCGACGAGCACCGGCGGCGCGACCGCAGTCTTCTTCGACGGGAGATCGGCGGCCACGGCCGCAGAGCCGAGAACCAGAAGACCGGCTGCGGACACGGTGCCGCAGAGGAATTTCGTGAACGTCATCGTCTACCCCTGTTTTGCGCTTGAACTGCGCTTTTCAATTCGGGGGCAAATTCGTCGGTGAGAGCCGGAAAATAATTGACCTAAGTCAATTCAGCTTGGCGTTTGACATTTGATTCCTCGCGCGTTGCGAAATTGCAACAGCGGGCCGACCATTGCCATGACCGCCTCCGACCGATAAGCGGTTCGCCACTGTTTTTCCTGTCGCACAGAGGGCCGCGAGTCGTGCGGAACGAACCGGAGATCACATCGGAGCTTGTCGCCGCTCACGGCCTCAAGCCTGACGAATATCAGCGGCTGGTCGGACTGATCGGCAGAAGCCCGACCTTTACCGAACTCGGCATCTTTTCAGCGATGTGGAATGAGCATTGCTCGTACAAGTCGTCTCGTCTGCACCTGCGCAAACTTCCTACCCAGGCGCCCTGGGTGATCCAGGGGCCTGGCGAAAACGCCGGCGTGATAGACATCGGCGACGGACAAGCATGCATATTCAAGATGGAGAGTCACAACCACCCGTCCTTCATCGAGCCCTATCAGGGCGCCGCGACGGGCGTCGGTGGAATCCTGCGTGACGTTTTCACCATGGGCGCGCGTCCGATCGCCTGCCTCAACCTGCTGCGGTTCGGTTCCCCCTCTCATCCGAAGACTCGTCATCTGGTCGGCGGCGTCGTCGCGGGCATCGGTGGCTATGGCAATTCGTTCGGCGTGCCCACCGTCGGCGGTTCGACCGCCTTCCACCGCGCCTACGACGGGAACATCCTGGTCAACGCGATGGCGGTCGGCCTCGCGAAGTCGGACGAGATTTTCTACGCCAAGGCCACGGGCGTAGGGAATCCGATCGTCTATCTCGGCTCCAAGACCGGTCGCGACGGCATCCACGGCGCCACGATGGCGTCGGCCTCGTTCGAGGCGGACGCGGAGGAGAAGCGCCCGACAGTACAGGTAGGCGACCCATTCTCCGAAAAGCTTTTGCTCGAGGCCTGCCTCGAACTGATGAAGAGCGGCGCCGTCATCGCGATCCAGGACATGGGCGCGGCGGGATTGACATCCTCGGCCGTCGAGATGGGCGCAAAGGGCAACCTCGGCATCGAACTCGATCTGGACAAGGTGCCGTGCCGCGAAACCGGCATGACCGCCTACGAGATGATGCTGTCCGAGAGCCAAGAGCGCATGCTCATGGTGCTCACGCCCGCCAGGGAAAAGGAGGCGGAGGCCATTTTCCGCAAGTGGGGGCTGGATTTCGCGGTCATCGGCAAGACGACCGACACGCTGAGGTTCGTCGTCAAGCATCAGGGGGAGATCAAGGCCGATCTCCCGATCAAGGAACTCGGCGACGAAGCTCCGCTTTACGACCGGCCGCACGTCGCCACGCCGAAGAAGGCAAAGCTGGAAGCCGACGCCGTTCCCTCGCCGATGAGCGATACCGAGGCACTCATCCGGCTGCTCGGCAGCCCCGAAATCTGCTCGAAGCGGTGGGTCTGGGAACAGTACGACCACCTCATCCTCGGCAACACCGTCATCGCGCCCGGCGGCGACGCTGCAGTCGTGCGGATCGAGGACGGACCCAAAGGCCTCGCGCTGACGACGGACGTCAACGCCCGCTATTGCGCTGCGGACCCCGTCGAGGGCGGCAAGCAGGCGGTGGCCGAGGCCTGGCGCAATATCGCGGCGGTCGGCGGCCGACCGCTCGCCGTGACCGACAATCTGAATTTCGGCAACCCCGAGCGGCCCGAGTACATGGGCCAGTTCGTCGGCTGCCTGCAGGGGATCGGCGAGGCCTGCCGCGCGCTCGATTTTCCGATCGTTTCCGGCAACGTGTCGCTCTACAACGAGACGCAGGGCGCGGGCATTCTGCCCACGCCGGCCATCGGCGGCGTCGGCCTCGTCCCCGATGTCGACGCGACATCGGGCATCGCTTTCCGGAAGGAAGGCGATGCGATCCTGCTGATCGGCTCGACCGAGGGCTGGCTCGGGCAGTCGGCCTGGCTTGCCACGATCTGCGGCCTAGAAGAGGGCGCGCCGCCCCCCGTCGACCTCGTCGTCGAGCGGCGCAACGGCGAATTCGTCAAAGCCCTGATCGAGACCCGCCGGACGACCACGGTTCACGACCTCTCGGACGGCGGGCTTGCTGTCGGGCTCGCGGAAATGGCGATCAGTGGCGGCGTGGGTGCTGTCGTCGACGACCTTCCGCGGGGTCCGCGCCACGCAATCCTCTTCGGCGAGGACCAGGCGCGGTATCTGGTCGCCTGCTCGGAACAGGATGCCGTTTCGATTCTCCAGCAGGCGGCGAGCGCCGGCGTTCCCGCCATGCATATCGGCAAGACCGGCGGCGCTGCGTTGCAGTTTGTCGGGGATGCGCCCATATCGCTGGAGGCGATGCGCGCGGCGTGGGAGAATGCGTTGCCGGACTATATGGCCGGCGAAATGCCCGACGGATTTGCTACGGTTTGAGGTCTGCTCATGGCGATGGAATCGGCTGAAATCGAACGCTTGATCAAGGCGGCGCTGCCAGACGCACGCGTCGAAATCCAGGATCTGGCCGGCGACGGCGACCATTATGCGGCGACCGTCGTCTCCGAAGCGTTCCGTGGCAAGTCGCGCGTTCAGCAGCACCAGATGGTTTACGGCGCGTTGAAGGGCCAGATGGGCGGCGCCCTGCACGCGCTCGCGCTGACAACATTGCCGCCGGAGTGACGACGGTCCGCGCCGGACTTTTGGGGGTTGGGCGCACGCTCGCGATCGATTAAAATACGTTTCTCGGCGGAACCTTGAACTCCGCACGGAAAGGACCCGACATGGCCAACATTCAAGACCAGATCCGCGACGTGATCGCTGCCAACGACGTCGTGCTCTTCATGAAGGGCACTCCGCAGATGCCGCAGTGCGGCTTCTCCGGGCAGGTCGTGCAGATTCTCGACTACCTCGGCGTGCCCTACAAGGGCGTCAACGTGCTCGCCGACGGCGAGTTGCGCGAAGGCATCAAGTCCTTCGCCAATTGGCCGACCATCCCGCAGCTCTACGTCAAGGGTGAGTTCGTCGGCGGTTGCGACATCGTCCGCGAGATGTTCCAGTCGGGCGAACTCACGGACCAGCTCAACAAGGCCGGCGTCCCCGCCGCCCAGCCGCAGCGCAGCTGAGGCTCGAGATCCATCAGGGACCAATGACGCGGATCACGCGTCCCTGCGCATCGACGGAGGTCCTGTCGGTGCGACTTTCGCTCGTCACGTAAGCGGTAGACGCGACGCGAGGGGCGGCTGTGGCGGCGCGCTCCGCCGAATTTGCCGGCTGCTCCACCGCGTCGAGCCGCGCTCGAAGGCCGCGGTCGATGCCCGCTTTCTTGTAGTCGACAAACCCGCGATAGACCTTCAGCCCGTGCGGCGTCATGTAAGCGTCGCCGACCCGCAACGTCGGATCCTGTTCGATGGCCGCCGCCGCGACGTCCGGCTTGCAACGATCCGAAGCGCGGAGCGCGGCGATCGTCGCGACCCGATTGAGGCTTGCGACAGGTGCGATCTTGCGGTCGGGGCGGACGGCGGCGGCGATGGCCCTCGCGGGTTTGGCCTTGCGCACGAGCGCTGGCCGGGTCGAAACGCGCAAGCCTTGGTCGTAGACGAAGCGCATCTGCGGCGGTAGCGGCGCATAGCGATACACGACCGGCGGAGCCGCGGGACGCGTCGCCTGCGAGAAAAGGTCCTGCAAGAACCCTGCAGCGCCAGCCGGGGTGGCGGAGACGGCGACGAACGCGAGCATCAGCGCTCCGATGATCTTGCGCATGGCATCCTCCGGCTTTCGAC
>CXWK01030742.1_pt1 | contig 12330 bp, 13 predicted proteins | sample 590851 | NCBI WGS metagenome assembly CXWK01 (sample SAMEA3498364, study PRJEB10139) | wastewater metagenome | biome: wastewater treatment plant; material: activated sludge | place: Denmark | collected 2014-08-01
CGCCTCACCCGCATCGTGCACGCGGCCGATGGCCTTCAGGCGCTCGGCGTCGAAGCTCTGGATGCCCACCGAGAGGCGGGTAACGCCCGCGCCGCGGAAATCGCGGAATTTTTCCTGCTCGAAGGTGCCGGGGTTGGCCTCGAGCGTGATCTCCGCATCCGGCTCCACCGTGAGGAGCGTGCGCGCGGCCGTGAGCAGGCGCTCGATCGCGCGCGCGGAGAAGAGGCTCGGCGTGCCTCCGCCCAGGAAGATCGCGTGCACTCTCCGGCCCCACACCTTCGGCACGCTCGCCTCGAGATCGGCGATGACGGCATCGACGTAGCGCGCTTCCGGCACCTCGCCCTTCGCCTCGTGGGAATTGAAGTCGCAGTAGGGGCACTTCTTCAGGCACCACGGGATGTGGACGTAGAGCGTGAGCGGCGGCAGGGCCGCGAGGCGCACGCGCCCCGGCGCGGCCACGGTCACCGGTTCCATCGACGACTCAATCGGCGCCGCGCAGCCGCGCGGCGAGCCGCTCCGCCGCGATCGCGCGGTGGCTCAGGCGATTCTTCTCCGCGGCGAGAAGCTCTGCGACCGTGCGCCCGAGGCCGGGCAGGAGAAAGTGCGGGTCGTAGCCGAAGCCGCCCGCTCCCCGCGGCAGGTCGACGATCTCGCCGCGCCAGCGACCCTCGGTGATCACGGGCTCCGGGTCGTCCGCGTGGCGCACGAGGACGATCACGCACACGTAGTGCGCGCCGCGGTCGGCCTGCCCCGCGAGCTTGTCGACGAGAAGCGCGTTGTTGGCGCGGTCGCGCTCCTCGCGCGTGCCGAGGCGGCCCGCGAAGTACGCGGAGTGCACGCCGGGTGCGCCGCCGAGCGCGTCCACGCACAGGCCGGAATCGTCGGCGAGTGCGGCGAGCCCGGTGTGGCGCGCGCAGTTCCTCGCCTTGGCGAGCGCGTTCTCGACGAAGGTGTGGTGCGGTTCCTCGGCCTCGGGCACGCCGAGATCCCCCTGGGGCACGGTCTCGAATCCCAGGGGTGCCAGGATCGCGGAAAGCTCGCGCAGCTTGCCCGCGTTGTTCGAGGCGATGACGAGCCGTTGCATGGGGCTAGCTCACGCGAGGGAGGCCTTCTGCATCGCGACGATCTCCGCGATCCCCTTCTGCGCAAGTGCGAGCAGGCGCTCCATTTCCTGCCGCGAGAAGGGCGCCCCCTCGGCGGTGCCCTGCACCTCGACGAAGCCGCCGGTGCCGGTCATCACCACGTTCATGTCGGTGTCGCAGGCGGAATCCTCCGCGTAGTCGAGGTCGAGGCGGGGCGCGCCGCCGACGATGCCCACGGAGACCGCGGCCACGAAGTCGCGCAGCGGCTCGCGCGTGACCACACCCTTCGCCTTGAGCCAGGCCACGGCGTCGGCGAGCGCCACCATCGCGCCCGTGATCGCCGCGCAGCGCGTGCCCCCGTCGGCCTGCAGCACGTCGCAGTCCATCGTCACCTGCCGCTCGCCGAGTGCGCCGAGATCGGTCACGGAACGCAGCGCGCGACCCACGAGGCGCTGGATCTCCTGCGTGCGGCCGGACTGCTTGCCGGCGGCCGCCTCGCGCCCGCCGCGCGTGTGCGTGGCCCGAGGCAGCATCCCGTATTCCGCCGTGACCCAGCCCGTGCCCTTTCCGCGCAGGAACGGCGGCACCTTCTCCTCGACGCTCGCGGTGCACAGCACGCGGGTCTCGCCGAACTCCACGAGCACGGAGCCCTCGGCGTGGCGGGTGAAATGGCGGGTGATGCGGACGGGGCGCAGTGCGTCCGCCGGGCGATCCTGGAAACGGGGCATGGGTGAGACCTTCGTGAATGACTAGCGGGGAACCTTCTTGATCGCGTTCTGGATCTCGGCGATGGCCTTCTCGATCTCCTCCTCGGTCACGTCCTCCACGATGGCGTGGCGGTCGAGGTCCATGGTGTTCGAGGAGGTGGTGAAGTGCTCGCTGTCGAGCTGCTCGGTGTCGATGCTGAGCGTATCGTCCTGCGCCTCCCAGGTCATCGCGACGACCGAGAGGTTGTCGGACTGCCCGGCGGCGCGCTTCTGGGCCTCGGTGAGCAGCCCCGGCAGCAGCCCCACCACGTCCTGCTTGCGCAGCAGGTTCGCGATGAGGTCGGCCGGAATCGGGCCCCAGAAGCCGTCGGTGGAGATGAGGATCGTGTCGCCCGTCTGCAGCGCGAACTCGGCCCCCACGGCGATGACGGGCGGCACCACGCCGCCCAGGCAACTGAAGATCTTGTTGCGCTCGGGATGCGTGGCCGCGGCCTCCCGGGAAAGCAGGCCCGAGTCGATCATCTGCTGCACGCGGGAATGGTCCTGCGTCGCCGCCGCGAGCTTGCCGCCGCGCAGCACGTACAGGCGCGAGTCGCCCGCGTGCGCCCACCACGCGGAGCCGTTCTGCACGATGCACACGACGCAGGTGGTGCGCGGCGACTCCAGGAGGTTCTCCGCCACCGCGTGCGAGACGATGGCGCGGTGCGCCGCGTTGATCACCGAGACCAGGAAATCCGCGGGGCGCCGCAGGCGGTTGCGCGCCTCCTGCTGGAAGAGGCGCGTGATCTCGGTGACGGCGATCTCGGCTGCCACCTCGCCCTGCATGTGCCCGCCCATCCCGTCGGCGATCACCATGAGCAGCACGTCCTTGCTGTAGGTGTAGCCGACGCGATCCTCGTTTCCCGAGCGGTCGCCCTGCCGGCTGTCCTGGAAGATGGTGAATCGCATGGCGTGTCCGGTGCCTATCTCGAGAAGAACTTCGAGATCGGCTTGTTGAGGGTGTCGAAGAACCCCTTGCGACCCGCCCCCTGCGGCTCGACCATGAGGAGCTTCTGCAGCTCGAAGGCCGTTTGCGGCCGTGCGAGGTGGTCCAGTTGCAGGCAGGCATCGACGATGGAGAAGAGCTCCTCGGAATAGCCCTGGCGCGCAAGGTTTCGCAGCGGGATGAGACGGTCCTTCTCGAGCCGCGCGTCGGCCGCCTGCGGCGGCGTCCCCGCGATGCAGGTGTAGAGCGTGGCGCCCACGGAATAGATGTCGCTCCACGGCCCCAGGCGCCCGGGCTCGAAGGTGTACTGCTCGGGCGCGGCGAAGCCGGCGGTGTACATGGGTTTCAACTTCATCGGCTCGTCGGAGAGTGTGATGCGCGCGGCGCCGAAGTCGAGGAGCACCGGCCGCCCGTCCATGGCGATGTAGATGTTGGCCGGCTTGATGTCCAGGTGCAGGAGCTTGTTCGCGTGCACCTCGCGCAGCCCGTTCATCAGGTGGATGAAGATGCGCCGCATGAAAGTCTCGGTGAACTCCGCGCGGTTTCGCTGGATGTGGAACTGCAGCGTCCTGCCGCGCACGTACTGCATCACCATGTAGCACGTCTCGTTGGCGCGGAAGAAGTTCTCCACGCGCACCACGTTCGGGTGCGTGACGAGGGCGAGCGCGCGCCCTTCCTCGAAGAAGCACTTCAGCCCGTGGCGGAAGGTCGAGAGGTTCGCCTCGTCCGCGATGACCACCTCCGTGCCCTCGGCGCGCAGCGCGAGGGAGGCGGGCAGGTATTCCTTGATCGCGTACGGCGTCTGGTTCTCGTCCGTGGCCAGATAGACGATGCTGAATCCGCCGGAGGAAAGGGGCTTGTCGATGCGATAGCCGTTGAGGACGTAGCCTCCCGGCAACGGCTGGTTCACCTGCGAAGGCATGGGATGCGGGGGTTCCGCTATAATTCAATGCATTGTCGGCAATCGAAAACCGCTTGTAAAGGCGCGGAGGCAAAGGAGTTTTTCCCCGCGCGCGGTTCGTGGTCCGGCCGTCACCCATTCCCGATCGAAACGAGCGCGCCATGATCGCCAGCATGACCGGCTTTGCCGCCGCCACCCGCGAAGTGGCCGGCGGGCAACTGGCGGTGGAACTGAAGAGCGTGAACCACCGCTACCTCGAGTTCCAGTGCCGCCTGGCCGATGACCTGCGCGCGCTCGAGCCGGTGCTTCGCGAGGCCGCGGCCGCGGGGCTTACCCGCGGCAAGATCGACTGCCGCCTTACCTTCACCGCCGCCGCCGCCGGAGCGCGCGCCCTGTCTCCCGATGCCGGCGCGATGACCGCGCTCGCGCAAGCCTCGGCGCGCGTGGCCGCGGCCTTTCCCCTGGCGCGGCCGCTCTCGGTCTCGGACGTGCTGCACTGGCCCGGCGTGCTCGCCAACGCGGAGGTGGCCGCCGACACGATCCGCGAGGACGTCGCGAAGCTGGCCGCGCAGGCCGTGGCGGAGCTTTCCCAGACGAGGCGCCGCGAGGGCGAGAAGCTCGCCTCGGTGCTGCGCGAGCGGCTCGAGTCCATGGCGCAGCTGGTGGCGCGGGCCCAGCCCCTGATGCCGGAAGTCATGAAGGCCTTCCGCGAGAAACTCGCCGCGCGCCTGGCCGAAGCGCAGGCCGCGCCCTCCGACGAGCGGCTCCAGCAGGAGGTCGTGCTCTACGCGGCGCGCATCGACGTGGACGAGGAGCTCGAGCGCCTCACCGCCCACGTGGCGGAGTTCCGGCGCGTGCTCGACAAGGGCGGCGCCTGCGGCAAGCGCCTGGACTTCCTCTGCCAGGANNCTGGGCTCGAAGTCGGTCTCCGCGGACATGACGCGCATCTCCGTGGAGCTGAAGGTGCTCATCGAGCAGATGCGCGAGCAGGTGCAGAACATCGAGTAGCCCGTGCTTCCGACCTTCCGCCAGGAGTTTTGATAGATGGCCGGCGATCTCTTCGTCGTGGTGGCGCCCTCGGGGGCCGGCAAGACCAGCCTCGTGAACGCGATGCTGGAGGTCGAGCGCGGCATGCGCCTGTCGGTCTCGCACACCACGCGGGCGCCGCGCGAGGGCGAGGTCGAGGGCCGCGAGTACCACTTCGTCTCCCGCGAGGCCTTCGAGAAGTTGATCGCCGCGGGCGACTTTCTCGAGCACGCGGAGGTCTACGGCAACTACTACGGCACCTCGCGCCGCTGGATCGAGGAGGAGCTCGCGGGCGAGCACGACGTGCTCCTCGAGATCGACTGGCAGGGGGCGGTCCAGGTGCGCCGCCTCTTTCCGCGCATGGTCGGGATCTTCGTGCTGCCCCCCTCGCTCGACGAATTGCGCCGGCGCCTGACCGCGCGCGGCAAGGACCCCGCGGAGTCGATCGAGAGGCGCATGGCCAGCGCCCGCGCGGAAATCTCGCATGTTCTTGAATTTGAATATATAATTGTCAACGAAACATTCGATGTCGCGGTAGCGGACCTGCAGGCGGTGGTGCGCGCGGCGCGTCTTTCGCGGGATCGGCGGGGAAACCGCCTGTCGCGCCTTCTCGACGAATTCAGGTAACGGAGCCCTCCATGGCGCGCATCACGGTCGACGACTGCATCAAGTACTTCTCCAACCGCTTCGAGCTCACGCTCGCGGCGACCAACCGCGCGCGCCAGATCGCGCTCGGCGCCTCCCCGATGGTGGAGGCCAACCGCGACAAGCCCTGCGTCGTGGCGCTGCGCGAGATCGCCGGCGGCAAGGTCGGCAAGGAACTCCTGAACCCCCCGGCGCCCACGCCCCCGGTGCTCTAGCGCGGTAGATCCGGGCCGCGCCCCCAGCGCGCCCCCACCTCCCACCCCGGCCCAGACATGGCGATGCTCAGCGCACGCACCGCGGCGGGAGGCTCCACCGGCTCCGGGACCACGCCGCCCGGCCCCGACGCATCCGAGCTCTCCGCCGTCCTGGGGTACCTGAAGCCCGAGGACATCGCCCAGATCGAGCGCGCCTACGAGACGGCCCGGGCCGCCCACGCCGGCCAGTTCCGCGTGAGCGGCGAGCCCTACGTCACCCACCCGCTCGCGGTGGCGAAGATCCTCGCGGAATGGCACCTCGACCCGCAGGCGCTGATGGCCGCCCTCCTGCACGACGTGGTCGAGGACACGCACACCACCAAGACCGAGATCGCGAAGCACTTCGGCAAGCCCGTGGCCGACCTGGTGGACGGGGTCTCGAAGATCGAGCGCATCGAGTTCGCCACGCTCCAGCACGCGCAGGCCGAGATGTTCCGCAAGATGCTGCTCGCGATGGCGCGCGTCGTGCGCGTGATCTTGATCAAGCTCGCGGACCGGCTGCACAACATGCGCACGCTCGACGCCGTGCACGCGGAGAAGCAGGAGCGCGTGGCCCGCGAGACCCTCGACATCTACGCGCCCATCGCGAACCGCCTGGGGTTGAACGCCATCTACTACGAGCTGGGCGACCTGGGCTTCCGCTACCTCCACCCCACGCGCTTCCGCGTGCTGGAGAAGGCGCTCAAGAGAGCGCGCGGCAACCGGCGCGACGCCGTGGGGAAGCTCACCGAGGCCATCGGCGCCCGCCTGAAGGAGTTCCGCGTCGAGGCGCAGGTGCACGGGCGCGAGAAGCACATCTCGTCGATCTACCGCAAGATGCAGGAGAAGAACATCTCGTTCTCCGAGGTGTTCGACATCTACGGCTTCCGCATCATCGTGCCCGACATCGCGGCCTGCTACGTGGCGCTCGGCGCGCTGCACACGCTCTACAAGCCCATCCCCGGCAAGTTCAAGGACTACATCGCGATCCCCAAGGCGAACGGCTACCAGTCGCTGCACACCACGCTCTTCGGCCCCTTCGGCATGCCCGTGGAGGTGCAGATCCGCACCCCCGAGATGCACAAGGTCGCCGAGGCGGGGGTGGCCTCGCACTGGCTCTACAAGAGCGCCGAGGAGCAGTCGAAGGACGTGCAGCTGAAGACCCACCAGTGGCTGCAGTCGCTGCTCGAGATCCAGAGCGAGTCGGGCGATGCGCTGGAGTTCCTCGAGCACATCAAGGTCGACCTCTTCCCCGAGGAGGTCTACGTCTTCACGCCCAAGGGCCGGATCCTGTCGCTGCCGCGCGGGGCCACGCCCATCGACTTCGCCTACTCGGTGCACACGGACGTGGGCAACCACTGCATCTCCGCGCGGGTCAACGGCGAGACCGTCCCGCTGGGCACGGCGCTGCGCAACGGCGACCGCGTGGAGATCGTGACCGACCCGGATTCGCGCCCCAACCCGGTGTGGCTCTCCTACGTGGCCACCGGCAAGGCGCGCTCGCACATCCGCCATTACCTGAAGACGATGCAGTCGGCGGAGTCCGCCGAGGTGGGCGAACTCCTGCTGGTGCAGGCGCTGCGCTCGTTGAAGGCCAACCCCGACGAGATCGGCGAGGAGCACTGGAAGCGCTTCTTCAAGGGCGACGCCTCGCGCACTCGCGACGAAGTGATGGCCGACATCGGCCTGGGCAAGCGCCTCGCGGTGGTGGTCGCGAAGAAGCTTCTCGCCACCCCCGAGGCGGTGGCCGAGGGCACGCACCGGCTCGACTCCATCACCATCCGCGGCACCGAGGGCCTCGCGGTGCAGTTCGCGCCCTGCTGCCGCCCGATCCCCGGCGACCCGATCATCGCGCAGATCAAGAAGGGGCAGGGGCTCGTGGTGCACACCCACGACTGCCCGGTGATCCACCCCTTCCATTTCGATCCCGAGAAGTGGGTGGACGTGCAGTGGGACCCGGTCCCCGGCAGGCTCTTCGACGTGAACGTGCGCCTCACGGCCGCCAACCAGCGCGGCGTGCTTGCGCGCCTGGCCGCGGAGATCTCGGAGGCCGATTCCAACATCGAGCACATCGAGACCGAGGAGCGCTCGAGCAGCGCCTACACCACGATCGTCTTCACGATCCAGGTGCGAAACCGGATGCATGTCGCGCAGGTATTCAAGCGCATGCGTCGCATACCGGAAGTCGTCCGGCTCACCCGCCTGAAGAAGAAAGCCGCATGAAACAGCCCATCGCCACTCCCGACGCTCCCGCCGCCATCGGCACCTACTCGCAGGCGGTGCGCGCGGGCGACACCGTGTACCTCTCGGGCCAGATAGGGCTCGACCCGGCGACGATGAAGCTCGCCGAGGGATTCGAGAACGAGGTGCGGCGCGTCTTCGACAACCTGCAGGCCGTCTGCCGCGCCGCGGGCGGCGACTTCGACCGCGTGGTGCGGGTGACCGTCTACCTCACGGACCTCGCCCACTTCGCGAAGGTGAACGAAGTGATGGCGACGTATTTCCGCGAGCCCTACCCGGCGCGGGCGGCCGTGGGCGTGGCGTCGCTGCCGCGCGGGGCGGCGGTGGAGATCGACGCGGTGATGCACTTCGCGCCCCCGGAATCGGCCTGACCGGCAGGGTTTGCACGACCTGCACGCGCGGTTTCGCGTCGCGGCGAGGGGAGTCGCCCGGGCGGCCCGGCGCGGCCTCTTCGGGCTGGTTCGTCCAAATAGTCCATTTTGGCTATAATGGCCTCATCTTTCCCCGGGGGTCCCATGTCCACGCTCACCTACCGAAACCGCCAGGGCGAACTCGTCTCGCTGCCCACGGTCGCCGCCAGCCGCTTCAAGAACGAGTTCGGGGCCGTCTTCGAAAAGGCGACCCTGGGAGGCGCGGTGGCCATCACCAAGCACGACGCACCGAAGGCCGTGCTGATGTCCTACGCGGAGTTCGAGGCGCTGGTGCGAAGCCGCCACCCCGGTCTCGACGACCTCTCCGCGCAGTTCGACGGCCTCCTGTCGGGCATGCAGGGGCCGAAGGCGAGGAAGGCCATGGCCGCGGCGTTCGAGGCCACGCCCGCGCAGCAGGGCAAGGCCGCAGCGAAGGCTGCCGGACCAAAGGCCGCCAGGCGCCGTTGACGGCGCCTCACCAGGCCGAATGACGCCGAGAACGGGTCAGCGAACATGGCGCGCGCCGCCCCCCGCATCTACGTGCTCGCCGGCGTCAACGGCGCCGGCAAGAGCAGCATCGGCGGCGCGGCCTTCCGCGCGTTCGGGGCGGACTACTTCAATCCCGACGAGGCGGCGCGTGCGCTGATGGCGGCGAACCGCGACCTCGGCCAGGCGGAAGCCAACGGCGCGGCCTGGCAGCAGGGGCGGCGCCTGCTGGAAAAGGCGATCGCCGGGCGGCTCGATTTCGCGATCGAGACCACGCTCGGCGCGAGCACCATCCCGCGCCTGCTGGCCGAAGCGGCGGAGCAGGGCTTCGAGGTGCGCGTGTGGTACGCGGGGCTCGCGACGGCGGAACAGCACATCCGCCGCGTGCGCGCCCGGGTGCGCAAGGGCGGGCACGACATTCCCGAAGCCGACATCCGCCGCCGCTTCGAGCACAGCCGGATGAACCTCGTGCACCTGATGCCGCACCTGGCTGCGCTTCGCGTCTTCGACAACAGCGTCGAGGCCGATCCCGGCAAGGGCGGGCTGCCCGAGCCGCGCCTGCTCCTGCATAGGGAGCGCGGCAGGATCGCCGGGCCGCGGGACCTCTCGGCCACACCCGAATGGGCCAGGCCGATCGTCGCGGCCGCGATGCAGTTGCACGGGCGGCGGGTGAAGCCATGAGCGGGCGGGAGCCGAAGCGTCAGGCGAAAGCCGCCCCTCCGGTGGCTGCGGAACCCGCGCCGGTTGCGCCGCGAGACGACCTCGTCGCCGGCCCCGTCGTGCGCACGAAGCTCGCCAAGCTCGGCATCCACTCGCGATTCGACTTGGTGCTGCACCTGCCGCTGCGCTACGAGGACGAGACGAAGCTCACGCCGATTTCGGAAGCCGGGACGGGAGAGCCGGTGCTGGTAGAGGCGGACGTGATCGAGTGCGAGGTCAAGTACCGCCCGCGCCGCACCCTCGTGGTGAAGCTCGCCGAGGGCAAGGACGAGCTGTGGGTGCGCTTCCTCAACTTCTATCCCAGCCAGGTGAAGCAGATGGCGCCCGGCAGAAGGCTTCGCCTCTTCGGCGAGGTGCGCCCCGGTTTCTTCGGCGCGGAGATGGTGCANNCCGACGACGGCGGGGATGTCGCAGGCGAACCTGCGCGGCTTCATCGAGCACGCGTTGGACACCCTGCTCCTCGACGACACGCTGGAGCCGGAACTCCTCGAGCGCCTGGCCCTCGGGCCTTTCCGCGAATGCGTCCTCACCCTGCACCGCCCGCCGCCCGATGTCGCGCGCGAGAGCCTGGACGAACGCACGCACCCGGCGTGGCGGCGGCTCAAGTTCGACGAGCTTCTCGCGCAGCAGCTCGCCATGCGCATCGCCTACCGCGAGCGCCGGGGCAAGGCCGCCGCGCGCATGCCGGACAAGCACACGCTCACCAATGCGCTGGAGAAGTCGCTGCCCTTCACGCTCACGCGGGCTCAGAAGAAGGCCCACGCGACGATCGCCCACGACCTCGGACAGCCGCACCCGATGCGCCGGCTCCTGCAGGGCGACGTCGGCAGCGGCAAGACGCTCGTCGCGGCGATGGCCGCGCTGCAGGCGATCGAGAACGGCTGGCAGGTCGCGCTCATGGCGCCCACGGAGATTCTCGCCGAGCAGCATTACCTGAAGCTCGCGCACTGGCTCGAACCCCTCGGCGTCAAGGTGAGCTGGCTCGCCGGAAGCCTGAAGGCGCGCGCGAAGAAGGCGGCGGTGGAAGCCATCGCCCGGGGCGAGACGCAGCTTGCCGTGGGCACCCACGCGCTCTTCCAGGATGACGTCGTTTTCGAGCGCCTGGGGCTCGCCATCGTCGACGAGCAGCACCGCTTCGGCGTGGTGCAGCGTCTCGCCCTCGCAGCGAAGGCCGGCACGGGGCTCGAGCCCCACCAGCTCATGATGAGCGCCACCCCCATCCCGCGCACGCTCTCCATGAGCTACTACGCGGATCTCGACGTGAGCGTGATCGACGAACTGCCGCCGGGGCGAACGCCCGTGGTCACGAAGCTCGTGCAGGAATCGCGTCGCGACGAGGTGATCCGGCGCGTGCGCGAAAGCTGCGCGGAGGGCGAGCAGGCCTACTGGGTCTGCCCCCTCATCGAGGAGTCCGAGACGCTCCAGTTGAAGACGGCGCTGGAAACCTTCGAGGCGATGAAGGCGACTTTCCCCGATCTCGCCGTGGGCCTCGTGCACGGCCGGCTCAAGCCCGACGAGAAGGCGCAGGTGATGGCCGACTTCAAGGCGAAGCGCGTGCAGCTGCTGGTGGCCACGACCGTGATCGAGGTGGGCGTGGATGTCCCCAACGCGACCCTCATGGTGATCGAGCACGCCGAGCGCATGGGGCTCGCGCAACTGCACCAGTTGCGCGGGCGCGTGGGGCGTGGCACGGCCAGGAGCCTCGCCATCCTCCTGTATCATCAACCGCTGTCGGAGACGGCCCGCGAGCGCTTGAAGATCATCTACGGCAACACCGACGGCTTCGAGATCGCGCGCCAGGACCTGCTGCTGCGCGGGCCCGGCGAATACCTCGGGTCGCGGCAGAGCGGGGCGCCGCTCCTGCGCTTTGCAGATCTCGAGCGCGACGTGGACCTGATCGAGCTTGCCCGGGAGCTCGCCGACACGATGATCGCGGAACGCTCCCACGCGGTGGAAAGGCACCTGGACCGCTGGCTCGGCCACCGGCAGTTCTTTCTCAAGGCATGAATCGATGGAAACGGCTCGCGCCGCCGCACACGGATCCCTGGCGTCCCTGGCTCGCCTGGCGGGGCTCGCTCACCTGGCGCATCACGGCGCACGCGCGGGATTTTCGCGTCGAGGTGATCCGGCAGGGCCCGCACATCCCCAACGAGGACGAGTACCGTCGGCTCGGCCAGCCCGCGCACCGCAGGGCGCTGGTGCGCGAGGTGGTGCTGCACGCCGACGGCGTGGCGGTGGTGCTCGCGCACTCGATCGCGGCGTGGCGCGATCTCTCGGGCGCGTGGCGGGGCTTGCGCGGCCTGGGCAAGCGCCCGCTCGCCGAGGCGCTCTTCACCGATCCGCTCGTGGCGAGGCAGGCGCTCGAATTCGTGCGCATCGACGCGCGCCATCCCCTGGGCCGGCGCGTGGAGCGGGTGTTCGGCCGCGACTTCCCGCCCCTGTGGGCGCGGCGCTCCCGTTTCGTGAAGCACGGCCGCCCGCTTCTCGTGACGGAGGTCTTCCTGCCCGCGCTTCTGCGGTTGCGGTGAGCGCCCCGTGAAACTTGCCGCCGTCCTCGCGCGCCTCGACGCCTACGAGAGGCTCGTCCGTCTCGACAAGCCCATCGGCATCCTGCTGCTGCTCTGGCCCACGCTCTGGGGCCTGTGGTTCGCGGTGCGCGCGGTGCCGGACTGGCGCGTGCTCTGGATCTTCGTGATGGGCACCGTCCTCATGCGCTCGGCCGGTTGCGCGATCAACGACTGGGCCGACCGCGGATTCGACTCGCGCGTGGCGCGCACGCAGGATCGCCCCCTCGCCGCGGGCACCATCCATCCGCAGGAGGCGGTGCTCGTCGCCGCCACCCTCGCACTCGCCGCCTTCATGATGGTGGTGTGGATGCTGAACCTCGCGACGGT
>CXWK01012613.1_pt1 | contig 12327 bp, 12 predicted proteins | sample 590851 | NCBI WGS metagenome assembly CXWK01 (sample SAMEA3498364, study PRJEB10139) | wastewater metagenome | biome: wastewater treatment plant; material: activated sludge | place: Denmark | collected 2014-08-01
CACACCTCTACTTGCTGCATTATCCTCTTAACGGCGTGTCTATGAAATGGGGTTCAGTTCACTGATCAGCAAAAATCAGCTAAATCAGCGTCATCAGCGTGCTATTCTTTCTATATGCGATTGCCCTGGGATTCGCCGTGGGCCGTTTTGCGGGCTATAGTTAGCGAGCCATGAACGAAACCGAAGCGCTTCTCGTTGTTGAACGTGGGCCGGTCTCCAGCCTGCGCTTTGCTCTCCAACAAGACCAGGTGACCATCGGCCGCAGCGCCGGCAACGAGCTCGTCCTGGCCGACCCGGAAATCTCGCGCCGCCACGCGCGCGTCGTGCGCCGGGCTGATGGCTACGCCGTGGAGGACATCGGCAGCACGAACGGCACTTTCGTCAACGGGCAGCGCATCAGCCATCTGACGCTGCTTCAGGACGGTGACACCATCGACCTGGGCGACACGGTGCGCCTGCGCTTCGTCTCCGCACCCGTTGCCCCGGCCGCGCCGGAACCGCCCGTCGCCATCTCCGAACGACCGACTGAGATGCTGGCCCCTATGCCGGGCGCGCCGGGCGTCGATGCCCGCCAGCCCGCCTACGCGCCACCCGCGCCGGTCATGGCTGTGCCACCGGCGGCCGTCGCGCCGCCCTATTCGCCCCCACCGGCCGCCCCCGCCGCTTATCCGCCGTCGCTCTACAACGAGCCGCCGCGCCGCGGGCGCGGTCTGCTCATCGGCTGCGGCCTGTTGGTGGCGTTGCTGCTGGTCTGCGCCGGCACGTTTTTGATTCTTGACGCCTACGACCAGGGGAGTCTGCTCTACTGTGGCCCCGCCCAGTCGCTCTTCGAAACGATCCTCGGCCCCTTGCCAGTATGCCCTTGAGGTTACAGCCGGCACCGCTTCGAACCACGCGCCCGTTAAGGCAGGAGTACCCATGACCAACCCCCGTCTACGGCCGCTCGATTTCCAGCCCATCCAGCACCAGGGCGAACCGATGTGGCTACTACGCGATCCGTGGCAACTGGGCGAACGCCAGCTCATCTTCCCCCAGGCGCTGGCCCAGATGTTGCTCTTTTGCGACGGCACGCGCAGCCCACGCCGAATTCAGGCCGCGCTGAGCGAGCATCTCGGCACGTCAGTACCTTTCGACGTCATCGACGAGGCGCTGGCCCAACTGGACACAGCGTTTCTACTAGTCAACGAGCGCTCCGAGGCGCGCCGCCAGGCGCTGCTGGTCGACTATCGCGCCCAGCCCTACCGACCGCCGGCCCTGGCCGACCTCAGCTATCCGGCCGCGCCAGCCGCCCTTAGCGACCTTTTCCACCGCTACGGCAACGGTGATGCGACGACGGCCACGTGGCACGGCCGCGGCCTCGTCTCGCCCCACATCGACTATCAGCGCGGCGGGCCGGTCTATGCTCGCGTCTGGCGGCGGGCCGCGCCGGCGGTGTTGGCCGCCGACCTGGTGCTCATCTTTGGCACCGACCACAACGGCGGCCGCGGCAGCGTGACGCTGACGCCGCTGCCCTATGCCACGCCCTACGGCGTCCTGCCGGCTGATGTCGAGCTGATCGATCATCTGGCCGCGGCGCTGGGGCCAGAAGCGGCCTTTGCCGAGGAGTTGAACCATCGCCAGGAGCACTCGGTCGAGTTGTCGGCCGTCTGGCTCCACCACGTCTTCCANNCACTTCGTCACCGGCGATGGCCATCCCACCGGCGACGCGCGCCTTGGCCGCTTTTTGGACACGCTGCGGCGCGAGACGGCTGGGCGGCGTGTCCTGGCCGTCGGCTCGGTCGATCTGGCCCACGTCGGCCCGGCCTTCGGCGATACGTTCAGCATGGACGCGGCGCGGCGGCAGCGACTACGCGACGAAGATGAAGCGCTGATGGCCTCGGTCGTGGCCGGCGACGCGCCCGGCTTCTACGACCGCATTGCCGCCGTCGAAGATCGCAACCGCATCTGTGGCTTCTCGCCCCTCTACTTGATGCTGAGCTACCTTGGCCCAACCACCGGGCAGCGCGTGGCCTACGAACACTGCCCGGCCGACGCGGCCGACGCCTCTCTCGTCTCTATCTGCGGCCTGCTGCTCGACTAATCCCTGGCCCGCCACCCCATACCAAGCAGTCAATTCTGCCCGCGGGCCGCGGCGGAATGACAGCGCGACGAAGTTATGTAAAAACTTCCACCCGCGTTTCTAGTACTATTGACTTACCCAATTTACTGTTGTATTGTTGCAATATGTTGTAATATCCCGCATGACAGTAACAGCATTGGGCTGGGCGATTCTCTGGGAAGAAGAAGCGCCTCTTGTCAGCGGAGATGGCTATGAGTAAAGAGACCTTATTGGAAAGCTATGCCGATGTCGATCAAGTCAGCAAACGGTTAGGGATTCATCCGGAGTCGGTGCGTCGCCTCATACGCGACGGCAAGCTGCCTGCCATTAAGTTCGGCAACAAGTGGCTGGTTGAAAAATCAGTCCTGGAGCAATTTGCTAGTGGCTACGACGGTCGCCCGGGTAATAAGGCGACCCTTTTCTAACCGCGCTGCCAGCCTCGGCGTCGTCATCGCACTCTTTACTCACTACGTTTGAGGAAGGGGATAAAAGAGGATGCAACGAAACACGAATACGGATAGCGCCGCCAGCATCCGTGTTGTCGGTGTCGGAGGTGCGGGCAACAACGCGGTTAATCGCATGATCGCCGAAGGTGTGCGAGGTGTAGACTTCGTCGCCGTCAACACAGATAACCAGGCGCTCTCTCTATCCAATGCGCCGGTACGGGTTCGCATCGGCGACAAGCTGACGCGCGGCCTGGGTGCGGGCGGATACTCCGATCAGGGCGAGAAAGCGGCCAACGAGTCGATGGACGAGGTCCAATCGGTGCTGCAAGGGGCCGACATGGTCTTCGTCACCGCCGGCATGGGCGGCGGCACAGGCACCGGCGCCGCGCCGGTGGTGGCCCGAGTCGCTCGCGAGTTGGGCGCGCTGACAATCGGCGTCGTGACCCGCCCGTTCCACTTTGAGGGCAGCCGGCGGGCGCAAGCGGCCGACTACGGCATCCAAGAACTCCAGCAACACGTCGATACCCTGATTGTGATTCCCAACGACCGCCTGCTCGAAGTCACCGACAAGCGTATGTCGTTGCAGGAGTCATTCCAGTTGGCCGACGACGTTCTGCGGCAGGGCATCCAGGGCATTACCGAGTTGATTACCGTTCCCGGCATTATCAATCTCGACTTCGCCGACGTGAAGGCAATCATGACCCAGGGCGGCGCGGCATTGATGGCCGTCGGCCGCGGTACGGGTGAAGACCGGGCACGCATCGCCGCCGAGCAGGCCATCAGTTCGCGGCTACTGGACGTAACGATCGACGGCGCGCAGGGCGTCCTCTTCAACATCACCGGCGGTACAACACTGAGCCTGTACGAGGTCAATCAGGCCGCCGAAGTGATCCGCGAGACCACCCACCCCGACGCTAACGTCATATTTGGCGCGGTCATCGACGAAGAGATGGGCGACGAAGTGCGCATCACCGTCATCGCCACGCGCTTCGACCAGACCTCGCTGCGCCGCCAGATGATTCAACACAGCGATACCGGCTTGTTCGAGACGGCTGCCCGCCAGTCGCGCGCCGCCGAGTATCTGGAGCACCCGGCCCGCCCCGCCGCACGGGCCGAAGAGCCGGCCGTGCCGGAAACACCGGCACGCTTCATGCCCGGCAACCTGGAAGTGCCCGCCTTTCTGCGGCGTAAGTAGGATTTACCGACCCGCCAGGCCCCGTAGCAGCCCGGCCGATGACTTCGCTGGTTTGCAGGCTACATCCCCTCTCTGCCGCTCCCCCTGTTTCGCAGGACAGGGGGAGCACCTTTTTTCTAAGACAGCAGCGGCGGCGCGCCCCACCAACCGCCGGCCAGATCGCGCCCCCGCATTTCCGCCGTCTCCTGGCGCAGCAAAAAGCCTGCCCGGTTGTCACCCCCGAACACCCATCTATAATACGTTACCGAGGAAGGAAACGACATCCATGAGTTTTCGCCACTTCATCGACAAAGCCGACCGCGCCGGCTACCTGGTCACTATCGACCGGCCTGTGGACACGACGTTCGAGATCGCCAACGTGGCCCACGCCCTGGAGGGGAGGCCGGTGCTGTTCAACCACATCGCCGGCTATCCCGGCTGGCGGGTGTGCGCCGGGCCGTGTTCCGACCGGGCGTACTTCAGCCTCGACCTGGACGTGGCCGCGCCCGATCTGCTGCGCCATCTGGCCCAGGCCATCGCCCGCCCCGTTCCCCCACCAGCGGCCGACACCGCCCCCTGCCAGGAAGTTGTCGTCGAAGACGTTGACCTGAACCAACTGCCCATCCTGCTCCACCTGCCGCAGGACGCCGGCCACTACATCGCCAGCGCCGTGGTCATCGTCGAAGACCCCGAACTCGGCCGCAACATGTGTTACCACCGTCTGCTGCGGCTGGACGAGCGCCATTTCGCGGCGCGCATCGTCGAAAATCGCGGCACCTATAACGCCTGGCAGAAGAGCGCCGGCGACCTGCCGGTGGCCATCTGCATCGGCGTGTCGCTGGGCGTCCACCTGGCGGCGTCGATGTCGCCACCGCCGGGCGTCGACGAGTTGGCCGTGGCCCATGCCTTGTCACCCACGCCACTGGTGCGCTGTCTGACCAACGGCCTCAGTGTCCCGGCCGAGGCGGAGATCGTGCTGGAGGGACGCATTACCAAGCAGCTCATCGACGAAGGGCCGTTCATGGACCTGACCGAGACCATGGACATCACCCGCCGGCAGCCGATCATCGAGATCGACCTGATGACGCACCGCCGCGCCCCCATCTATCACGCCCTCTTGCCCGGCGGGCTGGAGCACAAGCTGCTGATGGGCATGCCCAAGGAGCCGACCATCTTCGCCGCCGTTAATGAGGTGGTGCGCTGCACCGGCGCGGTCATCACCCCCGGCGGCGCGTCGTGGCTCCATGCCGTGGTACAGATCGACAAGCAGGGCGAGGACGACGGCCGCCGGGCCATAGAAGCCGCCTTTCGCGGCCACGGCTCGCTGAAGCACGTCTGGGTGGTTGACGGAGACGTGGACATCTATGATCCGGCACAGGTCGAATGGGCCATGGCCACTCGCTTCCAGGCCGACCGCGACCTCTACGTCTTCCCCGAGCAGCCCGGCAGCTCGCTCGACCCATCAGGAACCCACGTGCCCGGCCGCAAGAGCGTGACGGCCAAGATGGGCCTCGACTGCACCATCCCCTGGGACGCCGACCGGTCGAAGTACCAGCGTGGCGAGTATGGCCCCGTTGAGCTGAGTCGCTACCTGCCATCATCCAATGGTTGATCGACTGGCCCTGGGCACCAGCGCTGCGCAAGCGGGCGGCCTTATCGAGCAGGAGATCGGCTTTGTTCTGCTGCTGACGATTGCAGCCCTGGTGGCGATTCTCATTCGCCGCATTCGCCTGCCCTACACGGTGGCCCTGGTTGTCGCCGGCCTGGCTCTGTCTCTGGTTCCCAACATCCTCACATTTGACGTCAGTAGCGATCTCATCCTGGCGGTGCTCGTGCCGCCGCTGGTATTCGAGGCGACACTCAACATCAAGTGGCCCGATTTGCGCGGCGATATGCCGCTGGTGCTCTTGCTGGCTGTGGGCGGCACGTTATTAAGCACCTTTATCGTTGGCGGTATCGTCTTCCAGTTGCTCGATATCCCTCTCCTCGGCGCGTTGGCTTTTGGCGCCCTCATTGCCGCCACCGATCCGGTAGCCGTGATCGCTTTCTTCAAGAGTCTGGGGGTCAGCAAGAGACTGAGCATTTTGGTGGAAGGCGAGAGTCTGTTTAATGATGGTGTGGCCATTGTCATCTTCAATCTGACAATCGCCGCCGCCGCCGCGGCGTTGGCTGGTGGGCATGCTTCCGAGTTCAGTCTCGTCGCCAGCCTCATTGAGTTCCTGCGCGTCTCGGTCGTCGGCATCGGCATTGGGCTGGCGCTCGGCTTCGTCGTCGCCTATGTCATCCTGCGCAACATCGATGATCATCTCATCGAGACGGCCACAACCGTAGCCCTGGCCTTCGGCGCTTATGTCGCCGCCGAGAGCCTGCATACCAGCGGCCTGCTGGCTGTCGTTGCCGCCGGGCTGATCGTCGGCAACATCGGAATGAGCAATACGTCGCCAACCACGCGCCTGACGTTGGACAACTTCTGGGAGTTCCTGGCCTTTGTGGCCAACTCACTCGTGTTTTTGCTGATCGGCCTGGAAATGCGCTTAGCCCTCTTGGTGCAATTCGCCCTGCCCATCGCCGTAGCCGTCCTGGCTGTGCTGTTCAGCCGGGCCATCAGCGTCTATCTGATCACCGCACTCCATAACCGGTTGACACCCGCCCGGCTCGATGTTCCCACTCGCTATCAGCACGTGATGTTCTGGGGTGGATTGCGGGGCGCGATCAGCCTGGCCCTGGCTCTAACTGTCGGCCGCAATCTGTTCGGCGCGACAATCGCCACTGAAATGCAAGTGATGACCTTTGGCGTGGTACTCTTCACGATTCTGGTGCAAGGGGCCACAATCGAACGCCTCATCGGACGGCTGGGATTGGTTCAGCGCCAGCCACAAGTCATCGAGCGCCAGCGTCGCCAAGCGCTGGTCTATGCCCGGCAAGCCGGCCGCCGGGAATTAGACCGGCTCCATAACGAAGGCTTCCTCTACGCCGATATGTGGCAGTCGATGAGCGCCGTCTATGACGAGGAGATAGACGAGGCTCGCCAGGCAATGCGCGACCATCTGGAGGATTACCCGCAGTTGGAGCGGGAGATGTACGTGAAGGCCAGAGCCGACCTGCTGAAGGCTGAGCGCAGCGCCGTCAGTGACGCCGCCGCCCGGGCGCTAATTTCGATTGAAGTAGTGGATGAACTGATTGGCGAAACGGATCGCCGCCTGGCCGCGCTGGATCTGCTCATGACGGACTCCTCTGCCAGCTTAGCGCTGCGCGATGACCGCTCTAGAGAGAATGGCGATGAGTGATATTGTCTGCGCCATCCGCGGGGGAGCGGGCAGCCGGGCCGTCCAGAACGCAGCCATTCATCAGGCGTTGGCCGGCGATGAGGCCCTCGTTTTTTTGTACGTCATCGACCGGCGCGTGCTGGAGGCCTGCGAAGCGAGCATGCAACCGTCGATGCGCAATGAGTTATACTGGATGGGCAAGACCCTGGTGCGTATCGCCGTCGCTCGCGCCCAGGCTGCCGGCCTAAGTCGAGTCACATGGGCTGTGCGCGAAGGTGAGGTACGCGAGGAGATCGTTCGGGCTGTGTCTGCCCGCCCAACGCGACTACTGCTCATTGGCGCGCCGCGCCGCGAAACCGACAAGGGCCCCGACCCCGCGGCCAGCTTTGCCGCCTGGGTTCAGGCTACGACCGGCGTCGCCGTTGAAATCGTCGCCCCACTGCCCACCAAGTGAAGAGAGCACGGTCGGCCGTCTGAGGCGAGTGGGCTGTCCAGAGGGAATTACAAGTGTCTATGATCGATTTGACAACAGACCAACGGGCCATGTTAGCCGGCGAGCAAGGGCTGGCGCGGCAGATGGGCATGCGCCTGCTGCTCGATCTGGCCTCGATGGCCGGGGCCGAGCGCCTTGTGCCTATCGGCGGAGCCCACCTGTCGGGCGTTTCGCCGCTGACGGGCGGGTTGGGGCTGCGGTTGTTTCTAGCCCGGCTGGCAGCCGAGGCCAGGCCGGGTGCAGGCGTTGCCGTGCCCACGACACTCAATTCGGCCGGCTGCGACGAGAAGCAGTTCGCGGCCATGCGCATCGCCGAGCCCGACTTCCTCGACCACCACCGCGAGATCATCGAGCTCTACACCCGCCTGGGTGTCAGCCCTATTCAATCGTGCGTGCCCTATGAGTGGGAGGGCGTCGTGGCCGAGCAGAACGGCGCGCCCGTGGCCTGGGCCGAATCGAACGCCATTTGCTTCGCCAACTCCTACTGTGGGTTGCGCACCAATCGCGAATCGGGTCTCTCTGCCCTGGCCTGCGCCCTGACCGGCTTCGCACCCGACTACGGCCTGCTGGACGAGGCGGCGCGCCGGCCCAATCTGGCCGTCACCGTGACGATACCGCTGGACGACCCAACTGACTTCTCCATTCTGGGCGACTGGATCGGCAAGCAGCGCCGCCCCGGCTGGCGTATGCCCTATGGCCCCATTCCAGCCATCGGTGGCTTGCCGGAGGAACTGTCGCACGAGCAGCGCAAGGCGCTCAGCGCGGCGGCGGCCAACTATGGCTGCCCCTTGCTCTACGTCGAGGAACCGGCGGCCGATGGCGACTACCAGGACTGGCTGACCTTTGGCGCGGCCGAACTGGCGCGGCGCTACCAGGAACTCCGGCCGCGCGGGCCGGTGTCACTGGTCGTCCTCGGCTGCCCCCAGGCGTCGCTGGGCGAACTGACGGCCATCGCCCGGCTGCTGCGCGGGAAGCGCGTATCGGCCGAGCCGGCCGCGACCGGTCAGCCGCCGCCCCTGTGGGTCTTCACTTCGGCCGCTGCCAAAGCTATCGCCGAGCGCACCGGCCTGGCCGAAGCCATCCGCGCCAGCGGCGCGCTACTTCTGGAGAACACCTGCCCCGAAGTTGTCCCCTATGACCAGACCTGGGTGCATTCGGTACTGACTAACTCCATGAAGGCCGAGCACTACATCAAATCCGGTCTGAACGGCATCTCTACGGCGGTTATGTCCCTGGCCGACTGCATCGCCGTGGCCGCCGGGGAACTGGCCGTAGATGCCCATGAACCGCCCACACACACCGCCCCTGCCGCCGGCCCGGCCCCGGCGCGTAGCAGCTCCGCACCCCACCCCCCTCTGGCCGGTGCCCCACGCCACGATCCATTCCGCGCCACCGGCCAGGGCCTGTTGTCACAGGGCGACTTCTTCATCGAGGGCGAAGCACTGGTGACGGACACGCCCGTTACCTTTTTGGGCTACGTTAACCGTCTGACCGGCATCATCGAGGAAGAGGACCATCCGGCCAACGGCCAAAGTCTGGCCGGCAAGATCGCCATCTTCCCGCGCGGCACCGGCTCCAGCGTCGCTCCTTACGTCCTGCTGGAGTTGCATTACCGTGGCGTAGGGCCGCTGGCCGTGGTCAATAGCGAGATCGACCAGCAGACGGTGCCGGCCTGCTCGCTGGAAGGTATTCCCTATGCCTACGGCTTTGACACCGACGTAACGCACAATCTGTCTAGCGGCGACCGGCTGCGCCTCACCCGGCGTGGCGACGTCGTCACTTTGGAACACCTGGAGGGTGGAGCGCATGAATAGTGAACTGTTGAACTTTCTGGCCGCGGTGGTCATCCTCCTTGTCGCCGCCAAGCTGGGCGGCTACGTCAGCATCCGCCTGGGACAGCCGTCGGTTTTGGGCGAGCTGCTGGTAGGCATCCTCCTGGGGCCGACCGTCCTCAACATGCTCGGAGCATGGCCCCTGTTCGCCGGTGACGACCATCTGCCGGAGTCGCTGACCCTTTTTGCCGAGATCGGTGTAATCCTGTTGATGTTTCTGGCCGGTCTGGAACTGGACCTGCGCGACCTGTTGCGGTCCGGCCGGGTGGCCGCGCTGGCAGGCTCGTTGGGCGTTATCGTGCCATTGGTGAGTGGCTACGCCACAGCCCTTCTATTGGGCGTTGATTCAACTGAGGCGATCTTTATCGGTCTGGCTCTGTCGGCCACCAGCGTCAGCATCTCGGCCCAGACACTCATGGAAATGGGCGTGTTGCGCAGCAAGGTCGGGCTGGGCCTACTGGGCGCGGCCGTGTTCGACGACATCCTGGTCGTCCTGTTGCTCTCCGGCGCGTCGGTCGTCTTTGGCGCGGCCGGCAGCGAAACGAGCCTCGGCATCATCTTGCTGCGGATGATCCTCTTCCTGGGCGGGGCATCGGCGGTGGGAGTATTCGTAGTGCCGCGCCTCATCCGGCTTGTTGAGAACTTACCGGTCAGCCAAGCCGTGCCCACGGCGGCGCTGGTGATCTGCTTCCTATTCGCCTGGGCCTCGGAGGCGCTGGGCGGCATGGCGGCCATCACTGGCGCCTTCATGGCCGGTCTGTTCCTGGCCCGCACGCCTTACTCCCGACCCATCGAACACGGCCTGAGCGCGCTGGCCTACAGCCTGTTCGTGCCCATCTTCCTGGTCAACATCGGTCTGCAAGCCAACTTGCGGGCCATCAGTGGTGTGGCCTGGGTTCTGGCTATCGCCCTGACCGTGGTGGCCATCATCAGCAAGGTTCTCGGCAGCGGCCTGGGGGCGCTGGCCGGCGGCTTCAACCGGCGCGAAAGCCTGCGTCTGGGCGTGGGCATGATCTCGCGCGGAGAGGTAGGGTTGATCGTGGCCTCGGTTGCCCTGGGCGCTGAGCTAGTGTCACAAGAAACCTTTTCGGCGGTTGTGTTTATGGTCATCGTCGCTACACTGGTGACGCCGCCATTGCTGCGGCTGACATACCGCAACGATGTCCCGGCCCCGGCAACGCGCTCGGGGTCGCAGTGATCTCACAAAAACAGGACAATACTCAATGTACTATACCGTTTTCCTGGTGCTGAATGATCTGGAGTACGAGGCTGCCATTCTGGACAGCTGGGAGAAGACAGGCGTTACTGGCATCACCATCATGAACAGCACAGGCTTGGGGCACGTCCGTCGGCGCGCCAGTCTGCGCGACGACATGCCACTCATGCCCAGCCTGCACGATCTGCTCCATGCCGGCGAGGAACACCATCGTACTTTCATCTCTGTCGTCGATGGCGAAGAACTAGTGGATCGCATCATCGCTGCCACACAGGAAGTTCTGGGTGATATGACCGTACCCGACATCGGCATTCTCTTTGTCATGCCGGTGACGCGCGTCGTCGGTGTGCCCCGGCGCAGGCACTTTGATGGGTAGACGATGGGTGAAAGAAGTGGGGGAGACGTGGTGGGCGCGGGGGGACTCGAACCCACGACCTCACGGATGTGAACCGTGCGCTCTAACCAACTGAGCTACGCGCCCACGTCTGAAGCATAAGTATAGCCCCTTGCGCGGCAAAAGCCAAGGGTTTTAGAGGAAACATGATCGTGCGCACGACTATCGTCCACCTTTTCCGGCTCCGGCGCTGGCTTCTCCTGCCGGCCCTGGCCTTGCTCCTGTCGGCCTGTCGCGGCGGGGCGACCGGCTTGCCCTGGGAGGAGACGTTCGATGATGCCGGCGCGTGGAGCAGCGGCGAGGACGCCTATTCGCGCGGTGCTGTCGCCGATGGCGCCTACGTCTTCGAGGTGCTGCAAAACGACATCAGCCGCTGGGCGGCCGCCGGGCAAAACTTTACCGACGGTATCTACGAGGTCGAAGCGACGCAGACCGATGGCCCGCTCGACAACGGCTACGGCCTGCTGTTCCGCGCTAACCCGGCGGCGGGCAATTTCTACCTGTTCAAAATCTCTGGCGACGGCTACGTCTGGATCGGCCGCTACCGCGACGGCGCGGAGGAGACGACGCTGATCGGCGACCACTGGTTCGAGTCGGCCGCCGTACAAGGCGGGCTGAACGTTGCCAACCGACTGGCTGTGCGCGCCGAAGCGGGCAATATGATTTTTTATGTCAATGGGCAGGAGGTCGGTCGCGTCACGGATAACACGTTCACGGCGGGCGACGTGGGCCTGCTGGTTCAGACTCTCGGCGGCGCGCCGGTGACGGTGCGCTTCGATAACCTGAGCGTGCAGCCGCTGAATTAGCAGGTTACTGGGAGAAGAGCTCACGCAAAGGCGACAAGGTGCAAAGAGCGCCAAGAAGAATTCTTCCTGGCGTCTTTGCTTCTTTGCGCGAGCTCTTCTCCATTAATCAAATATGATGCTGCTTTACGCTCTGGGCGTGATTTGTGCTATGATGTGTCTGGGTGGCCCACCCACAGCCGCCCCAATGACTGAACCGATGAGCCGACGTCCATCTGACCCGTTCATCTAACACTGACGCCCGCGACGCAGCCGACCTGCGTCGCGTTTTTGTGGGCGGCGGTGGTGATTGAGTCGAGCCGGAGGGCGTGGCGACGAGCGCACAAAGGGCAAGCGATGCTGGAGACACAAGAAAAGAAAACGATCAAAGCGCAGGAAAGCGGCCGACAACTGGTCATGAGCGCGGCCGACGTGCTGCGCGACTACAGTCTGGCCGTCCAGAGCCGCCAGGCCAGCCTGGTCGGCCGCCGCGAAGTTCTGAGCGGCAAGGCCAAGTTCGGCATCTTTGGCGACGGCAAAGAGCTGGCCCAGATCGCTATGGCCAAGGCGTTTCGGCCCGGCGACTACCGCACCGGCTACTACCGCGACCAGACGTTCATGTTCGC
>CXWK01030943.1_pt2 | contig 12325 bp, 9 predicted proteins | sample 590851 | NCBI WGS metagenome assembly CXWK01 (sample SAMEA3498364, study PRJEB10139) | wastewater metagenome | biome: wastewater treatment plant; material: activated sludge | place: Denmark | collected 2014-08-01
CGGTCTGCCGGCCGAGAACGCGGCCATCCAACGCAACATCCATCCCAAGACGTGGACCTACGCTAACATCGAGCGCATGCGCCGGCAACTGCGCAGCATGGGGGCGATGTTCGACTGGCAGCGCGAGGCGGTCAGTTGCGACCCGGCCTATTACCACTGGACGGAGTGGTTCTTCAGCCGTTTCTTCGAGCATGATTTGGCCTATCGCGGCGAGGGGCTGGTCAACTGGTCAGAGACGCTCCAGACGGTGCTGGCTAACGAGCAGGTCATCGACGGCAAGGACGAACGCACCGGCCAGCCGGTCGTCCAGAAGATGATGGAGCAGTGGTTCTTCCGCATCACCCGCTATGCCGAGGAATTGCTGGACTTCGCCCCGCTGGACTGGCCGGAGCCAGTCAAGCTGATGCAGACAAACTGGATCGGCCGCAGCGAAGGCGCGCGCGTCACCTTCACCACCGAGTCGGGCGCGCCAATCGAAATCTACACCACCCGGCCCGATACGCTGTGGGGCGCGACGTTCATGGTGCTGTCGCCGGAGCACGCGTTGGTCGATCAGTTGACTACTGATGAGCAGCGCCCCGCCGTCGAGGCCTATCGCGCCGCGGCCGCCCGCGCCACGGAGATCGAGCGCCTGTCGGACACGCGCCAGAAGACGGGCGTCTTCACCGGCGGCTACGCCACGAATCCGGTCAACGGCGCGCCTGTGCCAGTGTGGATCGCCGACTACGTGCTGAGCACCTACGGCACCGGGGCGATCATGGCCGTGCCCGCCCACGACCAGCGCGACTTCGACTTCGCCCGCGCCTATGCCCTGCCGATCGTGCCCGTCATCCAGCCCGATGGCCAAACGCTGGACGGGGCGACGATGGCCGAAGCCTACAGTGGGCCGGGCGTCATGGTTAATAGCGGGCAGTTCGATGGCACGCCGGTGACGGCGGCCAAGGGCTTTGCCAACCCGTCCATCGACGCCGTGGCCCGCTGGCTGGAGGAGCAGGGCATCGGCAGCAAGTCGATCAACTACCGCCTGCGCGACTGGCTGATTAGCCGCCAACGCTACTGGGGGTCGCCCATTCCGGCGCGTCACCGCTCCGACCGCGCCATCGAGATGGTTCCCGACGACCAACTGCCGGTGTTGCTGCCCGACGATGTCGAGTTTATGCCCACCGGCCAAAGCCCCCTGCGCCACCATGAGGCTTTCCTGAACACGACCGATTCGCAAGGCCGGCCGGCGCGGCGCGAGACGGACACGATGGACACGTTCATGTGCTCATCGTGGTATCAGTACCGCTACCTGAGTCCGCGTTTCGAGGAAGGTCCGTTTGACCCGGCCGAGGCGGCCTACTGGCTGCCCGTCGACGTTTACACTGGCGGCGCGGAGCACGCCACCATGCACCTGCTCTACACGCGCTTCTTCACCAAGGCGATGCGCGATCTGGGCGTGTTCGACGCGACGGCGCAGGCCATGGCCGAACACGGCCGTGACCCGGACGGCCTGCTGAATGAGCCGATGATGCGCCTGCGCAACCAGGGGCAAATCCTGGGCGCGGAGCGTAAGGGGGATATGATCATCGCCCGCGGCGCGCGCCAGGCCAACGTCCTATTGGCTAACCACGTGGCCGTCATCGAGCCGGGATCGCTGCCTGTTGGCCTGCGCGAGGACAAGGTTGTGGGCGAGATCATGAAGCGCACGGAGAACGTGCTGCAAGTGGATACCGGCGGCGGCGAGGTATTCACGGTCGAGGTGCAGCCCGGAGCCACGGTCGAGGTTCCCAGCATCGAGGGCGAAAACACGGTCAACCAGTTGCGCCACCACCTGGAAATCCAGCGCATGTCGAAGAGCAAGGGCAACGTTGTCAACCCCGATGAACTGGTGGCCCAGTTCGGGGCCGACACGGTGCGCGCCTACCTGATGTTCTTCGCCAAGTGGGATCAGGGCGGGCCGTGGAATTACGAGGGCATCAAGGGGCCGCAGCGGTTGTTGCAGGACGTGTGGGAGCTTGCCCAGGCGGAGTACCGGCCGGTGACCCCCGACGAAGCCGCTTCGCGCGCGTTGTGCCGCAAGACGCATCAGGTCATCCGCAAGGTAACGCAAGACCTGGATGAGTTCTCGTTCAACACGGCCGTGGCGGCGATCATGGAGTTGCGCAACGCCCTCGTCGCCGCGCAGCGTGCCGCGGCCGTGGACGCCGCGGGGTGGAATGAAGCCGTCGATGCGCTACTGCTGTTGCTGGCACCCATCTCGCCCCACATCACCGAAGAGCTATGGTCGCGCCGCGGTCGGGCCTATAGCATCCACCAGCAGCCGTGGCCGGCGTGGGACGAAGACGTGGCCCGCGACGAGACGATCAGCTTGATCGTGCAGGTCAACGGCAAGATGCGCGACAAGATCGCTGTGCCGGCCGACACGACCGACGAGGGCCTGCGCGAGATTGCCCTGGCGTCAGACAAAGCGCGGCCCTGGCTGGACGGCAAGACGCCACGCCAGGTCATCGTCGTACGCGGCAAGCTGGTCAACATCGTTTTGTGACCCTTCTCTTAACTTCCGAAAAGTCCGCGGAGGCCAGTGACGAGCTGGAAAAGGGCGAAGGCGAAGAGGGCCACGGCCGACAGGGCCGCGAAAGCCCGGTTGACCCGCGGATCAACGCGCCCGGCCAACCCGGCCACGATGATGAACAATCCCAGTCCGGCGATGATGGCCACGTAGAAGCCCAGCAGGAACGCCAGCCCGATGGCCGGTGCCTGCTGCCAGCCGGCGATGAGGATTGGCCCGGCGATGGTCGCCCAGAAGATATAGGGCGAGGGACTTAGCAGGTTCATGGCCGACGCCTTTAGGATGGCCGACAGCATCGAGGCGCTCTGACTGCCATGGGCTGCCGGCACGATAGCCTCGCGAAAGGCGCGCCATGCCCCCCAGGCCAGCCACATCAGGAACAACCCGCCTGCCAGCCGTAGTACTGCCAGCCCTGACGCGGGCAAGCGGGTCAGGACGAACAACACGAGGGCGATCATCGGGCCGTCGCTGAGGAGCGGGGCCAGGGCCGCAGGCAGTGATCGCCGCCAGCCATAGCGGGCCACCAGGGACAGCAGGAACGCCTGGAAGGGGCCGGGTTGCGCCGCGGCCGTCGCCCCCAGCGCCAGCCCTTGTAGCAGGTAGGCGAACACGAGAGGGATGGCTAGGGCAGGCTGAGGATGTCCGGTCCGTTGGGGGTGATGACGATGGTGTGCTCAAACTGCACCGAGAGCTTGCCGTCGGCGGTGATGACCGTCCAGCCATCGGGCAGCAGAATCCAGTCGTGGACACCGGCGTTGATCATTGGCTCAATGGTGAAAGTCATGCCTGGTTTGAGGCGTGGCCCGCGATCCGCCTGGCGGATGTGGGAGACGGACAGGTCTTCGTGGAGCGCCCGGCCGATGCCGTGGCCGCCCCACTCGTGGACAACGCTAACTCCCTGAGTGTCGGCATAATTCTCGATGGCCCGGCCGATGTCGTTGAGGTAGCCGCCGAACTGGGCAGCGGCGATGCCGAGACGCAGCGCCTCGCGGCCGACAGCCAGCAGCCGATCCACGTCGGGCGTGATGCGTCCGACCGGATAGGTCACGCAGGAATCGCCGCAGAACCCTTTGTAGCGCAGGCCGATGTCGATGCCAACGATGTCACCTTCATGCAGCACGCGGTCGTCGGGCAGGCCATGGCAAATCTCATGGTTAACCGAGGCGCAGATGACGCCGGGAAAGGGCGGATGCTCGCGGTTGCGGCCCCGATAGCCCTTGTAGAGCGTTTCCGCGCCGTGCTTGTAAATATACTCTTCAACCAACCGGTCGAGCGACCGGAGGGTGACACCGGGCCTGATATTTTCTTCCAGAATGGCGAAGCATTCGGCAACAAGACGCCCGGACGCGCGCATCCGTGCGATTTCTTTATTGTTTTTGAGTCTCATGGTCGAGGTCGGAGTATACCACAGAAAAAGGCCCGTTGCCGAAGCAACGGGCCTTTTTGCACTTTAGGGGCGGGTCTCAGACCAGCGCCTACCTTAGGGAATCATCACCCGGTCGATGACGTGGATGACGCCATTGGAGGCGGGGATATCCCACATGATCACCTTAGCGCCGCTGATGTTGAGGATTTGCGGTCCGTCGCGGTTGATGAACAGCGGCCGGCCGCCGGAGAGCGTCGGCACCAGGTCGTCGGTCGCCAGCTGGTCGCGCGTCAGGCGGTCGTTGACCACGTGATAGAGCAGGACGGCTTTCAGCTCCTCGTCGCTCATATCCAGTTCACCCAGGGCCGCGAACGCCTCATCGGTCGGGGCGAAGACGGTGTAGTTGCCGGGCAGGGCGAATGTCTCAGCCAAACCAGCTGACTCCAGCGCGCTAAGCAGGGTGGTGAACTGCCCCGCGTCGAGTGCGGCGGCGGCAATGGTCATCAAGTCATCACCGGCCATAGCTTCCTCGTCCGCGTCGGGGTTGGCGGTGGTGGGCGTGGTCGCTGCGGGCGTGGTGGTTGTGTTGTCAGTCGTGGTAGTGCTGGTCGTGGTCGTGGCGTCCGTCGTGTCCGCCGCCATGTCGGCCAGCATCGCCGTCACGGCGTCGGGCAGTAGGACGGTGTTAATGACGTGAATGACGCCGTTCTTGGCTTCGATGTCGGCCGTGGTGACGCGAGCATCGCCCACGAAGACGTTCTCGTTGCGCGTGGTCACGGCCAGGTCGCCGCCTTGCAGGCTGGTCAGCGTGCCGGCGGCCAGCACTTCGTCGCTCGACAGCGTGCCGGGGACGACGTGGTAGGTCAGAATGGTCGTCAGCAGGCCGTCGGGGTCGGCCATGACCATATCGAGAACGCCCGGGTTCGCCGCTTCCAGGCGCTGGAAGGCAGCGTCGGTCGGGGCGAAGACGGTGTAGGCGCTGTCGGCCGAGGCCAGTGTGTCGGCCAGCCCGGCGGCGACGATGGCCGCGTGGAGCGTGCTGAAGTTATTGTTCCTGGCGGTGATGTCAACGATGTTTTCATTCGTCTGTGCAGCGACGCCCAGGGCGCTGAAGGCGAGCAGGAGCACCAGCGAGACAAACAACAGTAGCTTTCGTTTCATAGTCACAATCCTCCGGTTGCCACTTGGGGCAGGTGATTTGATTGACGGCACATAGCGGCTGTCAACGACTTCATCCTAATCCACCCCAGGCCAAGTTCCTACTTTCTGGCCGCCTTACTTATGATTTGCACATATATGAACCGATTTTGTCCATGTATTGCACAAGTGCGAGCGAGGCTAAGTACCCGGCCGTTTTATTGTTAGCGCGAAGCGATGCCCAGGCCTGAAGGCGCCGGGCTATTCAACTACGCCGGCCGAAGCCGGCTTCAGAGAAGGTCGCTCGCCTTCTTGAGGTCCGTTCATGGACTGTTGCTCAGTAGCCCAGGGTGGGTTGAGCGTAAAGTGGTAATCCTTTTGATTAGTACCTTAATATTATTGACATAGATAGTAAGATAATGTATCCTGAATCAAATATTCTAGAGGATGATTGTCAGAGGTCCATGTCTAGCCCATCATTACCCCCCGCACGTTCCCTGAGACCCTTCCTGACGCTCTGGATTGGTCAGGTCTTCTCACTGCTCGGCAGCCAACTGGTGCAGTTTTCCCTCATCTGGTGGCTGACGCAGCAGACCGGCTCGGCGACGGTGCTGGCCGTTGCCTCCATCTTCGGCCTCGTGCCGCAGGTGGTGCTCGGTCCATTCGTTGGCCCGCTGGTCGACCGCTGGAACCGACGCCGGACGATGATCGTCGCCGACGCAATCGTGGCCCTGGCGACGCTGGCCTTGGCGGTGCTGTTCTGGCTGGGTCTGGCCGACATCTGGCACGTCTACGTCATCCTGTTCGTGCGCGCACTGGGAGGGACCTTCCATGGCACAGCGATGGCCGCCTCGACCTCGCTCATGGTGCCGGAAGAGCATCTGACGCGCATCCAGGGGCTGAATCAGATCCTCAACGGCGGGTTGAACATCATCGCGGCGCCGCTGGGCGCGTTGCTGCTGGCCTTGCTGCCGATTCAGTCCATCCTGCTCATCGACCTGGTTACAGCCGTCATTGCCATCTTCGCTGTTTTCATCGTCCACGTGCCCCAGCCGGCACGGGCAGCCGAGGTGGCCGGCGTGTCGCCCGTGGCGGCCTACTGGCGCGACCTGCGTGAGGGGCTGCACTACATGCTCGGCTGGCGCGGCCTGCTCTATCTGGCGGCGGTGGCCATGCTGATCAACCTGGTGCTCGGTCCGACGACGAGTTTCATGCCTCTGCTGGTGACGGAACACTTTCAGGGCACAGCCTGGCATCTTGGGGCGTTGGAAGCGGCGATCGGCGTCGGTGTCCTGTTAGGCGGGTTGCTACTAGGCGTATGGGGCGGCTTCAAGCGGCGCGTCTACACCTCGCTGCTGGGGGTCGTCGGCATTGGGGTTGGCACCCTGCTGGTGGGGGTAGCGCCGGCGGCGCTCTTCCCGCTGGCCGTGGTCGGGATGTTCATTTCGGGCGCGATGATGTCGCTGGCCAACGGGCCGCTACTGGCCATCCTTCAGGCCACCGTCACGCCGGCGATGCAGGGGCGAGTCTTTACCCTTAGCAGCAGCGCGGCCACGCTGATGATGCCGCTCGGACTGGCCTTTGCCGGACCGCTGGCCGACGTCATCGGCGTGCGCAACTGGTTCGTCATCAGCGGTGTGGTGACCGTCCTGGCGGGCTTAGGCGCCGCTTTGCTCAAACCGTTGGTCAACATCGAACAGGAGCGCGAGGCTCACCTGGCGGCGGACGAGGTAGAGGCTGGCAGCGAGTCTGGCCCAGTGTTACCGCTGGAAGTAGCCAAGAGTGCTACATAGACGTGGTGATCGACCGCAGGGCGATGCCGAACAGAAAGAGCGTCGTGAAGGCCAGCACCCACTGCGCCCGGTTGGTGTCGTCACCGCGCAGGACCGACAGGTAAACGAACGGCAGGAAGACCAGAGCGAACACACCATAGAGGATGTGAATACTCGGGCGATCCATGTCGCGCGCGCCGCCGAACCACAGTGAGGCCCCCAGCACGGCCTGGACGACGAAGATGAGTTGGCCGATGAACGCCGCGCCGAGGTAGTTGCCGTTCACCGGCAAACCGCGGACGGCGCGGAAGAAACCCCACAGGCCCAGAATGAGAAAGAAGATCCAGGCGGTGTTGGACAGCGCGCCGTGGATGGTAGTGAGGGTGGTCATGGGGAAGTCTCCGTGTAGCTGGGCGGTGGTGTGGGGGTGGGTTTCTTAACCCGCCCCACAATGGGGATTAACTCTACGCGCACGAGTGTAGCCGGAGGGCGGAGGCTTGTCAAAACAGGACCGGCGACGGTCGATTTCATGGAGCATCCGCGCTGCGATGGGCTACAATCCGGCGCATGGAATCCTACCAACGCGCCATCGACTATCTCTACAGTTTCATCAATTTCGAGCAGAAGTCGCTCGACCGCTACCAGGCCAGCAAGTTCGACACCGAACGGCCGCGCCGCTTGCTGGCGCTGCTGGGTGACCCGCAACAGCGCTTCCCGGCTATCCACATCGCTGGGACGAAGGGCAAAGGCTCCGTGGCCGCCATGTGCGCCGCTTGCCTGCGCCTGGCAGGGCTGCGCGTAGGGCTTTATACCTCGCCCCACCTGCGCGAATTCCGTGAGCGCATCCGCATCCTGACGCCGGACGACGCTGACGGCCGCATCACCGAAGACGAGTTCGTCGCTCGCATAGCCCGTGTGCGCATCGCGCTCGATGACGTGCCCGGTATCACCTGGTTCGAGATCGTCACCGCGCTGGGGTTCCTGCATTTTGCCGAGGCCGGCGTTGACGTGGCCGTGGTCGAGGTCGGGCTAGGCGGCCGGCTCGACGCGACCAACGTGCTGACGCCCGACGTGTCAGTCATCACCAGCCTGAGCCTCGACCACACCCAACTGCTGGGGGACACGCTGGCCCAGATCGCCTACGAGAAGGGCGGCATCATCAAGCCCGGCGTGCCCGTCGTCACGGCCTCGCAGCAGCCCGAAGCGCTGGCGATGCTGGGGCAGATCGCCGCCGAGCGTGGCGCGCCGCTGACTGTCGTCGGCCGCGACTGGCAGTACGACGCGATCCACAACTCCGCTGGCGGTTCCGGGCAGTCGATCATGATCCACAGCAGCCCCGCCCCGGCCTTCATTCCCCCCGGGGCGACGTTCATCGTGGGACTGGCCGGCGGCCATCAGTTGGAGAACGCGGCCGTGGCTCTGGCCGCGCTGGCGGTGATGCACGGCCGGTTCTCCGGCCTGGGGCTGGACGAGGTGCGCGAGGGACTGGCCACGGTGCGCTGGGATGGTCGTCTCCAGGTGTTGCAGGCCGGGCCGGATCGGCCGACGGTGCTGGTCGATTGTGCCCACAACGACGATTCGGCGGCCAGGCTGGCGGCGGCCCTGAGTCAGGATTACCCCCACGAGCGGCTCATCCTCGTCTTCGGCGCGCCGGAGGACAAGAACGTGGCCGGCATGTTGGCCCGGCTGTTGCCGCTGGCCGGCGAGATCATCTTCACCACGGCCAACCACCCGCGCTCGGCCGCCCCGGAGACGCTGGCCGACATGGCCGCCGCGCTCGGTCGCCAGGCGACGATCACCCACACCATCCCCGACGCCCTTCGCGAGGCGCTGGCCTCTGCCGGGCCGGGCGATCTGGTTTGCGTCACCGGCTCGATCATCGTTATCGGCGATTTGCTAAATCATTGGGACGCTCTACAATCCGGCGACACCACCTATGGATGATTTCGACTTCACCCAGTTTCCCGACTTCCCGGAACTGTTCCCCGAACTGAGCGATGACCTGTTCGACCAGCCCATGACGGCCGACCGTAACGGGCTGATCGAATGTCCCTTCCTGCCGCTACGCGACGTGGTTCTGTTTCCGCAGATGGTCATGCCGCTATTCATCGGCCGCGAGCGCTCCCTGGCGGCCATCAATGCTGCCAATCGCAATCACGAGAACTTGATCGTGGCCGCCCAGCGCGACAACGACGCGCTCGAACCGCCGCCGGACGGGCTGTTCGCAATCGGCACGGAAGCGACCATCGGCCGAGTGCTGCGCANNCTGCCCGTGCCCGTGGCGACCAGGCAGGAGATCATGGAGAAGTTTGACCCGCACGAACGTCTCCAGATGATCAGCATCCTGTTGGCCAAGGAACTCGACGTGCTGGAACTGGAAGAGGACATCCAGAGCCAGGTACAGCAGGAGGTCGACCGCTCCCACCGCGAGCACTTCCTGCGCGAACAGATGCGCGTCATTCAGGGCGAGTTGGGCGAATTGGATGTGTTCGGCCAGGAGTTGGGCGAGTTGCGCGAGGCTGTGGCCCGCAAGAGCTTGCCGGAGGGCGTGCGCGAAAAGCTGGACAAGGAGATGTCGCGGCTGGCGGCCATGCCGCCGATGTCGCCGGAGATCGGCATCATCCGCACCTACATCGACTGGATTCTCGACCTGCCCTGGGTGGAAGAGTCGGCCGACAACCTCGACGTGCCCAACGCCGCGGCCGTGCTCGACGCCGACCACTATGGGCTGGAGAAGATCAAGGATCGCATCCTGGAGTACATTGCCGTGCGACGCATCGCCCCGGACACCATGCGCAGCCCCATCCTGTGCTTTGTCGGGCCGCCGGGCACGGGCAAGACATCGCTCGGTCGCTCCATTTCGCACGCCCTCGGCCGCGAGTTCGTGCGCATCAGCCTGGGCGGCGTGCGCGACGAGGCCGAAATACGCGGTCACCGTCGCACCTACATCGGCGCGATGCCCGGCCGCATCATCCAGGCCATGCGTCGCGTCGGCACGCGCAACCCGCTGTTCATGCTCGACGAGGTCGACAAACTGGGCAACGACTTTCGCGGCGATCCGGCTGCGGCGCTGCTGGAAGTTCTCGACCCGGAGCAGAACAACAGCTTCGTCGATCACTACCTGGGGCATGAGTATGACCTGTCGCGCGTGCTGTTTGTGACGACAGCCAACTACCTCGACCCCATCCCGCCCGCGCTGCAAGACCGCATGGAGGTCATCGAGTTCTCCAGCTATCTGGAAGAGGAGAAGATCGGCATCCTGAACCAGTTCCTGGTGCCGCGCCAGATCGAGCAGCACGGGCTGGCGGACGCAGGGATGCGCTTCGACCAGGACAGCCTGAAGGTCCTGGTGCGCGAATACACGCGCGAGGCCGGCGTGCGCAATCTGGAGCGCGAAGTGGCCAACGTCTGCCGCAAGATCGCCCGGCTGATGGCCGAGGGCAAGCGCTACCCGCGACAGATCACCGCCGCCAAGGTGCGCGAGTTGCTCGGCCCGCCGCGCTTCGCCGACGACATCCGGCCCGACGAGGACGAGATCGGCGTGGCCACCGGCGCGGCCTGGACGGCCGCCGGCGGTGAGCTGATGATTATTGAAGTCAACCTGATGCCCGGCAAAGGCACACTGACGCTGACCGGCCAACTGGGCGAGGTGATGCGCGAGAGCGCCCAGGCGGCGCTGACCTATACCCGTAGCCAGGCCAAGGCGCTGGGCATCGACCCGGAGCGCTTCGAGCGGCAGGACATCCACATCCACCTGCCGGAGGGGGCTGTGCCCAAAGACGGCCCATCGGCCGGAGCCACGCTGACGGCGGCGCTCATCTCCGCCTTCACCGACCGGGCTATCCGCCGTGACGTGGCCATGACCGGCGAGATCACCCTGCGCGGCCGGGTCCTGCCGGTTGGCGGCGTGCGCGAGAAGGCGTTGGCCGCGCGCCGCGCCGGCATCCGCACCTTCATCCTGCCGCGCAAGAACGAGCGCGACCTGCTGGAGATTCCCAAGCATCTGCGCCAGGACGTGACCTTTGTCTTCGTCGACCGCGTCGAGCAACTGCTGGAGGTGGCGCTGCTGCCGGCTCCGGCCCAGGACTTCTAGATGACGCCCACCATCCCGATCCCCATCGCTACCTTCTCCATCGTCGCTTTTGACCCGCGCCGTGCCGAATGGGGCGTGGCCGTGCAGTCGAAGTTCCTGGCCTGCGCCGCCGTGGTCAGTTGGGCGCGGGCCGGCGCAGGGGCCGTGGCCACGCAGTCTTTCGCCAATGTGACTTATGGCTCAGACGGGCTGGCGATGATGGAACAGGACGCCAATGCCGACCAAACCATCACCGCGCTGATTGCGGCCGACGAGCAGCGCGATCAACGCCAGGTGGGCATGGTCGACAAGAACGGCCGGGCGGCGGCCTACACCGGCGCGGCGTGCTACGACTGGGCCGGGCACGCCGTAGGCGACGGCTTCGCTTGCCAGGGCAACATCCTCGTGCCGGGCACGGTCGAGGCCATGGCCGCGGCCTTTGACCAGGCGCGCCGCGGGCCGGGCGAGCTGGCCGACTGGCTGGTGAGCGCCCTGGCGGCGGGGCAGGCGGCCGGCGGCGACCGGCGCGGCCGGCAAGCGGCGGGCGTGCTCGTCGTGCGCCACAACGGCGGCTATGGCGGCAACAACGACCGCTACCTGGATTTGCGCGTCGATGACGACCCGGAGCCGATCACCCGGTTGGCCTCGCTGGTGACGATGCACCACCTGTTCTTCGGCGTCACCAACCCGGCCGACCTGATCCCGCTGGCCGGCGTGGCCGGCGAGCTTCAGGCGCTACTGCGGCGCACCGGCCACTACGACGGCCCGGTCAGCGGGGCGTTCGACGAACCGACGCGGCGCGCGCTGCGGGCGCTGGTCGGCAGCGAGAACCTGGAGGAGCGCTGGGACGGCACGAGCGACCAGATCGACCGCGTGGTCGTTGACTATCTTCTCCAACGATTGGGATAAAGTATGGACGAGCAGGAACGGCGACCGTTGTTGATTGAGCGGCCAATCGTCGTGCGCACCTACGACATCGACTTCGCCAATATCGTCCACAACATCGTTTACTTCCGCTGGCTGGAAGACCTGCGGTCGGAGATTCTGGCCGACGTACTGCCCATCGCCGAGATATTAACCACAGGTATCAGTCCCATCCTGACGGCAAGCGCCATCGAGTACCAACGGCCGGTGCGCATCGGCGACGCGGCCGTCGGGCGCATGTGGGTGGCCGAGCTAGCGCGCACGCGCTGGACGCTGGCGGCCGAGATCGCCGTCGGCGAGCAGGTCTGCGCCACGGCGCGGCAGAGCGGCTACTTTGCCGATTTGAAGACGTTGCGGGCGGTGCGGGTGCCGGAGAGGTTGCAGGAGGCGTGGGCGGCTGATACAGTCTAGCCTTTCAGAGGATGGGCTGCATGGTATTCCACTCTCCTGTGGCCATTGCTAAACACCTGTGCTCAGTCGCTCTACTCAGACTATGCAAATCT
>CXWK01001421.1_pt4 | contig 12315 bp, 9 predicted proteins | sample 590851 | NCBI WGS metagenome assembly CXWK01 (sample SAMEA3498364, study PRJEB10139) | wastewater metagenome | biome: wastewater treatment plant; material: activated sludge | place: Denmark | collected 2014-08-01
TCTCCGTGTGCTCCTGTGATCCGTCGTAGGACGTCACTGCCGCAGGGCAGTGAGCGGATCCACTCGGGATGCCCGCCATGCGGGCACGAGTGACGCGGCGGCGGCCACGACGAGTAACACGCCGGCAACCGCCGCGAACGTGACCGTGTCGGTGGGCCCGACCTCGTGCAGCAGCGGCCCAAGGAACGGCGTCACCGCTGCGGCCAGCAGCAGTCCGAGCGCCACGCCGATCAGCGTGAGCCGCATTCCGCTGGCCAGCACCTGGCCGCGGACTTGCGAGGGCGCTGCGCCGATGGCGAGCCGAATGCCGATCTCCTGGCGCCGCAGGTTCACGACATAGGACAAGACGCTGTAGATGCCGATGCCGGCCAGGAGCAGCGCGAGCGCGGCAAAGAGCAGCAGCACGCGTCCCGTGAGTCGTGGCGTTGCGATCGATGTGCCAACCACTTCGTCCATCGTGCGAATGGCCGCGACGGGCAACAGCGGATCGATACGACGAATGCGATCGCGCAGCGGACGCGCCAGGGCCATCGGCTCGCCCGCGGTCCTCACGATCAACGTCATGTTGCGCGCAGGCGATCCGCCGGGGACGGATTGGTGGAACTGTCCGACGGGTCGATAGAACTTGGGTTTGATGTTCGTGGTGATGCCGTTGTGCGTGACGTTGTCAACGATGCCGACGACGGTGATCCAGGGGGCGTGGGGATTGCCACCCATCTTGAATCGACCGCCGACCGCGTTGCGGCCTTCCCAGTACTTGCGCGCCATCGCGACGTTCACGAGCGCGACTTGCTCGGTGCCGATCGTGTCGCCCGGTGCCAGGTCGCGGCCCTCGACGAGCCGTTCGCCCAGCGCGGCAAGTGCGCCGTCCGAGGCCACCTGCCAGTCGCCGGGCGTGCCAACGCCGGGCTGAGGCGTATAGCCATCCACGCGCAGGCCCCAGTCGCCGATGAGAGCAGCCAGCGGCAGCACACGCATGAGGCCCGCCTCCGACACACCGGGTGTGGCGCGCGCCTCGCGCAGCAGCTGGTCGTAGAATCCGACGACCTTCTCCGGTGTGTCGTACACGCTCGCAGGCAACGACAGGCGCATCGTGAGCACGCCATTCGGGTTGAAGCCGAGGTCAATCTTCTGCAGTTGCCAGATGCTTCGGGTGAGGAGCAACGCGCCGACCAGCAGGATCACCGCCATCGCCGTTTCGCCAACCACCAGTGCGTGACGCATCCGCAGCCGCTGGCCGCCGGTCGTCGCACTTTGCGACCCGTCCTTGAGCGCATCCGTCAGGTCCACCCGTGCCGCGCGCAGCGCCGGCGCCAGGCTGAACACGAGCAGCGTCACCATGGTGAGTGCCACGGAAAATAGAAGAACCGGTGCATCCAGCGTGATCTCCTGGGCGCGGGGCACACCCGCGAGGCCCGAGAGGCCGATGACTTTGACCGCCGCGAACGCGATGCCGACACCGATCACTGCTGCGCCGACGGCGAGCCAAAGTCCTTCGCCCAGCAACTGGCGCACCAGACGGAACCGGTCCGCTCCCAGCGCGCTTCGCACGGCGAGTTCACGGGCTCGGGACTCGGCCCTGACCAGCAGGAGGTTGGCGACATTGGCGCAGGCGATGAGCAGGAGGCACCCGACGGCGCCGAATACCAGCCACAGCGGCTGCCGCACCGTGGCAAACGCTTCATCGGTGGTGCTGACAATGAACGCGGAGAAGTCGAAGCCGGCGGGGTACAGGCCTTCCTTCCTCAGCGCGGTGGTGATGTTGAGCAGGTCGGCATTCGCCTGGGCCATCGTGACGCCGGGCTTGAGGCGGGCGGCGGCGTGAAGGCCGTGGCTGCCGCGGTTGTCGTTCGCCAGCAGGTACGGCGTCCAGAGGACGGTGGGCTCTTCGGCATCCTGCACGTAGTCAGTTGGCAATCGGAACCGCTCTGGCATCACACCCACGACCGGCGTGGCTGTTCCGTTGATGAGGATGGTTCGGCCCAGAATGGCAGGGTCGCCGCCGTACCGGCTTTGCCACAGCGAATAACTGAGGACGACGGCTGCCGTGCCCGCATCGGTGACTTCGTCCGGCGTGAACGTCCGTCCCAGCAGGGGCTTCACGCCGAGCACGTCGAACAGGTTGGCTGTGACCGCCGCACCTCCCACGCGCGCAGGCTCCCCCTCGCCGTTCAGGTTCGCCTGGCCGACCGACCACGCGCCGACGGCCTCGAACACACTTGCGCGGGTCTGGTAGTCGCGCACTTCTGCGTCTGACACCCAGGTCTTGTCGTAGCCCGTCCACTTGCTCCAGATCACACCCACTCGATCGGGTTCGCTGTAGGGCAGTGGCGACAGCAGAACGTGCTGGATCACGCTGAACACCGCCGTGTTGGCGCCAATGCCGAGGGCGAGTGTGAGGATGGCGGCGGTGGTGAAGCCCGGCTGGCGCCGAAGTACTCGCGCGGCGTACCGAAGGTCGCGCCACAGGTCGCCGAACCACGCCCGGCGGGGCTCTCCAGGTACCATCGGAGTGGGAGAGGACGACTGCCGCAGGGGCCGCATGTATCGCGCCAGCAAATCGGGTTCCCGGAGGTCTGCCAGCGCGGTCATCCGGGCGTCTGCCGGGCTCAGGCCCTCGTTGACAAGCTCGCGATACCGTTCGTCGAGGTGGAGCGAAAGCTCTTCGACGATCTCGGCCTCGCGCTCGGGCGCCAAGGCCAGGGATAAGAGGCGCGCGCGGATATCGGCGGTCCAGGTCGGAGTGGCTTCAGGCATGTTCGCCTTCCGTGATGCGTGCGACGGATTCAACAAAGGCCTTCCAGGTGGCACGCTGAGCCACCAGGATCTTGCGCCCGATCGGCGTCAGCCGATAAAAGCGCCGGCGGCGCTCACCGGCTTTCTCAAGCCAGGTGCCGGTAATCCAGCCGCGCTCTTCGAGGCGGTAGAGGAGGGGATACAGGGACGCGATGTGGAACTTCAGCTGGCCCTGGGAGCGCGACTCGATCAGCTTGCTGATCTCGTACCCGTGCCGGGCTCGGGCCTCCACGAGCGAAAGAATCAGGAGTTCAGCCGAGCCCTTTTTCAGCTCGCGGTCGAGGATATCTGTCTGTGCCATATATCGCACAGGCATAGACGAGGCCTGCGCAAAAAAGGTTGGCCTCGGCGTGCCTGCTTGTAATGGCGAAATGGCCGAAATGTCACAAATGGCGAAATGTCTGCAATGCCCGAATGGCGGGAATGCCCGAATGTCATCGCTGCGCGAGGACCGCTTCAAACTCCTCATGCGGTCCTTTAAAGTCCTCGATTTCGCCGTTGGCGAAGTTCCAGACACGCGTGCCCACTTCTTCGAGCAGGTCCTGGTCATGGGTGACCAGCAGCACGGTGCCCTCAAACTTCTGCAAGCCCACGTTGAGGGCGTTGATGGACTCGAGGTCCAGGTGGTTGGTGGGTTCGTCGAAGACCAGAACGTTGGGCTTCTGCAGCATGATTCGGCAGAACAGGAGCCGCGCCGTCTCGCCGCCCGAGAGCGCTTCGGTGGGTTTGAGCCCTTCCTCGCCGCGGAACAGCATCTGGCCCAGTAGACCGTGGATGTCCTGTCGCGACAGATCGGGGTCGAATTGATGGAGCCACTCCACGGCAGTCATTCCCTTTTGGATGGCGCCGGTGTGGTCCTGTGAGAAGTACCCGATCGATGCCTCGTGCCCCCAGCGAACCATGCCGCTGTCAATGTCATCCGGTGACGCCGGCTGACCAGGCCCCTCCGCCAGAAGCGCCTTGAGCATGGTGGTTTTGCCCACGCCGTTACGGCCCACCAGCACAATCTTCTCGCCGCGCGTCACAACCGCGCTGAAGTCCTTGATGACCTTGAGTGAGCCGTGAGCCTTGCGCACATGCTCGAACTCCAGGGCGACGCGACCCGATGGCCGGTTCATGGTGAACTTGATGTACGGACGTTGGATGTTCGATCGCGCCAGGTCCGTTGTCTGGAGCCGTTCCACTTCCTTGCGTCGCGAGGCCACCTGCGACGCGCGGGTGCCGGCCGAAAATCGGGCGATGAAGTCGTTGAGCTGGTCGATCTTCTTTTCGCGTTGCGCGTTTTCGCTTTCAATGCGCGAGCGGATCTGCATCTTGGCCAGCACCATGTCGTCGTAGCCGCCGGTGTAGGTGATGATCGTCTGGTAGTCGATGTCCGCCGTGTGCGTACACACCGCGTTCAGGAAGTGGCGATCGTGCGAGATCACGATCAGCGTGCCGTCGTAACGCTCGAGGAAGGTTTCGAGCCAGTGGATCGAGTCGAGGTCCAGATGGTTCGTCGGTTCGTCGAGCAGCAGGGCCTGCGGGTTGCCGAACAGCGCCTGCGCCAGCAGCACACGCACCTTCTGGCCGCCTTGCAGCTCCGCCATGGTGCGTTCGTGCACCTCGTTGGGAATGTCGAGGCCCTGCAGCAGCACAGCTGCGTCGCTTTCGGCTGAATACCCGTCTTCTTCGCCGACGATGCCCTCGAGTTCGCCGAGGCGCATGCCCTGGGCGTCGGTCATCGACGGCAGGTTGTAGAGGCGCTCGCGTTCCTGGAGGGTGTCCCACAGGCGCTTGTTGCCCATGATGACCGTGTCCACCACGCGGAAGGCGTCGTAGGCGAACTGGTCCTGGGAGAGGACGCCGAGCTTGGGTGGCCGCGAGACCGACCCCTTCTGGGGTGTCAGCTCACCAGTCAGGAGCTTCATGAAGGTGGACTTGCCCGACCCGTTGGGGCCGGTCAGGCCGTACCGGCGGCCCGGCGAGAACGTGGTGGTCACGTCATCGAAGAGCACCTTCGAGCCATAACGCATGGAAACATTGGCGACAGAGATCATCAACCGGCCATTGTACCAGCGGGCCGGTCTTAATGGCGAAATGTCACAAATGACCGAAATGGCGAAATGTCTGCAATGGCCGAATGGCGGAATGGCTAGAATGTCAGGGATTATGAAATTTGCGAATGTTCTCTTGTTCTCCGGCCTGCTGCTTGCTGCGGGCTGTGGCGACGACAATCCGCTGGCCCCGAGCCTCGGCATTCCGTTTTCGGCGACCGACATCACGGTTGGGACCGGTTCGACGGCGGCCACGGGCAAGACCGTTCGGGTCTATTACACGGGGTGGCTGTATTCGACCACNNNNTACGAGTTCACTATCGGCGTCACGTCCGTGATTCAGGGCTGGCATCAGGGCCTGCCGGGCATGAAGGTGGGCGGAAAGCGCCTCCTCATTATTCCGCCCGAGCTTGGGTACGGGGCCGCCGGTTCCGGAAACGTCATTCCAGGGAACGCGACGCTGATCTTTGAGATTCAACTGCTGGCTGTTGCCGGGTAGGACCTTGATGTAATCTGGGTGGCGCCAGCGTCCGGGTGAGGTGCCATGTTCAGAACGGCCGTTCGACTCGGTCTGGTGTCCATCGTGTGCGCGGCGGTCGTGCACGCTCCGCTGGCCCAACAGCGCCCCGTTTTTCGCTCCGACGCGCAGTTTGTCATCGTTGACGCGTATCCCTTGCGAGACGGGAAGGTCGTTGAAGGACTGACGGCCGCCGACTTCGCCATCACTGAAGAAGGCGTGGCACAGGCCATCGACACATTCGAGTTCGTCGCCGGCGGGGCGGCGGAACCCGAGAGTGCCAGGCGCGATCCGAATTCGCTGGCCGAGTCTCGTGCGCTGGTGGCCGACCCGCGCAACCGTGCCTTCATCGTAGACCTCGACATCGATCACGTCTCGGTGGCCGGGGCCCACCGCATACGGGTGCCTCTGGTCCAGATGCTGAACCAGATGCTGTCGCCCAACGATCTGTTCGGCGTCACCACCACCAAACACACGCCCGGCACGCTGACCTTCGGACGCAAGGTCGTCACGACCGACGACATGCTCAGCCGCTACTGGGCCTGGGGCACGCGCGACAGCGCATTGAAAGACGAAGACGAACGCGGCATCGTCGATTGCTTCGCGTACAAACTCACGCAGCAGGGGCCGGTGGAACGGGTGGTGCAGGACGGCGCCCGCATGCGCAAGCTGCCCGACGTGATCATCGAGCGCCACCGTGAGCTGAAAGTGCTGGATCACCTTGATGATCTGGTTGAGTATGCCGGCCATCTCCGCGAAGGGCAGACGTCCATTGTGATTGTCACGGAGGGCTGGCGCCTGCAACCTCCGGACCCGGCGCTGATCCGGGAAATCGAAGACACCCAGGGGATGCAGCCTCCTGCGCCCGCGAACGTCGGGGGGCGTCTGACAATGTTTGACACCGTGACGGAGGGTCATCGCGGCGCGTGCATCCTGATGGGGCAACGAATTGCCCGCGAAGACCCGCGCGCGCGGATGCGGGAGCTGATCCAGAGAGCGAACAGCCGCAACGTGTCCTTCTTTCCCGTGAATCCGGCTGGGTTGGTGGTGTTTGACAGTCCGGCGTCTGAGGTCGTGGTCCTGGCGCCGAATGCAAACTCATCGATGGGCGACGACTTCGAGCGCGTGACCACCAGGTCTGACGGCTTGCGCACACTGGCTGACAACACCGACGGTGTGGCCGTCGTGGGGAACAACGACCTGCGCGCCGGCCTGCGTCGCGTCACCGAGGAACTACGGTCGTTTTATCTGCTGGGTTACTACTCGACAAATCGCACGTTCGACGGTCGCGTGCGCCGCATCCGCGTGAAGGCGGGCGACCTCGAAGTGCGGGCGCGGCGCAGTTACCGGGCGCCGACCGAAGAGGAACGGATCGCGCGGGCCAACCCTGTTGCCGCGTCAGGGCCCTCGCCGGTTCAACTGGCGCTCGATGTGTTGTCGGGACTCCGTTCGGCCGATGACCGCACGTTCAATGTGAGCCGCTATCTGAAAGCCGATGCTGCGCCGGTGCTTGGTGTGCCGGCCGTGTTCCGGGCCACGCCGTCGCCGCGCTCGCCGATCGTGCCCGTCACGGCGCCTGCCTTTACCCGCCAGGAACGGCTGCACGTGGAGTGGCCGGTGCATGAGCCGTTGACCGAACGATCTGCCCGTCTACTCGGGCGCAACGGTCAGCCGCTGGCTGTGGCGGTGACGCTCACCGAACGCGCCGGTGCGTCCGGCCCGTTGATCGTCGCCGATGCGGCGCTCGGCCCCCTCGCGCCGGGCGACTACGTGGTGGAGTTGCGGGTATCGTCTGCGTCCGGTTCAAAGGTCGCGCTCGTGGCATTCCGGGTGGTACCGTAGGCCATGCTTCGCCAAGGTCTGTTAGTTGCCGTGTTGCTTGCAGCGGCACTCGGTCTGCTTGTGCCAGTGGCCGCGCAGCAGCCCACACAGCAACTCCCGGTATTTCGGTCGGATGCGCATTTTGTGACCGTTGACGCGTATCCGCTGCGCGACGGCAAAGTGGTTGAGGGGCTGACGGCCGCGGACTTTACCGTGGAAGAAGACGGGCAGCCGCAAGCGATCGAAAACTTCGAGTTCATCACCGGCACCGAGGTGCCGGCCGAAGCCGCCAGACGCGACCCGAACACGGTGCGGGAGTCGATGCTGATCGCGGCCGACGCCCGCACACGTGCCTTTGTCGTGTATCTCGATGTGCCCCATGTGTCGATCGAAGGCGCGCGCGCCACGCGCGGGCCGCTGGTGACGATGCTGAACGCGCTGATTGGTGAGAACGACCTCTTTGCGGTCACCACGCCGAACCAGCCGCCGCACACTATGGCGTTTGCCCGCAAGCTGGTGTCGGCTGAAGACATGCTGACGCGCCACTGGGCCTGGGGCACCCGGAACTCGCTGGTCCGGACGCCGGCTGAGCAGGAGATCGAGCAGTGTTTCCCTGCCGATAACCAGGGGCGGGAGGGATGGATTCGTGATGGCTCGTCGATGCGTCCCGCGGCTGACGTGATCATCGACAGAGCGCGCGAAGAGCAGACGCTCCAGCATCTCGAGGACTTCGTCATCTACCTCGGTCAGATTCGCGAAGGCCGCACGTCCGTCATCCTTTTCACCGAAGGGTGGCGGCTTTTTAACGACGACGGCGGATTGATGGGGTTGACAGGCCGGCAGCGGCCGCCGGTGTGTGATCAGTATCTGGTGCGGTACGCCAACATCAATCTGCAGTCACGCTTCCGCGAAATCATGGCGAGAGCCAACCGATCGAACGTGACGTTTTACCCTGTGAACCCCGCGGGACTCGCGACGTTTGATGTGCCTATCTCACAGCGGCTGATGGGGACCGGAAATATCGGCGACTCCGTGCTCCGTCAGAACAGCGAGAACATCAGCAACCGAAGTTCGTCGATGCAGACGCTGGCGGAGAACACCGACGGACTGGCCGTGGTGAACACCAACGACTTGAAGGCGGGGTTGTTGCGCGTCAGCGATCAGCTCAAGGCGTATTACTTGTTGGGTTACTACTCGTCGAACCGCAAGTTTGATGGCAAGGCGCGCCGGATTTCGGTGAAGGTGAAGCAGCCGGGCATCGACGTGAAGGCGCGTCGCGGCTACACGGCGCCCACCGAAGCCGAGCGCTCGGCCCGATCTGCGGCGGCGTCTGCTCCTGCTGGGCCCACAGGCCCGTCGCCGGTTGAGGCGGCGCTTGATGCGCTCTCGCGCATTCGTCCATCGTCGGAGCTATTTGTCCATGCGACGCTGGGAGCAGGGCCGACGGGGAAGCTGACGGTGGTGGCCGAGGTCAGTGGCCCGCAACTGGAGCGCGGGGCGTTGCAGCGTGGCGGCACGCTTGATGTGACGGTCACCGGCGCCGGTGGAGCGGAACTGGCCAAGGGGCAGGTCGGAGTACTGGCCACGTCACGCGGTGGGGTCGTCGTCATGGACGTGCCGCCAGGGACCACCCAGGCCAATGTCTCGGTGATGCTCCGCGCGGTGCCGCTGACGTTTCTCGCGCGGACGGATGTGACGCGCGATACCGGCGCCGTGATCGGCGGCCCACTGATCTATCGCGCCACCCCCTCGTCGCGCTCTCCGCTGCTGCCGGTGGCGGGTTTCGATTTCCGCCGGACGGAACGCGTGCATGTGGACTGGCCCATCACCGGGCCACTGGATCGGCGAGAAGCGCGCCTGCTTGGCCGCAACGGCCAGCCGATCGCGGTCAATATCACGCTGACCGAGCGTGAGGTGGACGGGCGTCTGATGCTGGGACTCGACGCGCTGCTCGCGCCGCTGGCGCCAGGCGACTACGTGATCGAAGTCACTGCCACCATTGGCACCACGACCGAGACCCGGCTCGTCGGTATCCGCGTCGGGAGTTAGGCCCAGAACGTCGCGGCCTGCAGCCCTCAACGCGGCCTGTCGGCTTGCCGGTAAGGGGCTACGATGACGCCTGCAATGCGGATACTGCGAACTCTCTCCCTCCTCGTACTGACCGCGAGCGTCGCTCATGCACAGCCGAACCCTGATCAGGGACCGGGCGGTCCCGTGCTCGTTGTCACCTCGCCGGCGAACCCGTTCACGCGCTACTACGCCGAGATTCTCCGTGCCGAGGGGCTGAACGCCTTCGCCGTCGCGGAGATCGGCTCGCTCAACGCCGGGACGCTGGCGGCATACGACGTCGCCGTGCTTGGCGAGATGGCGCTGACCGGGGCGCAGGTGGCGATGCTCACGAGCTGGGTGAACGCCGGCGGGAACCTCATCGCGATGCGGCCAGATCCGCAGCTCTCGAGGCTCCTTGGGCTCAAGGACACACCGGGTGTGCTGGCGGAGGGCTATCTCCTGGTGAACACAGGGGCTGGCCCCGGGGTCGGTATCGTCGGGCAGACGATCCAGTTCCACGGCACGGCCGACCTCTACTCACCGAACGGGGCCACGGCCGTGGCTATGCTTCACAGTAATGCGACCACGCCCACCCAGCACCCGGCGGTGACGCTGGTGAGCGTCGGCTCGAAGGGTGGCCAGGCGGCTGCCTTCGCCTACGACCTCGCCCGCTCCGTCGTCTACACGCGCCAGGGGAATCCGGCCTGGGCGGGCCAGGAGCGTGACGGCGAGGTGGGGATTCGTGCCAGCGACATGTACTTCCCCGACTGGATCAACCTGGACAAGGTGGCGATCCCCCAGGCGGACGAACAGCAGCGGCTGCTGGCGAATCTGATCGTGCACATGGGACTCGACCGCATCCCGATCCCGCGCTTCTGGTATTTCCCGCGCATGGAGCGCGCCGTGGTCATCATGACCGGCGACCACCACGGCTGCTGCGGCTCGACCGTTGGGCGCTTCACCACGTACGTCAGCCAGAGCCCGCCCGGCTGCTCCGTCGCCGACTGGGAGTGCGTGCGAGCCACCTCCTACATTTACCCCGGCGGCGGTCTCACAGACGCGCTGGCCCTTTCGTGGCACAACCAGGGCTTCGAGCTCGGCGTCCACGTCGAGAGCGGCTGCACGCTCGCCTGGCCGGGTGGCACGCCGCTCACGTTGTTCAACAGCCAGCTGGCCACGTTCGCGGCCCAGTTCCCGAGCCTTCCGGCGCCGACGACTCAGCGCATGCACTGCATCGGGTGGCAGGACTGGTCGACGCACGCGAGCGTCGAGCTGGCCAAAGGGATTAGGCTCGACACCAACTACTACTATTGGCCGCCGCGCTGGATCCTCGACCGGCCCGGCATGTTTACCGGCTCCGGCATGCCGATGCGCTTCGCGGCTCTCGACGGCTCAATGATCGACGTCTACCAGGCGGCGACGCAGCTGACCGACGAGTCGGGACAGTCGCACCCCTTCAACCCGAACGTGCTCCTGGATAACGCCATCGGCGCGCTCGGCTACTACGGGGCGTTCACCACCAACCACCACACCGACCGCTCGCCGTCGTCGCAGTCCGACGCCACCGTGGCGTCCGCTCTGGCGCGCAGCGTGCCGGTCGTGTCGGCGCGGCAGATGCTCGTCTGGCTCGACGGCCGCAACTCCTCCGTGTTCGGCGCGCTCGCGTGGGCGACCGACCGGCTCACCTTTACGATCGCGGGCGGCGCGGGCTCGAACGGGCTGCGTGCGCTCCTGCCGCGTTTCTCGGCACGTGGCGACGCGCTCGCGAGCCTCACGCGCAACGGCGGCCCGGTCGCGTTCACGACGGAGACCATCAAGGGCATCCAGTACGCCGTCTTCGAGGCGAGCGACGGGTCGTACGAGGCCGTGTACCCGCCTGGCTATGGCGGGGCAGGATCTCAAGGCCGCGGTTTCACCGATTAAAATCGTAGCTCTCGATCGAGCCGTCGTCAGGTGAGAACCTGACCACCAGGCGGCATTTCCCCTTCGGCTTGGTCGTCGGAAGCGTGTTCTGGTACTGACATTGAAGGGCGTAGTTGTAGAGCTCTTCAAGCCGAGCCAGCGTGGTGAGCCGATCCCTGATCGGGTCTCTCTCTAGTTCCCTCAGGTCCCGCGAGAGGCGCCGGCCGCCTGCGTCGGTGTCCACGCCACCGGTGTAATTGTCCCCGCCTATGACGAGCGAACAACCGATGGCCCGGAACTTTCCCACGGCGTCCGGGATGTTCTCGAGGGTCTGGTACTCGGGCGGATCCGGGAGTGTGCTCATGAGTGAGACTACAACGGGATTCGGGCCGGGGGTTAGGCCCGCCGTCGCCGAATAGTCGCTACGCCCCTCGGCCTTCACGTGTATTCATGAGCTTGTGCGTTTAGGTACAGACGGCGGTCCTGATCACGCGCCAAGCTTGTTGTTGGGCACGTTGCTGCTCTATTTCTGCAGGAGCTACTCGTGAAACGTGTCCTCGCAATTTTCATACTGGTAGCGCCGCTGCCGCGCGGTGAGGAGTAGACATGGCCATGTCACGGAAGACGTTTCTTGCTGCAAGCGCACTCGTTGTCGGGCTTGGATTGACCACTGCGTGCGGCGATGACAACCCCACGTCGCCGAGCAATCCCAGCAATCCCAACGCGCCGCGCATCGTGTCGCTGTCGCCAGGCTCGCCGACCGCGAGCGGCACCGCGCAAACAATTACCGTGACCGGCGAACGCTTCGCCAGCGGCCTCAGCATTCTGCTGGACGCGCCCAACGGCGTGTGGACGACGTATCAGGGCAGCGCAATCACAGTCCAGTCGCCGACCACGTTCACGGCGACAGTGATGCTGGGCAGTGCAGGCGTGTGGGACCTTACCGTGACCAGCGCGGGGTTGGAATCCAACGAAATACAATTCGCTGTTCGATAGTGCCCGCCGTCGCCGGACAGTCGCTACGCTCCTGGCTATGGCGGGGCAGCCTTCGCAGTGTGCTCTCTGGGCTCGCCTAGCCGTAGCCGCTCGCGAAGCGAGCGATTGGCGAAGGCTGGAGCGGGCTACGGGAATCGAACCCGTCTGACTGGCTTGGGAAGCCAGGACATTACCACTATGCTAAGCCCGCGCTCAGGG
>CXWK01046525.1_pt1 | contig 12312 bp, 14 predicted proteins | sample 590851 | NCBI WGS metagenome assembly CXWK01 (sample SAMEA3498364, study PRJEB10139) | wastewater metagenome | biome: wastewater treatment plant; material: activated sludge | place: Denmark | collected 2014-08-01
TAAGCAAAGGCTTTAAGTGGTGCAAACACTTCAAGCCTTTTTTGCTGTCTATCGAAACTACAGACTTCGATAAGCAGCGCTTGGGGCACTGACACACAAAAACCCACTGCCTTCAAGCCGTGGCCTGGAGGAAGCGGGTAAATATCGAAAGCAGGCTAGGGGAGCGCTTAAGTTATGCCTTAGGTGTCTTGACTAAATTTGGGAAACATCCCATAATCTAATCAACAGCGGAAAAATTCCGCCGCCCAGAGCCCCTTGTGACTTATGCCCGCAAAAGCCAGGTCACGGGGGTTTTTCTTTTGTCAGTCGCTCAAGTCGTCTGCATTATATTCTCCCTCATCTCTAGTGTCGAACAAATGATCCGTTACGTCTCCATGGAAGCGTAACGCTCTTTCTGCCGCTGCCGGTAAGCCGCTTGCTTACACGCTTCCGAGCAGTAACGCCGTTGCCGATAGCGACCTGGGTAGATCGCTCGCTGACAAGAATCATGAGCGCAGCGAACGGTGCGCTCGAGCGATTCGTGAGCCTTGGCCTCGTGGATTTCTGCTAGGATAAAAAATCCTTCGCTCCTTGATGATTATCAGACACTAGCGAGACCGCCGTACCATCACCGTTTTGCGGGGCAGGAAGTGCGGCCGGCGCGGGCTTGGCAGCCAGCTCCGCGACAAGCTGCGAGAGCATACCATCAGACAGTTGATCGGAGAGCTGACCGCCAATCGCCGCTCGCTTAGTGGGCAGCTTTTTGAGCGCTTCATCAAACACCAAATCCATCTCAGTGCGCAACGCCATCGTGCGCCGCACTCCAGGCTCAAGGAGATGAAAGGCGATGATGGCGCCCACGTTGATAACCGTCCAGATAGCAATGCCCCAAATGGCATACTCCCCGAGGTTCTCCGGCGCGGCTACCATCGTCTGACCACCCCAGAGAATTTCTGAAAGCACCATCAAGCCCACACCCAAGAAATCAACCAGGCACATTATCAGCGCCACCGCCCGCTGGCCGCTGCCTTGAGCGTAGTCTAGAAAGACCTTGAGCCAGGCCAGCATCCCAACGTCAAAGACCACCAAAGCAAACAAAGGAACTACCCAATGCACCTGCGGCAAAGCCGTTTTGACAAAGGTATACGTCAGCGAGGCAGTCCAGAGAATCAAGACCGTCGCCACCCCATAAAACAACCCCCAAGCAATGGACTTATGCATCGTTTTCAACCCTCGCCCAAGCATACGCAAACAACCCGTTACTCTTTTGAAGCCGCAAAGAAGTAGATGTAACGAACATTATGCTTGATATATCATGCAATTGCAATAGTTGCAATGCAATATTTTGATAACAAAATTCCCGCCGAAAAGGGCGGGCAGTGCGAGGTCGGGGCAGGGGAGAGTTTAGGGCATCTTGAGTTTCTTTTTTACTTCCGGCTCTTCTACATCAAGCTTTATTGCGCCGGCGCTGTATTGACTCAAGAAGTACCGAATGGCGTAGCGCATCAGGGCGTTACGGGTGATGTCCAGCGTGTCGACGATTTTGTCGAGCTCCGCTACTTCGGCTTCTTTGAGACCTACGCCCACCGGAATGGTTCGTCCGCCAGTAGGAACTTCAGCTGATTTCCCGGGCTTAACCGCGCCCTTGCCTTCCGTCTTTTTGAAAATGTCGTCTAGTTGTTGCTTAGCCATTGGTTGATTTCCTCGGCCAATTCTCGATAAGCCTGGGCCTGGGGGTTTTTGGGTTCAAAGGTGACAACCGTCTCCCCGTTAGCCGCGGCCTCGGCCACGCGCACGCTGCGACCAATGCGCACGCCCATTAAAGGCAGGCCTGCGCGCTCCATTGCGCCAATAGCTTCCTTGTGGTGGGTTAAACGGCTGTCGAAGAAGGTGGGCAGAATGCCCAGCGTTTGCAGCTCTGGATTTAGCTCCTGGCGAATGTTGTCAAGCGTACTCAAAAACAACCGTAGTCCCCGTAAATCGACCGCCTGCGGTTGGGTGGGAATAAGGACTGCATCGGCTGCGGTCAGGGCATTAACGGTCAAAAGCGACAAGCTTGGAGGGCAGTCAATAAGGGCGACATCGAAGGTGTCACCAACCGAAGCTAGGGCTTTTTTAAGCACATTCTCGCGGCCCATACGCGAGACTAACCCAAGCTCTGTAGCGGCTAGCGCCAGATCCGCTGGCGCGAGGTAAAGATTATCCGAGAGTTCAAGGATTATTTTCTTGAGGGTCAGCGATCCTGGGGTCGCGCCCCCCAAGACTTCAGCCAAGCTGGTACCACTGGTATCAAGGCTAGCGCAGGCCTCGGTCAAACTTGACTGTGGATCGATATCCACCATCAAAACTCGGCGCTGATGCTCAGCCGCCAGGACTGCCCCAAGCGCATGAGTGGTAGCAGATTTACCAGTACCGCCCTTCTGGTTCGCGATTGCAACAGTCTTCATGCAATGAAGAGTACTCTATGCAATCACTGCAAAACAAAAAATTGCATTGCATTATATAGCAATGCCGATCAAGCCTTGCTTGGAAGAAAGAAGGCCGAACAGGGAGTAGGGGGCTAAAACGGCAAATCGCCTTCGATGTTTTCGCGCCACTCGTTGAGCCAGGTCATTGCCTGTTGGAACTTCGTGGCCGGCAGTTGCTTGTAACCAGTAATACCAAACTTGCGATACAGTTCCCCGTAGACCGCTCCGTACTCGTTGCGTCCACTCTTCTTGCTCAACTTCATGGCTACGGTCTTGACTCCTTGGCTGATTTGGCTGGCCTGGTCAGGTGTTACCAAGCGGCCGGTATGACCCAACGTCGCTTCTATATCTTCCAGCCGTTGGTCGTGGTCGATCAGTTGCTCGGTGTGGGTTCGTAACTGAGCCTCAATCAAGATCTGATTACGGGCTAGCTTTACCAGGGCCTGCAGCATCTTATAAGCCTGAACCGCATCTGAGTCGCTGAGGAGTAAATCATCCAGCACCGGATCGGCAGTTAGGCGGCCCTCTTGGAAGGCCTCGTGGAGGACTTTATAGCACTCCTTCTGGTAACGGATCAGCCGTTCTCTAATCTCCTCTTTTACTCGAGTGGCACTGATGCCGAAGAGAAAGCCAGAAACGTAGTCGAGGGGTAGGGCCAGCATCTCGCTGCTTCGGGGACGCCGGCTGCTTGGGTCGATGTCTGTCGTCGTAACAACGACGGACATCACTGCTTCAGAGAGGACGGGATCGCGGTTGATGCGTCGGCGCTGACCATCAAAGTCTACGTCCAGAAGCTCGCAAATAGGGCGAACCGGCACATAGATGCCACCGCTCTGAGCTCGTACCGCCACCAGCACATCACCGTAAAACTCAACCGTCTTTTGTTCGACTACCGTGAGGGACTTGTCCATGGCGGGCAATTTTACGATGGAGGTATGGAATTGTCGCCCTTAGGAGGTCTCAAATCCAAAAAGCGCTATCTAGATCCCTACGAAGCCAGCGGCGGATATTTCCAGGCAGTGTAGATTTTATGTTCTAAAACCCTTGACAAAAAGGAAGATGCGAGTAGAATTGTAACCATAAACTGTTACAGGTTACAATCATACTTGTGAGGTAATGATCATGAATGCGCCAGTCCAAAATTCAAACGGCCAGTATAACGAGCAAGCTCAAGGACCTCTGGCCATGTCTAGGGTTCCCATCGGTAAGCTAATCTCGCTGCCAGAAGCCGAATCGCCGAGCTTCATGCGCATGCACGTGCGCCTCTTTCCAGACACCCCTAGCCCTAAACCCGGCAACTGGCTCTCCATTGAGGTTAACGAGCTAAATGGCCTGACGCATTGCGTCTTGGGCAGGGTGCTTAACAGTTGGGAGCATAATCCCCATGAAGACGCGCAAAGCTCCACGGTGGCTGACGTGCTGCCCATCAAAACGGTCTACGCGCCGGAAGGAGAGTCCACCGTCATCTACCGCGTCGCCGAACTTGAGCCAATGGAAGAAGTATTGCTCGATCAAAACGGCGCGATTGTCGTTGTTAACGGCAAACCAACCATTCACGATGTTAGCACACTTCCTAGAGCAGGAACGCTTGTTTACGAAGCAAGCCAGAATGTCGTTATTGCAGCGCTGGGACTCGAGGACAACGGCGACGAAGGCATCGTGATCGGCGTTCTTCGCAGCTCCGGCAATCCGCCTACGCCGGCCGTTATTAAGCGCAGCGCCGTCCAACGCCATATTTTTATCGGCGGCGGCATCGGTGCCGGTAAAAGTTACACCCGCGGTGTGCTGGCGGAAGAGCTGCACTTACTGGGCGTGCCTCAAATCAACATTGACGTCAACGGCGAATTAGTGGAGGCGACGAACCAACTGGGTGGAATAAACCTCCGACCAGGAAAGGACGGCTTCACGCTTCCTCTGAGCGCGCTCACTGCCCAAGACGTCACCAACGCCATACCAGCGGTTAACCGTGGCACAAACATTGAGACGCTGATTCAATACAGCCACGAAGCGCTTATGAAGGAGCGAACGTTGGCCAAGGGAGAGCATTTTTCGGTCAACGACCTCGTCGCTCGTATTCCGCAAGACGCGACAGATTTGGACATGAAGGCGAATACGTGGCGCCCCGCGCAGCTTCGAGCGGAAAGCTTGAACCGAATCGACTACATTGGGGAGCCATTTGATTGGCGGACGCACATCAAACCAGGCGCGCTTATCAACATTGATTGCCGCGGGCTCTTGGTTTCAGACCTGCGTCTAATCGTGGCTTCAATCGCCCGAGATCTGCAACGACTGGCGAAAAGGGAGGATAACCTGTTCGTTGTCTTTAGTATTGATGAGTTTCACTTGGTCGCCCCGAACGATGACTCGACGGTCACCACTCAGGTGCTGCGCGAGCTGGCGCGTATCGGCCGGCACTACAAGATTGGGCTTATCTTAACGACCCAGTCTCCTCAAGACGTGGATCGTTCGATTTTGAAGCGGCTTTTGACGCGCTTCCTGCACGCAATTGAGCCGGATCAACTGGACGCGCTCCGAGGCGTCTTCTCAGACGCTTCATCCACCTTGATCAACTCGTTACCCAAGCTGCCGCAAGGAACTTGTATCGTCACTGGAGCGTTTGAAACCATTCGTCACGCCTCAGTCGTTGATGTACGCCGACGCGACACCATCCATGGCGGAGAAACGCCGGACATATGGAAAGATTTCGCTAAGCATGGCTGGGAAGGGAAGAAGACGTTGACGCTCGTCGAGGAGGCACGTAATGCTTGAGCGTGCAATGGGCAAGCCCGACATCACCAAGCGGGAAGTGCATATCATCAACTATCTGCGCAGCAGGCCAGAGGGCGCTAAGGCCAGCGAAATCTACGCTGACGTTAGTGAAGAGATCGGCGACACCATCAGCCGGCCAGCGTATTACAAGATACTTGACCGTCTGGTCGCCGCCGAGAAAGTTGACCTGATAGAAGATGGAGTGCGCCTGTACGTTATTGCTCCTCAACTGCACGCGACCAACAGACTGACAATTGACGACGTCTACGCGCTGCTGCCTTTTTATGAAAACACGGAAATGATGGCGCGGGCCGTTGAAGCGCAGCATTATTTCTACTCTAGTCGCGATACGGTTCTGCGCCAGGCCGCTCTCGCTCTCGAAAACGAACCAGCTGCGGATATTTTCCTTCGATGGATTACTGATCTTATCAAGCTTCTTGAAGCTGACTTGGCTAGTTACTTTCACATTGAGGAAGAAGGCGAAGAGGCTGGTCGGCAAGTATTAGTCGATCCCATCCTGGAGCGGCGCATTGAGCAGCAAGTAGAATTGCTGCGTGAGGTTCTCTATCGGCTTTTGAGCGTCCCTAAAGAAGCGGTTGACCTGCCCCCTTGGGAACAAGGCGCGCGCGGTTTGAAACAACGCCCTAATGCGTTTTATTACGACCTGAGCAAGCTTGGTCAAACGCTTAAAAGCCGAGTATTTGGCGTTGGGCCGGCGAAGACCGTCATCGGACGCATTACCGTTTCTCCAACGCAGTTAACCGCGGCAGAGCAGGAGATGGTGATTTCCGGCAGCGACGGTAGCTTCCATGCTGGCGCACTAGGAATCCATACAGCTCGGGGCTTTATCGAAGATGAGTCGTACATTGTCACCTTCAACAATAGCATCGCCTATATCCGTTCTTCTGAACGGGTGCGACAACAAAAGGGCGAGAAGCGATTCATTCACTCGGCTCCTTTAACTCGTCAGACTGTGGACGACCCCGCCTATAAGGGCATGGTCATGGCCCCATTTATGTTTCCGATGCTTACGGAATCGGAATACGAGCACATGGCCAAGGTAGCGAGCAATGTGGTGCAGATGCGCGTTGATGAGGCGGTTTTTAACAATAAGGCTCACGACGTCGTCACAGGGGAGCTCGTTATCTCGCCGCAAGTCCACATTCGCGACGGTACAGTCGCCCCACAAGAACGGGGGTATAACNNGCGATCCATACGGCGAGTTTGCGCGTGAAGGTATTGAGCTGACCCGAAATATTCTCCAAAGAATTCCCTCGCAGCCATCGCGAGGTAAGCCACGAGTCTTCGCTGGAGCGGTTAAATCGACGCAACTCAAGCTGTTCTCGCACTTGATCAGTTGGTACATAGCCAAAGGCTCCCGCGCATCGCTGGGCGCCGCAATTGATCCCGATTGGAGTGCAACACATGCTCATTTTATTTCCGATGTCGACGTCATGACGCTGCTTTTCGCAGCGGCAGGGACACCGGAATTGGAAACTGAAGCCTGGGTTTCTTGCATCGTTGTTCGGCAATTCCCTTCACTGACTGATTTCTACGACCTCTCACCTGGAAACGGCGAATATCCTTGGTATGAGTTTCTCAAGAAAATGAGGCGTCATGCGATCGAGAACTTCGAGCAGTATGGGGGGGCTCTCTATTACGACGCGCAATTGAGCGAGGACGGTCTTGCAGACGACTCATATCTCTACCTGCTTGAGAAAGCCGATTACGCCTCTTTCTATATCGGCCATACTGGTGGTCAGCCAGCTCCCAAAATACCCCGGTATGAGTTTCTCTGCTCGCTGCGGGAGCTGCAGGAATCGCCGGAAAAGGCCGCCCAAGTCGTAGAAGAGCAAATGTTTCAAGTGCTCACCGCGATCCTAACCAGCGGCGTTTCGATTGACCAAGACCACAACTTCTTAAGTCACCTGCGCATCAGTCGCATTATTCCCTTCGTGGTGTATCAAGCTCACGAGTTAGCAAAACACTTGGGCAAGAAACTGGAGACCGAGTACAAATCCATGGTCATCGCCCGGCTCAACCGAAAGGTGAATGAAAGCGACGTCGAGATAAGACCGCTAGGGGTGCGTCGCTACCTTGAGCGCTTTAGCAGAGCGCAAAAGGCTCTGCCACCGGGAGATAGCCTGTACTATCGAGAGCGTTAAGCTTATATGTTATGACTCATACGCCGTTGCTGCGCCAGACTATTACAGTTAGCCAAGTGGATGCTCCAAACAATGGCTCGCCCACTGCCCAGGCGCAAACTAAAACCGTGGCCGAATATTTCGCCGGCATCGGCCTGGTTCGCTTAGGCCTGGAGCAAGCGGGGTGGCGCGTCGAATTCGCCAACGATTTCGATTCCCAAAAGCACGAAATGTACGCGGCGTATTTCGACGAAGCTCCCGGTCACTATGTCGTCGAGGACATCTTCAAGCTCGATGCGGAAACGCTACCGCGCACGCTATTGGCCACCTCGTCGTTTCCCTGCATCGACTTATCTCTAGCAGGCAACCTTAATGGCATGGTCAACGGTAAGCACTCTAGCGCCCTTTGGGGCTTCTTGCGTATTCTTAAACAGCAAGGCGAGCGCCGCCCGCCGCTTGTAATGCTCGAAAATGTCCCTGGCTGGTTGACCTCTAACAAAGGCCAGGATTTCCGGGTTGCGATTGCAGCGCTCAACCAACTGGGATACGCCTGCGACGTGTTTAATCTGGATGCGCTGCGATTTACTCCGCAAAGTCGCTTGAGAATTTTTGTGATTGGGGCGCTGATTGATCGCCCCAATCGCTGCTTTGGGGAATTCCTCGACCGGCCTCGCTCTTTGGTTAATCCGCAGCTCAAAAAGGCGGTCGACGCCAACCAAGATCTCGCCTGGCATTTCCTCAAGATTCCTTCACCGCCGCCAATGAAAGGTGATGGNNGCAATAGAGGCTACTGACAGTCGATGGTGGAGCGAGGAAGAGGTGCGCCGTCACCTAGCCATGATGGCACCGTCGCACCTGAAGCGAGTTCAAGAGCTTGCGCCACAGCCAAACCACAGCTATCGGACGGTGTATCGCCGACGGAGGCTAGGCGTTCAACGCGCCGAGGTCAGAGAAGGCGACACAGCGGGGTGTCTGCGAACGGCTCGAGGCGGCAGCAGTCGGCAAATCGTGCTTGTCGCTGGTCACGATCAAATTCGCATGCGTCATATGACGCCGAGGGAGTACGCTCGACTTCAGGGGGTTCCAGACGAATACCCTATTCCTAGAAATGTGATTCAGGCGTTAACCGGCTTTGGCGACGCCGTGTGTGTGCCGGCTATTAAGTGGATCGGGGTCAATGTGCTTAATCCGTTAGCTTCCACCTTTTCCAATCGAGTTGACTAACTTGCCTTCCCGAATGGCGAATAGAAGCAATCCGTTTTTCACGACAAAACCATAAGAAACGCTCTTGCGAAACCGCTGCCTGGTGGTAAGCGCATAATTCTCCTCCAGCAATGGCAGCCATGACTGAAAGATAGGGGACAGTACATGAGTGTAGACCAATCTTGCATCTAAGCTCTGATAATTGTTGCCATACGAGAAAAAGAGGTGATCAACGGTCGCCTCGTCGCGGAGTTTCTCTAGCCCATGATTTCGATGGTATTGGTACTCGAAGCTCCCTCCAATCCCCGCCGACTTCACCTCGTGTCGAAGTAAGTCTGCGCCGGTCTTCTTAGGGTTTTTGCGGTCGCGCATCAGAATGGCACCAAAGAGCTCCCAATCAGAAGGAGGGATGCCTGGAAAATTGAATCCATATTGGGTGTAGAGCTCCGCCTTATTATTGGTTGGGTCAAGCAGATACTTTAGGTAAAAGTCAAAGGCGTCCTCGATGTTTATATCAAGTTGCGGCATAGGGTGGGCGTCCCTCCTGGTTCATTGCTATTGTTCAACTGTGAGTAACCGATGCAACTCCTGCCTCAAAAAGACCGTGGATTCGCCCCAAACGTTCTTTTTGAGTTGATGCTCCCATAACCGTATCACCCGCCATTGGTTCTGTTCAAGCAGTTGCGTGTGCGCCCTGTCGCGCTCCATATTGCGTCGAATCTTCGCCTCCCAATACTCACGATTTGAAAGGGGCAGGGGACGGTTGCATATCGGGCAGCCGTGCCAGAAACACCCATCGACGAAGATGGCTATCTTTTGCTCTGGAAAGGCGACATCAGGGTTCCCCTGTATCTCTTTGCAATTAAGCCGCCAGCCGTGGAAACCTGAGCCGGCGAGAAAAGCGCGCAAGCGACGCTCCGGCACCGTCCTCTTGCCTTTAACGGCTTGCATTGTCTTTCTTCGAGCTTCAGGGGAAAGATTATCGGTCATGGGAAAACAGCGAGTAGTCATGCATTTCGCTTAGATGATCTTACCCGCTTGTTGATTCTAATCAAGCAACGCGGGATAGAGGCGAAAAGCAAACAGATGCGTTTCACCATTAGAAGAGTAACCAACGCCCTCTAGGGGGCGATCTAGTGTTATACTCGATGCAACATTTGCTCTCTTTGAAGGAGGTGTATATGGGCAACAGCAAGGAGTCTGGCGCGTACTTAGCGCATGTAGCTGAATCCTATAGCCAGGATACTGGCGGCGGGTTCCTATGCGACGTCTTTCTTCTCAATGACGGCACCGTGCTTGTCGTTGGAGAAGACAGCGTCGTGTTGTATAAAGATGTCGACGCGTGGGAAAATAGTCCAGGGAGCCAAGAGGGATTCATAATACGCCCTCAAATCAGAGAGCCTTGAGGATTGAGCAAACGGCAAGCCTCGCTCTTGATGCATGGAATACTCCATCTTTTTGCTCCTCAGCATAGCATTCTCTTTAGAGCACTGATGGATCAGTTCTTACCAAAATGGCGGTTTTACTGAGAGAGCCCAATCGGCTGCCAGTCCGCCATGAAGGGTCGGAGCATTAACCCACAAAGATCATCATCGTTACACATCGCCTCTCAAAAGAACATTTGTCCTAAAAATCTAACGTTACGCTGATGCATCCGTGATATATTAGTGCGTATGCGGGATAGTACAACAAATCCTAGGAGGGGCAATGAGTAGCGTAGCGAGTAGGTTTGATAAGTTCCTGTCAAACATCCAGTTAACGCGGGCTCAGTTGGATGATGCCATTACTAAGCATCACGGAGTTAGAAAAACACTCCATAACGCTTACTACACCCCGTCATATAAGTCTTTTACACAAGAACAGTTAGAGCTCTCAGTTTACGAGGCATCTTCTTTCGAGACCTACCGTTCAAGCCAGGTGCCGCTAGATGACGGATACGTGTTTCGATCAAGCATTCTCATTGGCTCTTATGGAAAAAACACCCCGATTGCTCCTCCTAGTGATATCGATATTGTGTTTCAGTTGCCTATCGAGCAATTCACCCGATACGATTCATATAGCGGCAATGGGCAAAGCCAACTTCTTCAGGATGTAAAGAAGGTTCTCCAAAAGACGTACCCTCTTACCCATGTCCACGCAGATGGGCCAGTAGTGTCTGTACCTTTCACTACTTATAAGGTAGAAGTGCTCCCGGCATTCAAACTCAATGACGGGAGCTATTTATATCCTGACACTAAAGAGGGCGGCAGCTGGGGATGTACCAACCCTAAAGCTGAGATGAAGCACATCAGCGATTCCAACAAGCGCTCTTGTGGCAACACCGTCCGTCTTATCAAAATGATTAAGGCCTGGAAACATCATTGCCAGGTACCTATCTCTTCTCTTGCTATCGAACTAAGAGCTATTAACTTCCTAGAGAACTGGGAGCATTACAATGAAAGTTCCGTGTACTATGACTGGATGATCAGAGATTTCTTCTCAGAACTGTTAAAATACGTCAATGGCTCCTGTCAAATACCAGGAATTGATGAAAAGAAATTCTATGGCGATAAATGGAAGTCAAAAGCTGAAACTGCTGCATCCCGAAGTGAAAAGGCGTGTGCTTTTGAGACTGCTGATAACTTCATGGCAGCCACTGATGAATGGAAACTGATATTCGGAGATCGGTTTTGGTACCTTGCCTAGATTATGAATGAAGAGAAACAACGTCTCCTTGCTATTATTCGAGAGCTGTATGGGCGAGTCGCTTGGTCACATAAAACCCATGAAAAAGAAAGGGAGCTAAGCACAAGAAGAGCTAAACGAGACAGGTGGATCAATGTAGTTCTAATGGCATTGACCACGACAGGGATTCTGGCCAGTATTCCTCTACAAAACCCATGGGCGACCATTACGGCTGCATTACTGGCAGCCATTTCCACAGGGTTTGCCATATATCAAATCTCTTTCTCTACAGAAATTGAGGTGTATCGCCAAAGACAAGCAGCAAAGTCTCTGTTGTTAGAAAGAGAGCGCCTTGTTTTGCTTATTGAGCGAGTGATGGCTGATGACTCCAGCGCAAGAGACATTCGAAAGGAGTTAGAAACAACCATAGAGCGGATCGGCCAAATATATTCGTCATCACCTGACACTTCAGACAAGGCCTTCAAAATGGCAAGCGAAGGTCTAAAATTCAACGAAGAACTTACATTTTCTGATAAAGAGATAGATGCTTTATTGCCTGAAGAACTAAGGGCTGTCGCCCGTTCATCAACCAATAACTAGAGTGCATTCTTCTGCATGAAGATTGCCTGCTGCTTCTTGGCCAAGGTGATGTAGATGGTGGTGGTCTCCAGGTTCTCGTGCCCCAGGATTTCTTTGATCGTCAAAATGTCGGTGCCCATAGCGTAGTGATGGGTGGCCATGGTGTGGCGCAGGGTGTGGACGCAGGCCTTGTCGATGCCGGCTCGCTCGAAGTACTTGTAGACGATGTTCTGAATCTGCCGCTTAGACAGCCGCTGGCGCTTTTTCGATACAAAAAGCGCGTCTGTTTCTACCTCCGGGCGCACAGCGAGCCACGTAGCGACGGCCTCGCAGACTTTGGCGTTGAGCACCAGGGTTCGCTCTTTGCGCCCCTTGCCAGAAATGCGCATCTCCCCGAAGGCTTCCTTGTTAATCTTCTTCGGCAACTTAATGTCGGAACAGTTGAGGCGATAGACTTCCTGCAGGCGAACACCAGTTTGCAAGATAAGCTGGATAATCGCCCGATC
>CXWK01000421.1_pt5 | contig 12311 bp, 6 predicted proteins | sample 590851 | NCBI WGS metagenome assembly CXWK01 (sample SAMEA3498364, study PRJEB10139) | wastewater metagenome | biome: wastewater treatment plant; material: activated sludge | place: Denmark | collected 2014-08-01
TTGGTAGACCGCCCACGCAACTTGATGGAAGTCGTGCAGTCCTTCGAGGGTGATCGATTCGACGCGCATGGCGGCGATGATCGCACGTCTCTGCGCCCCTGTGAACAGCGGTGTTCGAGGAACGGCGGTGTTTCAGGATGAGGTCGAGGGTGGCGAGTGGGCGCGGCGACGGGGGTTACATTTGCGGGGAGGGGCCATCGGCCGGTGTGTTCGGGCGGCGTCGAAAGCCCTTGCGTGATCGGCCGACCGCAGGTAGCGGCGTTAAGGACGGAAAGTGCTCGTGAACATTTCTGTGCCACATCGGGGTGGCTCTCAGCCCGGTCCGGGTGGCGCGTCGGGACGAGCGCGAACCGCGGAAGTGGGGTTGGGCGGCGCAACCAACGTGGCATGGCATGTGCTCCGCAACGTCGATCTGCACCATGAGCGGCGGGCGATCGTCGTTCCAGGACAGTCTCCCGACGCCGCCGTCGAGGCTACGTACGGTCACCTCGGGGCCGAGATCGGTCGTTTTCGGGGCCTACTGCGTTCGGCGGACATCCAGATTGGTTCTCGCCTTTTGTTGTTAGCGCCGCTCTCACCGAGCTTTTTTGCTCTGGCCCTCGCGGCCTTTGCCGAGGGTGTCGTTATCGTCCTAGTCGACCCCGGTATGGGGCGCGGTCAACTCCGTAGCGCACTCGCAGCGGCTCGCCCCGATGTGGCAGTGGCCCCGAAAGAAGTGCTGCGCTACCGCAGAATCGTCCCGGAACTGCGCCGCATTCCCCGTTGGTTTGGCTGGCAGATCGGCCGCCGAGGAGTGCCCGATATCGCCGTTGCGGCCACGCTTGCTCGGCCGGTGACGTCTCCACCTCGACCTGTTCCCCTTGAGCATCCCGCATTGCTGACCTTCACCTCGGGCACCACCGGAACGCCCAAAGGGGCTGTCCGGAGCCACGGCATCCTCATCGCTCAGCACGACGCTCTGGCGCGGGCGGTCCCCGTCCGAGACAGCGACGTCCACCTGGTTGGCTTTCCCAACGTGGTGCTTCACGATCTGTGCTGTGGCATCACCTCGGTGCTCGCGCCCGTCGACCAAGCCGACGTGTCCAACGTGGATGCGATGCGCTACGCCGATGTGGCCGAACGTTCTGGGGTGACCGTCGTCTCCGGTTCGCCGGCGCTGTTGGCCAGCTTTGTCAGGGGTGCTGACGCGCCGCTACCGGGAGTCCGATTAGTGCTGACAGGCGGGGGCCCGGTGCCCATCGATCTGCTCGCCGATCTTCCGCGCGTGTTTCCAACCGCGTCTGCGCAGGTGCTCTATGGCTCGACCGAGGCCGAACCGATCTGCGGTATCACAGGCGACGAAGCGATCCGAGCGTCCCGGTCTGCTCAGAAGGCTGCGGGCACCTGTGTCGGAACGGTCGAGCATCCGGCCGTGATCCGCATCCGAGATTGGTCGATCCCAGTGGCGTCAGAGAACGGCCGCGCTCGCTGGCTGGTCGATGCCGAGGTCAACGCCGGGAACTGGGGAGAACTTATGGTCGCGGGGCCACATGTCGTTCGAAGCTATGTCGACAATCCGGAGGCCACGGCCACTCACAAGTGGATCGAGCCCGACGGAACCCTCTGGCACGCGACCGGCGACGTCGCTCGTGTCGATCCTCTCGGGCGGGTGTGGCTTGCCGGTCGAACCGCCGACCTCTGGCACCTCGCCGACGGTGCGGTGGTGATCCCTGCCCTGGTGGAAGCCGCGGTGCGCTCGGCATCCGGCGTGACTGGCGCCGCTCTGGTTCGCCACGAGTTTCGACCCGATGGAGAGCTCTGCCTCACCCTCGACGGCGGCGTGCCTGACGCGGAGGTGATTGCCAGAGTCCGCCGGACCCTTGGGGACCGGTTCGGAGCGGTGGACGTTGTCGTCGTTGATCGCATCCCGGTCGACCACCGCCACCAAACCAAAATCGATCGTTCGGCGCTGCACAAACAGCGGCGTGAGCACCATGCCCGGAGTGCACGATGAGTAGTTCGCCCAGACAGGTCAGCGCTGAGTCGTCGTGGAGAAACCTTCCCGCGTGGGTACTTGACCGTTTTCCTCCGGCGGTCGCGGTCATGTTCGGCGTCATGTTTGCGGGCCTCGCCGGAGTGTCCAGACTGGCAGTTGCCGACCCAGCAGAGCGTTCCATCGGGGAGTGGGCCCTCGCGTACTTGGCGTTTTTGGGGCTTTTCTTGGCGATGAGGGTGTTGGACGAACATAAGGACTTCGCCGAGGATCGGGTGAACCATCCCGACCGTCCGCTGTCGCAAGGGTTGATCACCCTCCGACAGCTTCGGATCGTCGGCGCCGGTGGGGTGCTGGTCGGGTTAGTCGCCAGCGTGTCCTTCGACGGTGACAGGCGCGCTCAATTGCTGATGATGGCGGTGGCGTACGGATTTGTGCTGCTGACGGCGGTCGAGTTCTTTGCGCGGAGCTGGTTGCGGCAGCGGATCGTGCTGTATGGGCTAACCCATGGTGTCGTCACGCCGCTGGCCGCGTGGTGGGCCATGACGCTGGCCGCCGGGAGCGTTCCGGTCGAGGCGCCAGCCCCCGCAATTCTGGCGCTTGCGTTGTGGTCCTCCTACGCCTTTGAACTGGCGCGAAAGATCACCCTGCCAGCCCATTTTGCGGAGATCCCGAATTCCTACAGCGAAGCGGTGGGTGTGACGTCGAGCGCTCGACTCTTGTTCGGATGCTGCGCCCTGTCGGCGCTGAGTGTGATTTGGGTGTTTGTGGGGGCAGACGCTGTGGCTGACACGCTGTCGAGCGGCCGCGGCCTGGTGGCGGCGGTCATGGCGGCGATCGCGCTCGGATGTTGGGCGCTGATCGACATGGCCTTCATTGGTCGTGCTTTCGAGGACACGTTAAAGCTCGTCGAACCTGGCGTCGGCCTAGGGCTGCTCATCACCTGGTTGGCGGTTGCTCTGGCAACCCTGTAATCCGCGTACTTCAACGAGAGATTTACGCATCCTAACCTTTGACCTGAGGTATAGATATGGTGGATTGGCCGGACAAAAGACGCAGCTTATGGGCCATAAATGGGTCCACTGCTGACCTCGACTGGCTCCGGTCACCGCAGGTTGTTGGCGGTAAGGCTGCCCGGCTGGCGTGGCTACACGACCATGGGTACCCAGTCCCGTCGTTGGCCGTCGTTCCTCCTGCAGCGTTCCTCGACCATTGCCGCACGGCGAGCGTGGCGTCCTCGCTCGCCAATTTGGCCCTTTCAGTTTCAGAAATGAACGGGCTCCGATCCTCGGGGGCCGGTGATGGCGGCCAACCGCCTGCGGGTGCACACACAGTCGTCGAAGCTCACGTGCAGCGGGACGCCGAGAGGTTGCGGGATGCGATCGCCGCAGCGCCGTTGAATGCCGCCCTTCGCGGCGAACTCGACGCGACCGTTTCGAAGTGGTCCCGTCCCGTCGCGGTCAGATCCTCGATGATCGGTGAAGATGGGGCCGAACACTCTTTTGCCGGACAGCTCTCTTCGGTTTCGTGGTGTCGAACAATCGACGAGATTGCCGAAGCGATCCGCACCTGTTGGGCGTCTGCTTTTTCCGACCGCGTCCTGGCGTACCGCGCCTCACTCGGTTTGACCGTGGTCGATACGCGGGTCGCCGTCGTGGTGCAACAGATGATCGAACCGGTCGCTGCGGGGGTGGCCTTCAGCGCGGACCCGGTCACGGGAGACACGTCGGTTGCCCGCATCGCGGCGGTCTGGGGTCACGGCGAAACGCTGGTGTCCGGCGACGAGAATGCCGACGAGTTTTCGTGGAGCGCGGCCGCCGGTGTGAGGGAACGGTCGATCGCCGATAAGACGGTGCAGTTGCTGGCGGGTGAGGGTCCCGGCGGCGCGGTGCGCGACGTCGAACCGGACCGGTCGAACCAGCCGGTCCTGACCGATGAGCAAATCGGTTCTCTCGGACGATCGGTAAGCGACATCGCCAAGCGGTTAGGGACGCCCGCCGATATCGAGTGGGTCTTTGACGGCGACGAGATCTGGATCGTTCAAGCCCGACCGATGACGGGCCTCCGCCCTCCGGCCGGTGCTGACCCAGCGAACGCCACGGACGGGCGCAGCGGCCTGCGAGCCGTGCGGGACGCCGGTGACAGTCGACCGGTGCTGTGGGACAACGCCAACATCCAAGAGTCCTACTGCGGAGTCACGACGCCGCTGACCTTCTCGTTCGCTTCTGCCGGCTACGCGACCGTCTATCGGACCTTCTACCGGTTGGTCGGTCTGAAACCCGACCAGATAAGGGAACTGGATCCAGCATTCCGTTCGCTCCTCGGGCTCGTCGGGGGCCGGGTCTTTTACAACCTGCAGTACTGGTACCTCGGAGCGCAGATGCTTCCTGCGCTGTCGCACAGCAAAGAAGATATGGAAGCCATGATGGGCGTCGACGAGCCCGTTTCGTTCGTCGAAGACGATGACGCTTCGGTCCGTGCCCGGTTGGCTCGTGTTCCCTCGGTCGCTCGAGCTGCAGCCAAGCTGCTGCCGATGCTCAATAAGGCAGATGCGATCATCGCCGAGTTTCGGACCCATTTCGACTCGATCGAACAAGCATTTGACCGCTCTGCGGTGGCACAGATGTCGTTGGAAGACCTGGTGGGGACCCTCGACTGGCTCGACCGTGAGCTGCTCGAGAATTGGGAGGCGCCGATCCTCAACGATGTCCGAGTCATGCGCGCAACCGGCAACCTTCGTAGGTCGGTCCAGTCAGCAGCGCCAGGCGCCGATCCCGACCAGATCGTCGCCGGGCTCCTCGCCGCGATCGACAACATCGCGTCGCTTGAACCCACCCGGGAAGTTGCCCGTATCGCCGCCGACATTGCAGATGATCCGGTGGCGCTTGCGGCGCTGGGATCCGAGCGGCCTGGTGATGCGGTCGCTGCAAGCTCTCCGTACCTTGCGGCGAGAATCGGCGAATGGATCAACCGGTACGGCGACCGCGTCATCGGAGAGCTCAAACTGGAAACCGTCACCGTCCGACAGGACCCCACCTTTTTGTGGGAGCTGCTACGCCAGTACGTCGACCAAAAGGTCGATCCCGTCGAGATGAGCGAACGAGAGCGCTCCCACTTCGAGCAGACCTTGAACCTCGTCGCCGACCCCTTGTCGGATCGCAAACGAACGCGCCTCACCAAGCGCCTGGACGCAGCGCGACAGGCGGTCGCCATGCGCGAACGTTTGCGCCTCGACCGGACCCGAATGTTTGGCATGTACCGGGACGTCTTCCTGGCGATGGGAGCGCGCCTTGCCGAACGTGGAGCGCTGGCTGCTGAGCGCGACGTCTTTTACCTCACCGTCGACGAGTTGCGTGCCTATGTGGAAGGTCGGGCGGTGACCGCCGATCTGTCCGGTCTGGTCGCATTGCGCAAGGCAGAGTTCGACGAGTATCAGCGGGTGTCGGTGCCGAACCGGTTCACGACCGAGGGCACTCCGTACGGTTCACCGTGGATCTCCGCAGCCGCGCCCGTCGACCTTGACGCGGCCCTGCTCAAAGGTTTGGGCTGCTATCCAGGCGTTGTCGAGGGACCCGTCCGAATCGTGACCGACGCGTCGCAAACTCGTGACGTGGGTGGAGCGATCTTGGTAGCGCTGCGCACGGATCCAGGGTGGGCTCCACTGTTCCCAACCTGCCGAGGCCTGCTGGTCGAGCGAGGCTCCACGCTGTCGCATTCGGCGATCGTTGCCCGTGAGATGGGTATCCCCGCGATCGTCGCCATCCCCGGGCTGACCGAGGTGCTCAAAGACGGCGACATCGTCCGTATGGACGGAGCCGCAGGAACGATCGAGCGACTCGATGTCTGATCCGGTGTTTACCGGCCTTCGGTATTCCCGTGTGTGGGAGGACCACCGGCTGCTGAGCGAGGCGCTGTCGGTGGGGCCGGCGGACCGCGTGTTATCGATCGCGTCGGCAGGGGACAACGCTCTGGCGTTGGCGCTGACTGGCGCAGAAGTCACCGCGGTGGATATCAACCCCGTTCAGTTGGCCTGGGTTGAGCTGCAGTACCTGGCCCGAATGAATCTGAATTTCGGCGAGTACCTGCGGTTCGTGGGGGACTGCGAATGGGGTGGCGCGCTACAGGACCTTTCCGACGTGGCGGCCTGGCGCGCCGAGGTCTATGCCCAACTCCGCCCCCGCCTGTCGGCGGGGGGCCGCCGGTACTGGGATGCCGAGGACGAGGCGATCGGTTCTGGTCCCGTGCGTTCGGGGCGGTTGGAACGCTACATCGGCCAGTTCCCTGGACGGTTGGCCCTAGCGGACCGGGCCGACATCGACCGCCTGTTCAACCCGAGCTGCCGCGCTACCGAACGAGCGCGTCTGGTCGACGGGCTGAGGCTGCGAGGCGGCGTGACAGCAGCGATGTCGGTCTACTTCAGCAACGAGGCACTCGGTGGCGGTGGACGTGACCCGAGCTTGTATACCCAGGTCGATCAGGCCGATAGCGGCGCCAGTTTTGCTGAGCGTTTTCTGAACGCGCTGCAGCAGGACCGAGCGCCCCGCAATCCCTATCTGCGGCGCTTCTGGACCGGGATCACCGGCGACTGTGATGACCCGCCACCATGGTCAGCGCCGATCGCTCAGGCAGATTTCGAAGCCGCGTGGAACCGCATCACCTGGCTGAACGAGCCGCTGGATGAGGTGCTGGAACGGTTGGCCGGCGGTGCTTTCACGGCGGTCAATGCGTCCGACATCTTTGAATACTTCAGTCCAGAGGACACCGCCCGATGGTTTGAGCACTTTGCCCGTGCATGCGCGAACGGCGCACGCATCGCGTGGTGGGAGCTCTTGGTGAACCGTCCAGTACCCGAAGGAACCAGCTGGCGGCCGCTCGAAGTTGGTGGCGAGGGTGACCGAGTGTTCTTCTATCAGCGGTTCCGGGTGGCCCAGCGGGAGTAGCCGAACCCAGCGGGAAGGCCGGTCCGGGGAGCACGGCCCGACTATTCCGGGCGGAGCCAACACTGAGCGAGCTCAGAGTCGCTCCATCGGTGAGCGGCCAAGTGGGCGTCAACAACGAAACAACGCCGTTCGCCTGCCAAATCGCTTGCACTGTCCTAGTCTCGGGCACCTGGCTCCCCACGCCCGGACTCGAACGCTGTATACGACCTGCCATCACCCTTTTTCGAGCTCGTTGACCGCGACCGTGTGGCGCTGACATGCCCTCAGTCTCTGAACCCGTGATGGCGTGACGCTGCCCAGGTGCGACTTCACATATGAGTATTGATCCCTTCAGTCAGACCGATACCGCGCTCCGCAGCGACGGTGACCGCCCGCCCCGAGGTGATGGCGATGCCGAGCCGACATTCGCTGCGCGGTTCGAAGTCGGCCAAAACGGCCCCGAAACAGGCGCGCCTGCCGAGAAGATCCCCGAACGGGGCTATTACACCGAGGGTGCGCGGCTGACCCGGCTCGGGTGGATCCGGGAAAAGACGGGCGCTCCGCTCGACAGCTATAGCGACGTTCCGTTCCAATCCGAACGCCTGACGGGCAACATCGAAAATCTCGTCGGTTCGGTGGCGGTCCCCGTCGGTTTGGCCGGGCCGCTCCTCATCCAGGGCGCCCACGTCGACGAGGTGATCTACGCGCCCTTCGCGACGACCGAAGGGTGTCTGGTGGCGTCGGCCAGTCGAGGGGCGCTCGCCATCACCAATTCCGGCGGGGTTCGAACCCAAGTCGTTCGACAGGTGATGACCCGAGCGCCTGCGTACCGGTTCGCCAACATCCATCAAGCTGCGGCGTTCATCCGCTGGGTGGAAGCGCACGAACAACAAATCCGCGAACAGGCAGAGGCGGCGTCCGGTCATGCCCGGTTGATCGCTCTGGAGCCGCATCAGGTCGGGGCGCGAGTGCACCTTCGTTTTGTCTTCCAGACCGGAGACGCCGCCGGTCAGAACATGACGACCGCCTGCGCGTGGCGAGGCGCCCGATGGATCCTCAACGAACTGCGTCGCGACGACAGTTTTGATGTCACCCACTTCCTCATCGATGGAAATTTGTCAGGTGACAAAAAGGTCAATTGGATGAGTGTGATCGGGGGGAGGGGAACGCGGGTTACGGCCGAAGCCGTCCTCAAGGCCGACGTCATACGCGATGTTCTAAAGACCTCGACGGCCGAACTGATCGACGCTCATCGGGCGATCCTGTCGGGAACGTTCCTGGCCGGTGGCATGGGGTACCACATCAATATCGCAAACACCTTGGCCGCCATGTTCACGGCCACGGGACAAGACATCGCTTGTGTGCACGAGTCGGCCATTGGAGTGCTGGGCCTCGAAGTGCAGGGCGAAGATCTGTACGCATCGCTGCTCCTGCCTGGGCTGATCGTCGGCACGGTCGGCGGCGGTACGCACCTGCCGAACCAGCGCGATGCCCTGGAGATGATGGGGTGCGTCGGGCCGAATTCGCTGCGACGGCTGGCCGAGATCATCGCCGGGTTCTGCCTGGCGCTCGACCTGTCGACCTTGAGTGCTGTCGCGTCGGGGCAGTTCGTCGCAGCGCACGAGCGCCTGGGACGCAATCGTCCCCAAACCGGTTTCGGTATTGCCGACGTCACCCCGGCGCTCCTGAACCAGCTCACTCGGACCGGAGGGTCAGACGGGGAGCTGATTCCGACCGGTGGGTCGGACGGGGAGCTGATTCCGACCGGAGGGTCGGACATGGAGATCGTCCGAGTCGAGTCGCTGTCAGACGCCGTCGGCTCGTCGATTCTGAGCGAGATGACGGCACGGCGCGGCAACTCTCATATTGGCCTGTTCCCCGCACGGCTCCACGCGGTTGACGGGAGCACCACCGACGTGGTCGCCAAGATCAAACCGGTGGGAGACGAGATCGCCTTGATGGTTCGGGCCAGCATGATGGCGAACGGCGACCTCCTTGCGTCCGTGTATGAGCAGTATGAAGACCAGTTCCCGTGGGCGGACAGTCACACGAGAGAACTGGCGATCTATCGCGATCCCCATCCGGCGATCGCTCGACACCGTCCGGCCGTCTACGGCACGTTTGAAGATGCCAGCCGTGATGCCTACCTCATCGTCATGGAGCGGCTCGGCGCCGACATCGAGGCGTTGAACTCGGCCGATGATCCGGTCGCGTGGCAGGGCGCAGGGATGGTCGCTGTCTGTGAGTCGCTTGGTGAAATCCATTCCCGCTGGTATGGACATGGGGTCGAGTTGTTGGTGCCGGGCTCGCCGTTCTTCAAGCGGACGCTCGAGGACATGATCGAGTTGATGCCGTTGTGGGACCTGCTGAGCGACAACGCGTTTCAAGAGTTTCCTGACGTGTGGACCGCTCATGACGTCGATTGGCTTGCCGATGACATCGCGACGCTTGATACCTGGTGGGGCGAATTCGACGCCATGGCCCAGACGCTGATCCACAACGACCTCAACCCCCGAAATGCTGCCTTGAGGCGTCTGCCGGACTCAACGCTGACGTTGGTCGCCTACGACTGGGAACTCGCGACGTGGCAGGTACCCCAGCGCGATCTGGCCGAGATGGCTGCGTTTGTCCTGACCCCTGACCTGGAGGACACTGTCGTCGAGGACTGGGTCCGGCTGCACAGGGAGTCGTTTGAACGTTTCACCGGGCAGTCCGTCGACGGCGATTTGTGGCGGCGTGGCTTTGCGTTGAGCGTTCGAGACTTCGCCATCGACCGGCTGATGATGTATCTGCTCGGCCATACACAACGTGAATATCGGTTCCTGCCGCGGGTGGTTGCTGCGACGCGGCGGCTTCGGGAAATGACGTCGACATGGTAAAGGCACTGCGGATCTTGGTCGGCGGCTATTTGCTGCGCGACCTGCGCTCCCGTCGTCTGCTGATGGTGTTGACCGTGTTGGGAGTGGCACTCGGCGCCGCGGTCGGTGGGTCGATCGTGATGCTGCAGCGAGGGGTCACCGCGGAGTTTGACGAAGTCGATTCAACGCTGGTGTCGTCGTTGATCTCGCCGATTGTGTCGGTCTCTCCCGATATGAAGATCGACGTGATCGAAGGTCCGGTGCCCGGCCGGATCGACGCAGCCCTGGCGTCGGAGCTAGTCGGCCGAACCAATGCCTCCTATGCCACGGCGACCATCGGAACGACGACGGCACTTGTTGCCGGTGCTTCGCCGACCGGCGAGGGCGGTGCTGGCGGCGGTGATCGGGTCGGGGTGACGGTCGTCGGTGTGGATTGTGGCGACGCGCTCACATCGGAGTGGTGCCCGGCCGAGGGATCGCTCCACATCAGCCAAACCGCTGCCGAGCAGCTTTCGATGAAAGCAGGTGAGCCCATCGTCCTCGCCGGATCGGTGCCGCCGGGGACGGACGTCGACGAGGTGTCGTCGATCGACGATGGTGGGGTGCCGATCGTCATCGCCAGCGGGGCTGCAGAGGCGTCTGAATTGCTGGGCGGTAGTGCCGGGGCTGGCGCGGTGACCACGCTGTTTAGGCTGTCGAGCGAACCTGTGGACGATGACGAGCAGGCCGTCCTCGACGAGTTCGGGCTCAAAGCCGGTGGCAACGTCTTGGCGATGCCACCGGCTTTGGTGACGGTCGATCAGGCCCTGGCCTCGCTTACCTCTGGCGGCACGATCATCGCCTTGTTGATCGTCTTGACGACTTCGGCCTTTCTGCTGAACCGGCGCAGACAAGCACTGTATTTGCTGCGGGTTAGCGGAGCCTTGAGGCGCACGTTGCTCCTCGCCGTAGCGGTGGAAGCCATCGTCATTGGGCTCGTCGCTGCGGTCGTCGCGCTGCCGGTGACCGCCCTGGCAGGTTCAGGTTTGGTGAGCGCGTTCGGTGACGCGCTCTTGGAGGGTTCCGGGCACGCCGCACGCTCCAGTCTGGATTCCTTTGCGGTGCAGAGCGTCTTTGGGGCCGCGGTGGGCGGTGCACTTCTCGGCTCACTGATTCCTGCCTGGCGGGCCCTGCGCGGGTCTCCGGATTCCATGTTGCGCCGGGATAGGTCGGTCAAGGCGGCATCGTTGTGGTTGGTTGTCGGCGGGGTGGTGCTGCTTGTCGGCGCGTTCGTGATCATGGGAGTCGTGGGGGCTGGCAGGATCGAAGTCTCCGTCGGCCAACTGGGGCTGTTTGCCGGGATCGGCGGTGTCGCATGTATCGGTGTCGGTCTTGGCCCTCGCCTGCTTGGCCGGACATTGGCAGGGCCGCGCGGTGGCCGGGTGTCGTTACTCCTTGGGCGCGCGGATGTGATGGGGATGGCCCGCCTGGCAAGTACGGTCGCCGTCGTTCTCGGTTTGGGGGTCGGAATGGCCGTCGCGTTTGGCGGGCTCGGCCGCATGGGTGCCGATTCGAGCAGCGACTTAATGGCGTCACTCGGCGACCGAGTTCTGGTGTCACCGCGGGGGCCGTGGGACCAGGCAGAGAACGGTTTTGACCCCGAGCGCGTCGTGGCCGCGGCGGAAGCTGGAGGCGACGTGCGCTACCGGACGGTCATGCCCGATACCGTCGAGCCGCGGGTGGTCGTGGGGGCTGGCCCTGGTACGCCGCTCGCTGACGCCCTCGTCGAGGTCACGGCTGGCTCCCTAGACGAACTGGACGAGCAAACCGTCGCACTCAGTACGGTGGCAAGTGGGCGTTTTGCTGCCGATGTGGGTGATGTCGTTACGTTGCCGACGGTGTCTGAAGGCGAGGTTGAACGGCGGGTGGTCGCCGTCTTTGAGCCGTTGCTCGCTGACGATTCGGGGGTTGGGGACTGGGTCCTGGTACTCCCATCGGTGGCGGTGAGCGACTTCGGCGCCTACGCGAGCCAGATTCTGGTCGACCCCTCGACAGCGGAGCAGTGGCGGAGCGAGGGGTTGGTCGCCAACTTCTGGACCCAAGATTCTTGGGCGCAAAAGGCACGGCCTGCCTGGGAGCGTTATTTCCGGCCCTTCGTCATGACCGGCCAACTCCTCGGTATTGCTGCGGCGCTCGGGGTCCTCAATATGGTCGTGATCGGCCGCCTGGGTCGGCGTGGTGAACGCGCCCGACTCCATGCGCTCGGCATGACCAGAGACCAGGAACGAGGAGGGCTCGCCGCCGCGGTTGGGGCGATCGCCCTGGTCGGAACCCTCGTCGCCTGGCTGGCCGTGCTGGTTTTCACCCGCATGATCGACGTGGCCGCGCCCGTCTATTACGGCTTTGACCTGAACTGGCAGATCGACTGGGTGTGGCTGCCTATCGCAGCGATCGGCGTCGTCGTCGGCCTACTCGTAGCGGCCCTGGTGGCACATGCGGTGACGCCTCTGCCACCTGCGAACGAAGGTTCGGATTCGACGATCCTGTAGTGCCTGCGAGAAGAAGCGAGGCCCCTATCGCCGT
>CXWK01012423.1_pt1 | contig 12310 bp, 24 predicted proteins | sample 590851 | NCBI WGS metagenome assembly CXWK01 (sample SAMEA3498364, study PRJEB10139) | wastewater metagenome | biome: wastewater treatment plant; material: activated sludge | place: Denmark | collected 2014-08-01
CGGCATCGCCGACAATGCGGTCACCGACGCCAAGCTCCGGCAGAGCGCGGCGCTGTCGCTGCTTGGCCGCGCGAGTAATTCGACCGGCAACGTCGCCGACATCGCCGCCGCCAACGACAACGAGGTGCTGCGCCGCTCGGGCACATCGATAGGCTTCGGCACGGTCGCGACCGGCGGCATCGCCGACAATGCGGTCACCGACGCCAAGCTCCGGCAGAGCGCGGCGCTGTCGCTGCTCGGGCGCGCGAGTAATTCGACCGGCAACGTCGCCGACATCGCGGCATCGTCTGACGGCGACGTGCTGCGCCGCGCCGGAACGGCGATCGGCTTCGGTGCGATTCCATCGACCTCGGTCACCGGGCTCGGCACGGCGGCGAGCGCCAACACCGGCACGTCCGGCGGGACGGTGCCGCTCAACAACGGCAACAACATTTTTTCGGGTTCCTTTGAGACGCAGGGGGCGGTTGCGCTGTCCGGCGACATCACACCGTCGCAGATCACGTCCGATCTGAATGATTATAGCCCGACCGGTCTGTCGACCGCTTCCGTCGTGCGCCTTTCCAGCGACGCGGCGCGCGCCATCACCGGACTTGGCGGCGGCGCGGATGGACGCCTGCTGACGCTGGTCAATGTCGGCGCCTTCGCGATCACGCTCAACGATCAGAATTCATCGTCGACCGCCGCGAACAGGTTCGCGATTGGCGCGGACATCAGTATAGGCGCCAACCAGGCGGTGGCGCTGCTCTACGATGCGCCGGCGTCGCGCTGGCGTGCGCTCGGCATTCCCGGCACCGGCGGCGGAGGCGGAGGCGCGCCGACCGACGCGGAATATCTCGTCAAGACGGCGAACGGCACACTGTCGGCGGAGCGGGTTGCGACCGACACCGCGACGGTGACATGGGATTGGGCGACGAGCGGCCAGGCCAAGGCCAACGTGCCTGCCGCGTCCGAAAGCGCGGCGGGCGTCATCGAACTCGCCACCACGGCCGAGGCGCAGACCGGAACAGATACCGCCAGGGCCGTGACCCCGGCCGGCTTGCGCGCGGCGGCGCGCGAAAAACTGACTGCCGCGCGGACCTATTACGTCCGCACGGACGGGTCCGACAGCAATGACGGGCTGACCAATTCCGCCGGCGGGGCGTTCCTGACGCTGCAGAAGGCGCTGGATGTCGTCGCCACCATCGACTTCAACGGCTACACGACCACCATTCAGCTTGGCGACGGCACTTATAGCTCAACGACTGCTACCGTTCCGTTGACGGTTGGCCAGGCGACGGCCGCCAAGTTGATCATTCAGGGCAACGCTACGACGCCGGCAAATGTCGTGCTGACGCATTCCTCAGCTTATCTGGGGGCTATCACTGCCGGCGCCGGCACGCGCGTCCGCGTGAAGGACCTAAAGCTCACCGGCAACACCAACACCTATGGCTTCGTTGCCACGTCCGGCGGCTATCTCGAATACGCCAATATCGATTTCGGGTCAGGCGGGCTCGCACACATGACCGCCACGGACGGCGGGATAATCCGCCAAGTCGGCGCATATGCGATCTCCGGTGGCAGCACCATCCATTTCTACGCGCAAATCGGCGGAAAGATTTTCGCGCAGAGCAGCACTATCACGCTCAGCGGCACGCCGGCATTTTCGACCGCCTTCGCGCAGGCGGCCAATCTCGGAATTATCGTGTCTCAAGCCACGTTCTCCGGTTCGGCGACCGGCAAGCGATATGACTCGACCGCGAACGCGCTGATCCAGACCTATGGCGCGGGGTCAACGTACTTTCCCGGCAATAGCGCGGGCACGACCGCGACCGGAGGGCTCTATCAATGAACTACGATCCTCGCGATTGGTATTGGATCGTGGGCGGCGACGAGACGCTGGTCTACGCGTCGATGCGCGCCGCGTTCGTTCCGGCCGACGACGCGGCCTATGTGGCGTGGCTCAAGGACGGCAACACACCGACGCGCATCGCCTCGCTCGACGAACTCAAGGACGTGCTGCGCGCCGCCGGCGTGCCGCCGTTCCACAAGGTCTCGACCTACCGCGTTTTGCGCCGGCTGGAAGACGCCGGCCGGATCGACGCGGCCGAGGCGGCGCTCAACGCCAATCGCGTGCTGTGGCGGCGGTTCTATACGGTCGGCGCGATCAACGCCGACGACGCGGACTCGCGCGCCTTCCTCGCCGCGATCGGCGCGGACGCTGACGCGATCCTCGCACCCGAATGACCGCGCGCGACGCGGCAAGGAGATCACCATGAATCTTCAAGACGTGCAGCGGAAGCTTGCGGCCGCCGGCATTTATCGGGGCCAAGTGGATGGCGTCTTCGGGCCGAAGACGCGGGCCGCGATCATCGACCATCTAGGCGCATTGAGAGTGGCTGCGCGGACATGGTCCGATGCCCGGCTCGAAGTCGGAGCGATGCAGGTCATTATCGAGGCTTCCGGGATCGAGCTCGGGGAAATCGACGGCTACTTGGGTCCCTCGACCAAGGAGGCCATGCTGATTTTCGATGCCCGGGCCAGGAATGGCGGCAAGCCGGTCCCGGAGGTCGAACAATGGCGCGATGATCGCCCAGACGTGCCCGTCCAGCCGTCACGACCGCTCCACGCGCCGATCACATCCAGCAAGGTCAATGCGCCCACCAGCAAGCCGCGCTGGCCGCTACAGACGGCTTTGGAAATGGATCGGTTCTTCGGTCCCAAAGGCCGGAACACTTCCAAGCTGACCCTGCCGTTTACGATGGTGGTCGCATGGAACCTCGGAAAGAAGGTCAACCAATTCGAATGCAACTTTCGCGTCGCGGAGAGTCTTGAGCGCATTCTCGTCCGCACGCTCGATCATTACGGCATCGACGGTATCCGCGAAATGCGGCTCGACCGCTGGGGCGGATGCCTGAACGTGCGGAAGATGCGTGGCAGCACGACGGCATGGTCGATCCATTCCTGGGGTTGCGCGGTCGATATTGACCCCGATCATAACGCGCTGCGGATGACGCGCGCGCAGGCGTCACTCGACAATCCCGAATATGACGCGTGGTGGCGCTTCGTCTATGACGAGGGAGCGATCAGTCTCGGCCGTGAGCGCGATTACGACTGGATGCACTTGCAATTTGCGAGGCTGAAATGATGCTCGCCATCATCGTCCTCGCGATCATTCTCGTCATCATTTTCCCTCTCGCCGTGATCGGCGCGATGTTCCTTAAGGGGGCAATCGGCTGGTGGAGCGGTCGCTGACAGAATTGGTAACGGAAGGTGGTGCCCAAGGTGGGCACACGGTCCTGAAAACCGCGCCATCCGCAAGGATGAGGGTTCGATTCCTTCACCCTCCGCCAGTTCCGCGCCTGGGCGGTCAACCAGCGCAGCCGCGCCCGGCGGCGAACCGGGCATTCAACGAAGGAACTTCAAAATGCTGACTGGATGGAAAACCATCATTGCCTCTGGCCTCGCCACGCTTTTCGGCGCGCTCGCCGTGGTCGACTGGAATCCGCTGATCCAGAACAAGGGCGCCGGCTGGACCGCCGTCGCGCTCGGCGTCGTGATGGCCGTGCTCCGGGCCGTGACGACGACGTCCGTCGGTGCCAAGTGACGACTCTCTACCTCGTTGCGTCCGCGCTCCTTTCCGCCGGCGCCGCGGGATGGCTGGCCTATCTGGCCGGCCGTTCCGCCGGCCGGGCGGAGATGGCCGACAAGCTCGCGACGGCTAAGGCCGAGCGCGACGAGGCGATCGCCGCGCGCGACGCGGCCATTCGCGTCGCCAAGGCTGCGGCGAACGGCCCGCGTTCCGAGGACGAGGTCATTGCAAGGCTCAAGGGGGGGACGGGATGATCGAAAGCTTCATGCTCGGATTGAAGATCGGGACTGTCTGCATCGGCATTTGTACGAGCGGACCAGGTGGCGGCTCCGCTGCCGTCGTATGCCCGCCGGTTCGGACCTGGACGCCGGAGTTTCAAGAGCGCGTCGCGGCGGAGCTTGCTGCCGCGCCGAAAAAGACGGCGCTGGTGCGGGTCGTCGGCGACGCGATCACTGATCGCGACATGGCGCGCGCGTGCGCGGCGCATGGGGGGTCGAAATGACGGAGATCGAATTGCATGAACGGCTTACCCGTGTCGAGACCAACCACGACAATCTGTTGCGGTGGGTCACGTCGATTTCCGACAAGATCGATCAGCAAACCAGCAAGCTTGATGAAATCCGCACGGACATGCACCAGGCCCAAGGAGCATCGAAGGCGATCACGCTCGCCGGACATCTCGCCACCGGCCTGCTGTCGGCCGCCGCGGCGGTCGGAACGATGATGAGCGGGCTGTTCGGCCGGCATTGAGCCTTGAAGGCGCCGCGCCCGCCGTAATCCCACCAGGAGATGTCCGAAATGCGGGTATTTCTCGCCGCGCTTGGTGCTTGCCTGACGCTGGCCGCGCCCGCCGACGCGCGTCGGTTGGCACCGGAATGCAACATTACGATGCCCTGCGAGGGTGCTGGCCCTAGTCGAGATCGGGCCAATCCGGTGCTGGCAACCGGCCGAATGGCAGCCCGCGTCGCGGCTGCGGCTCGGGAGGCGTCCGCCGGAGTGGTTGCCAGCATTCTCCCGCACCCGGCAGGATGCCCACGCCGACTGTTCTGCGGCTGCGGCGCGGCGGTGCGCGTCTTCGGTTCTCCCGTGCGCCATCTTTGGGTGGCCGCGAACTGGCTGCGATTCCCGCGCGCGGGGCCGGCGCCGGGAATGGCCGCGGCGCGGCGCGGACATGTCTTTGTGCTCGAAAGCCATGTCGGCGGCGATCTGTGGCTTGTGACGGATCACAATTCCGGCGGCGGCCTGTCGCGGCTGCATGTCCGGTCTATTTCCGGATATGTGATCGTCGACCCGCGCGGGTCGACGTGGCCGACAGCATTGGTCTCAATCCGCTGATTTCTCCTCGGCGGAAATGAACCGGGAACGAGTTGGGAGATTGCCTCCATTCTCTCTCATTCTCTCTACGGATAACCGCAGTAATTTGGCGACCGGCGGCGGGACATTTGCGCCCGCCGCCAACCTCTGGCATTGCCGCAGGCTGAGGCCGGTCAGCGCGGCCACGGCCTTGCCCCCCGTTGATCTCAACCTGTGGCCCATCCCACTCATGCTGGCACGGGCCGGTGGGGCAGTCGCAATAACAGCCGGAGGCGTGTGGGGTGTGGACGCGGACGTCGTCCTTGTTCCAGCCCATACCCTCGCAAATATCGCCGAGCGCCGCGTCAAGCGCCGCGCTGCCATTCGCCATCTTGTCCGTGGATCGGAGATGCCTCCGGGCCGAGATTTTTCATGCACCACTCGCGCATGTCTCGATCAAGTTCATCGCCGCATTTTCCCGTAAAGACATCAATCATCCACGGTGTTCCGTCCCATACCTTTCGAACAACGTCATTTCGGCTGGCGTCACCGTGATCGAAGGCAATCACTCGCTGATAAAGTTCCGTGGCCATTACGCTTCCCCATTATGTTCTTCGCCGTCGAGGCAACGGCCGGCGCGGGCTTTGCCGACGCGGTCAAGCAAAAAACCGTTCCCGCCGTGCTCTAATGCATTACCGTGTGTGATTGTCCCGTCAGGCCACGCGACCGACGCCACGGCGCTGCCATAACATTCAGTCACGATACCGCGCACTATCGGCATCCACTCGCCCCATTGTTTGAAGAAAAACGGGACGCCGGCGTCCTTACATTGGTCGCGGAGAGATCGCGCCCAATCAGGATGTATGGGGCGGGCGGCGAGGCCGCTCTCGCCGCCGCAGATGACGAGGTCAAGCCAAGATTTAACGTCGATCGTCGGATGAACGCGGTCAAATCGGCCGATCTCTTTTGGTTTCCATGATGCCGGCGGGGACCATGTGACTGGATCACCGCGATCATCTTGCGATGGTGTGCACTTGCAGTCTCCGCAATTCGGGCAAGCAAGTGTCCACCCGCCGCCGCCAGCGTGCTTGCAGGGATTGGCTTCATGCAGCCAAAATGACGTATTGCATTTTTTGCACGTAACGTTTGCTGTTGCGAGCCAGCGCCGCAAATCAACCGGACTCAGCATCGGCTCAATGCTCACAAACCGTTTTGCGACAGGTGTCGCCAGCAAGTGCGGAATGCGTTCGGCGGCGCGTGTCTGATCTTCCGCCGTCACGCCGAGCATGACGTTCGGGAGTGGCCAGTTTTCGGGGAGCGCATGGTCGAAATTGGGAAGGCCATCGCGGGCCTCAAGAACTCGCGCGAACCGCCCATACGTGTTGAAATATTGGCGCATATGTTCCGCTCTCTTCGTCAGCACCATAAACGTGTGCTGAGGCGCGAGCGCCATGACGGCGAAGACGCGATCAATCCATTCGTCCGGGACATTCGGATGGAACAAATCGCCGTGCGCGCAGACGAAAATCTTGCGCGGCTTCCGCCATCGCAACGGCTGCGTCAGCCATTGCTCATTGAACCGGACTTCGCCGGTCCAGACTGTCTTGCCGTTGACGCATTTCGTCAACCCCGCCCGCGACGGGTGCTCGCGCAGCCGCGTCCCGGCGAGCCGCATCGCGTAGCAATTTGCGCACCCTGGGCTTACGATCGAGCAGCCGGTGATGACGTTCCACGTGGCGTCGCACCACTCGATTTTTGTTCCGTCAGCCATGGCTAAGCCTCCGAAGCGCAATTGGCGTTGCGCAAAAATTCTATGACCAATCCCCATCTCAATGATCTACTCTAGTATTTCATTCTTGCTCGCGATCATTCCGCCGCCTCCGCGCTGTAATCCGGGTGCTGCGTCGTCATGTGTGCACGAAGATTTTGAAATGATCGATTGCAGCACGGGCATACGCCGCGCCCGACGCGATTTCTGATCCTTGTCACCTGTCCTCGCGCCGCCCTTGCCCGGCGCTCGGCCGCTTCGCGCGCCTCGCGCTCATGACGAATTCTGTCGTCTCGCTCGGCAATCTGTTGCGCGAGGAGATCGCGCTCGCGGCGCAGTTTCTGGCTTTCCGTCTCCCCCTCGACAAAATGCTGTTCGTGTCCGTACGCGCAAAAAAAGTTGATTTTGCTCGATCTCTTTGCCGCCTGGTATAGATCGTCCGGAAGCGACATTTCGCATTTGCAGCGGTAGCAAGCACCGACTTGAATCATGACCATCACATTCCCCCCCCCTCACCACCTGTTGAGTTCGCTGGTGACCGCGTCGCGCGGGGGTTTGTCGAGCCCGTATTGTTTCAACGCCGCGGCGGCCCAGAGCCAAGCGTCCACGATGGGATAACCGTGCCAGCAAATCATCGCGGCAAAGCGCAATTTCCAGATGAGCCTCCAGATGGGCCGCGCGGATCGGGGTGTCATCACGTGCCAATCTTCAAAAGCGTCAGCGCGCATCGGGCGCGACGAGAGACAGTGATCAGGCGCTCATATTCCGCTTGATACTCGTCATCCATGGTCGTCCGATCCGCGCTGATTCCGATGGAACAGCTTTGGATAATGCTCTCAGCGGCAAGATCGATTTCCGCGATCACGGCCTCGATCGCCTCGAAGGCCATGGCGCGTTGCTCGGCCGAGAGCGTTGGCCTGGTGATCGTCATGCCGCGGCCTCCCTGGTTATCCGCCAATGGCGGATGGCTTCGCCGCCATCGGAGGTGAGAATGGCTTTCCGGCCGGGATAACGGCCGTCGAGGCGCAGGAGATTGCGCTCAACAAGCGTGAGAATTGTCGTGTGGTGAAAGCGGTCGCCGGCCCAATGCGAGACAAAGCCGAGACGGGATTCCTCAACCGGCGCTCCTTCGGCCGCGAGCAGCGCTCGCCTTTGACATGGCGAGAATGGTATTTCGGCAAATCCCTTCATCGGCGCGGCCCGGCGCGGAGAATGTGAAATCTTATCGGCCAGCAAAAGGAGATTTCGATCCCGTCGATCGCACAGTAGAGCGCCTGAACGTTGTCGTAGAGGCGACCTATCACCAGCGTCACAGACGACGGGTAGAATATCCTGCTGCGGCGGACGCGGACATGAAGCCGCCCGCCGCCCGGGCGCATCGATACTTTCCCAATTATGCGGTTTGTCATGATGCCTCACAGAGTGTCGACGCCGCTGCGCGCGCGTACCAGCGGCCGAGATCAGTAAGCACCGCGCGGCCGTTCCGACCGCCCGCGCGGCTGACCCGGGCGAGGCCGCGTGCCTGCAGTATGTTGATGGTCACGGCGGCGATCAGCTTGTCGCCGCCGGCGCGCCAGGTGCCACGGTACTTCTGCGCGGGGCCAATCAGCATCTGCGCCAGCGCCGCCCGCTGGGCCGGCGTGAGGCCTGATAGCGGCGCCGAGACCTCGGCGGCGGAAGTGGCTGGCTCGCGCTGACCGAAATGCGTGTCTGTTGTCATGATGTTCCATCGGAAGGGAAAGAGAATTGGCCCGGGCAGGGGGCGCAACCGGCCCGGGCCAGTGGCGTCACGGCTTCGTCCGGCTTTTCGCCGGCTTCTTGCCCGAGGGAGGGATCGGGCCCCCGTGACGTTGATGTTGATCGAATGAGCGCGGCAGCGCGCTGGCCGACCTGTTCCGCCTCGGCCAGAGCGGCGTCGACTGGAATGCCCGCGCGGCGCGCGGCGCTGAATGCAACGCATTGTGCCGCGAAAATCAGCCGCTCTGTGAGCGGGCCGGGGATCCCGGCGGAGGGAGGAAGGACGTTCATCGTCGCTCCTTTTTCGTTGTTGAATTGGCGACAAAGACGCGTCCGCGATACTCCGCCTTCAGAATGCGGCCACCGCAATTGTTGGCTTGGCCCATGATCGTGGCGACTGCCGCGCGCGCCGCCGCCGCGGTAGTAAAGGAAATGGTGAACGGCTTGGGATTTCCAGCGGCGAGGCAGATGACCGCGTAGGGTCTTTCCTTACTTGCAGGCCTGAAACCCATGTCAGGCCTCCGTCAGCGAAATGAAGCCGATCCGGCGGGCGCGCAGCGCGCGCGCATGCTTCTCGGCACCGGAAAGTCGCCCGCGCACCTGGCCGTCGATCCCTTTCGAGGTTGTTGAGCGGCAGCCGCAGGGCAGGGGGTGTCGCGGGGCGTGGGCCCCGATGAAGCGGCGGCGCACCCGCTTGGCCTTGGCGACCATCGGGGTGACGGTTTCGGCATTGTCGCGGCGGTTGCAGGCCCGGTGCGCGACGCCGGTCTGGGTGCCTCCCAGGGCGTGCGGAGCGCCCTCGTGGCTCTCGTCCCATGCCTCGCCGATCAGGATTGGCCGGCCGCAGATGTTGCATGTGGGAACCTCGGCCGCGCCGCGGCAGCGGTCGTAAAGAGCTTCCCGGGCCTTGGTGGAAAGGCTCCGCCGCTTGAATCGCAATGCCCAGAGCATCGGCTCCTCCTGATTTGACTGACAAAATCCCCGTTCAGCCACTCCGCGCGCCGGGCGCTGACAAGCGAATCGTAAGCAACATAGTCGGAAAAATCCTACCGTCAAGCCAAATGTCGGAATTATCCTACTTCGGCAATTCACAGGCGAATGGGATGTTTCCGACCAATTCTGCTTGGCGAATCGGAAAATTCCGATTAACGGTCGAATCCATGGAAGAGGAGCTCCGCAACAGTCTTCAGGTCTGCGTGGCCGCCTATGCGGCGGCAAAGCAATGTAGCGCGGCCACCGTCGGCCGTCTGGCTGCTGGCGATTGGCGCTTTTTCGATCGGCTCAATGACCCTGCAAAGACATTCACCGCGAGAAAGTTCGATGAAGTCATCGGCTGGTTTTCGCGAAATTGGCCACCTGAGACACCGTGGCCGGATGGAATCCAAAGACCCACCATCGACGACGTTCAGGACCCTGCCGCATGAGCGCGGTCGCACCAGGTCCAGCAAGCGCGTCGCCGCGCACCTTGCTGACACTCGCCGACGGCGGGGTGATCGACCTGCTGGCGCCGATGCCGGCCGATTACACTCCGCTCGCCTGGGCGGCCGAGCACCTCGCCAAGGAGGCCCGCTACAACGGCGCCACGCCCGGCGTGGTCTATTCGGTTGCTCAGCATCTGACCGAATGCGCATATGCGGCGTTTGAACAAACCGGAGACCGCGAGGTAGCCGCCTATTGCGCGCTGCACGACGTACACGAAGCGGTCTGGCGCGACGACACCACGCCGAAGAAGCTTGCTCTCGCCGCCGTCGCCGCGACGCGCTTCGGCGTGCTCGCCGCGACGGTGATGGAGGCCTTCGCCGAACTCACAGACCGGCACGATGCCGCCATTCACGCCGCCGCTGGGCTTGCCTGGCCGCCGCCGACCGCCATAGCCGCTGAGGTCAAGCGCATCGACCGAACGCTGCTGGTCACCGAATGGCGCGACCTGATGGGCGGCCTGCCGCTGCCGAATGCTGGTGCCTACGCCGACGCAACGCCGCTCCAGCGCTTGATCGTTCCTGTTTCTGACTGGCGCGTCGCGCGCGCCATGCTGTTGATGATGTGGTGTCGGATATTCGGCCGGCACGCGCCGATTTTCGGCAGGCAGGGATTGCAGACATGACGGACGCGACGGAATTTCTCGTTTTCCTCGCCGCCGCCGGTCTCGCGGCAACGATCGTCATTTATCGGCATCGCTGCGCGCTGATTTTCGGCGGCGCGCTGATTGTGGCCGCCAGTTTGTTCGCCGTCGCTCCGCTGGCGCTGGCTTTTCTCGGCGCCTGGATCGTTGCGTTCTCCGAGCGCGGCCGCGGTGACGATCCGACGCCACTTGGGCGCGGCGGCCGGCCATATCGCGGGGAAGAGCCATGAGCGATGCGTCGATGGAAAGCGCCGCCATGATCGATCGCGTGCTGCATCTCGTTAACGAGACGAGGCTCGCGGGATCGGCGGAGGTCTCCGGCATCGATCCGGATTTCATTGTGCTGGTCGATCGCGACGCGCATGGCCGCGTCATCCGGATGACCGGCTATTCGCCCGAGCGGGCGCTGCGCCAAGGGCTACTTCTCATCCGCGAGGCGATCCGGCGAGAGCCGCGCCTGCGCGATCTGGCGTGGCTGGGAATGCGGAAAGAGGATGGCCAGCCATGATGGATTCTCTGGGGCGCGACCTCGTCGCATACGCGGTGCTGATGGCGCTGATCGCGCTGGCCGGCTCGATCGCCTACCACGCCGGCGGCGCGCTCGCGGATCTGGTCGTGGAATTCATGCGGTCGATCGCGGAGGGGCGCGAGTGAAATCGTAAACGACAAGCTGAGGTTATGAATCATGACTATGTATCTCCACGCCATGGGAATGGCGGCCGACACGCCGCTGTTTCGCACGGTCGGCTTGATGAGCGTCGATATCGCCTCGCGCGAGTCCGTGATCGAGGCGATGAAGAAGTTCGTGCCCGCGAACGGATCCATCACGGTCGAGGCGGGCGGTGCGCCAGTGAGGCTCACCCGCGACAAGGACGGCGTGATTTCGGTGACGGAAGTCGTCGAGCAGCCGCTCGGTGACAAGACGCAGCCAAAGAAACGAACTCCGGCGAAGCAAGACATTCCCGGCGTCGACGGCGCCGGAGCCGAACAATTAGGCCGCGAGGCGTTCAGGGCCGACGTGCCTATCATCGCCAATCCGTTTCCGTTCGGCGATCCGCGCCGCCCGCGCTGGGATGGCGGCTGGCGGGCGGAATCCGGCGGCGACGGCATGGGGCCGGAAGAGGAATGAGCGCCGTGGGCGATCAATTCTCGAAATTCAGCGAAGTCGTCAAGCCCGAAGAGGCGCAGGAGCCGATCCTTGCCAGGCCGGTGCGCGCGGCGCTGACGGAGTGGTTGACCGAAATCTGGTCGGAAGAAGAACTGAAGGCGGTCAATCTCATCGCTCGCCGACGCGCGCTGTTTTCAGGGCCGGCCGGCACCGGCAAGACGACGCTGGCACATCACCTTGCCGCCCGCCTCGGATTGCCCATGGCGATCATTCGACCCGATGACATCATTGGCAGATTCCTGGGAACTGGCGTTGCCAACGTCAAACGCATCTTTGACGCCGTCACGGCGCATGATGAACCCATCCTGCTGTTCTTCGACGAATTCGATACGGTGGCGCAGAAGCGGATGCACGCTGGAATCAACCCCACCGCCGAGCACGACCACAATGCCATGGTCAATGCGCTGCTCGCGCGGCTCGATGCCTATTCGTCGTTCATCATCGCCGCGACCAACCGCGGCGACGCCGTCGACGAGAGTGTGTGGCGGCGATTTGAAATTCAGATCACGGTCGAGCTGCCGGGGCAATTCGAGCGCGAGCGGATCATTGCGCGCTACCTCGGGCCTTATGGCCTCGGCCCGGATTTCGTTCGCGAGTTCGTCGAGAGATTGGCGCGCGGCCGCGATGCGTTCCAGCAACTGTTCCGCATCGATG
>CXWK01002454.1_pt2 | contig 12303 bp, 8 predicted proteins | sample 590851 | NCBI WGS metagenome assembly CXWK01 (sample SAMEA3498364, study PRJEB10139) | wastewater metagenome | biome: wastewater treatment plant; material: activated sludge | place: Denmark | collected 2014-08-01
TCAGGCGCCGGTCGATGTGTGCGAACCATCCTTCGAGATCGGCACCGAGGATGCCCAGCAGCACGGCCTCGCGAGTGGGGAAGTAGCGGTAGAGGGTTCCCTTGGCCAGGCCCAGCTTGGCTGCGACTGCATCCATCGTGAACTCGTCCATCTCGCTGACGTCGATGGTCGCGCGCGCTGCTTCGAGGATGTCGGCGCGTCGTTCCGCTTTGTCGAGATCGCTGCGCGCTCTTCGTCGGTCCATGTGCCGACATTAAGTGACGCTGCGTCATTTATCAAGGCCTCGCTCGGCATCCGTCCACTCCTGCCGGTCTGGCAACCTTGGCGGCATGACGATCGACATCGATGCTGCGCTGGCCTCACTGACGCTGGAGCAGAAGGTGAGCCTGCTCGCAGGGCACGACAACTGGCACACGGTGGCGTTGCCCGGCATTCCGCCGATGCGCACCAGCGATGGCCCCGCGGGTGTGCGCGGCACGTCGTGGACGGGGCCGGCATCGGCCTCGTTCCCGTGTGGCACCGCACTTGGTGCCACCTTCGATCCGTCGTTGGTGCAAGAAGTCGGCGATGCGCTCGGTCGGGAAGCCCGCTCGAAGGGAGCGCACGTGCTGCTCGCTCCCACCGTGAACCTGCACCGCACGCCCATCGGCGGGCGCAACTTCGAGTGCATGAGCGAGGATCCGTTGCTCACCGCACGCATCGCCGTCGGCTACATCACCGGCGTGCAACAACACGGCGTCGCGTGCTGCATCAAGCACTTCGTCGGCAACGACACCGAGTTCGAGCGTCACACCATCTCCAGTGAGATCGACGAGGCCACCTTGCGCGAGGCGTACCTGGTGCCCTTCGAAACTGCGATCAGGCCGGTCGCCGAGGGCGGTGCCGATGTGCGTGCGCTGATGAGCTCGTACAACCGCATCAACGGCGTCTACGCGAGCGAGCATCGCGAGCTGCTGCGCGACCTGTTGCGCGACGAGTGGGGCTTCGACGGTGTGGTCATCAGCGACTGGTTCGGCACTCACACCGCGGCCGGCTCCCTCGAAGCGAGCCTCGACCTGGAGATGCCGGGGCCACCGCGCGAGCGCGGCGAGAAGCTGCTGGCCGCAGTGCTCGCGGGCGAGACCACCGAAGCCCGCGTCGACGAAGCGGTTCGCCGGCTGCTGCACCTCTTCAACTGGTCGGGCGTGGGCGAGGTGGCGACCGACGAGTTCACCGACGACAGCGATGCCACGCGCGACGTCATCAAGCGCGCAGCGATCGCCGGCACGGTGCTGCTGAAGAACGACGGCGATCTGCTGCCGCTGTCCGCCGGCACGGGAGTTGCATTGCTCGGCCCCAACGCGGACCGCGGTCAGGTGCAGGGGGGTGGCAGTGCCCGGGTGCGCACCACCCGTCCTTCGATGCCGTTGGCGGCATTGCAGGGCCGTGGCGTCGCCATCGTGCACGAACCCGGCTGTCGCATCGACAAGCGCCTGCAGACCATGCGTGGCGAGTTCCGCGTGCGCTACACCGGTGCCGATGGGGCCACCGCCGACTCCGTGACCGATCGCCTCACGTTCATCTGGATGGACGACCCGGCGCCCGGCATCAGTGTGGCCGCCTTCGGAGTGTCGATCGCGGGCTCGTTCATCCCCGATGTCACCGGCGACTGGCAGATCAGCCTCACTGCAGTCGGTTCGGCCGTGTTGCGCGTCGACGACGAGGTCGTCGTCGATCTCACCACTCCTCAGACCGGAGGGGCGTTCTTCGGCCTCGGCAGTCAGGAGATTCGCGTCACCGTGCCGTGTGAGGCGGGCGTGCGACGCGACGTGTCGGTCGAGGTCAGTGTGGAGGAGCGGTCGCAACTACGCGGGCTCATCGTCGGAGCCGAAGCGCCGAAGCTCGACGACGCAATGAGCCGCGCAGTCCGAGCAGCAGCGGATGCCGAGGTGGCGGTGGTGATCGTGGGCACCAACGCCGATTGGGAGACCGAGGGTGAGGACCGCGAGCACATGCACCTTCCCGGCGAGCAGGACGAGTTGGTGCGCCGCGTCGCCGCCGCCAACAGGCGAACGGTGGTGGTCGTCAACGCAGGGTCGCCGGTCTCGATGCCGTGGCTGCACGACGTCGCTGCCGTGATGCAGGTGTGGTTCCCGGGGGAAGCGTTCGGGGAGGCGTTGGCAGAGATGCTGCTGGGGGTCGCCGAGCCAGGCGGCCGCCTGCCGCTCACGATTCCCGAGCAGTTGGCCGACACGCCCGCCTACCCGTACTACCCCGGTACGGACGGTCGGGCCGTCTACGGCGAAGGACTGCTCATCGGTCATCGCTGGTACGACGCGCAAGGAACACAGCCTGCGTTCCCGTTCGGGCACGGCTTGGGCTACACCACGTGGGCGGCGGGCGAGGCGACGCTGCGCGGCGACATCGCGTCCGGTGTCAGCGTGGCGGTGCCGGTGCGTAACACGGGCAGCCGCGAAGGCAGCACGGTGGTGCAGTGCTACGTCGAGCCAGTGCAGCGCGAGGCCGGTCGGCCGGTGCGCACGTTGCAGGGCTTCGCGCGAGTGCACGCTGCCCCCGGCGAGGAAGTGGTGGCCGGCATCGAGCTCGACACCCGTGCCTTCAGCCGGTGGGATGCGGCAGCGCACGCATGGGTGGTCGCACCGGGCGACTACCGGGTGCTGGTGGGCTTCTCGTCGCGCGACCTCACGCTGGCGGGCGTGAGTCGTGCACCCGCACCGGGGTGACGGGCCGGAACTGAACCGCGACGCCGCGAGTGAACGTGCCCATCACATCGACGGCCAGGTGCATGGAGCTCGACACGTAGACGCAGATCATGCCGTCGGCACCCACGGGCACGATGGCCATGTTGGCCACCGGCGAGCCGACGACCGCATTCAGGTTCGACTGTGCCTGCGGCCCGGCCACCATGCTGGCGCACGAGTTGGCAGTCACGTAGCCGGCACTCTGTGCGTCCATCGCGGTGAGGTTCACCACCACCGCTTCCGCGCCTGCCGGGGCACGCATGCGCACGATGTTGCCGGCACCGTTGCGTTGGTTGCATCGTTGTGCCTGAGTGGCAGGGTCGGTCCAGCACCCGCGTGTGTCCACGATCCGCGACGGTGTCTGCAAGGTGAACGACAGCGAGCTCGCAGTCGGCGGCCCGAAGAAACCCTGCACGTCGATGATCTCGTGCACGCTGTTCGGTGAGTAGGTGCAGAACTCCGACCCCTGCGGAGAAGGGGCCGAGGGCACCACTGCGAAGTTGGCCACCGTGTCGCCCTTCGCGAAGTTGACGACGCTGCGGGTCTGTGGCCCGGGGATGAGCGTGGCGCAGGCATCGGCCGTGATGTAGCCGGTGCCGACACCCCCCACGGCGGTGATGTTGGCGACGGTTGCCGTTGCCCCGTCCAAGGCCCGAGCGGTGTTGGAGAGCTCGACGCCAGGGTTGATCGGGCCGAGGCCCTTGCAGCCGATGAGCGGTGAGCACACCGGCTTGACGCGCGTGTCGGTGGTGCGTTGCGCTGCCACCGGCGTGTAGTAGCTGCCGTTCGTGCCGAACGCGGTGGGAGAGAAGTAGCCCTGCACGTCGACGATGGTGTGCATCGCGGTGGACTGGTAGAGGCAGAAGCGGCCCTGCGCGTCGATCGGCACCACGGCCGCCGACGCGACGGCGCGATCGGGGCGGACGTTGCCGTTGGACCACTGGCGGAAGTTGTTGGGCGCTGCGCCGCAGGCCTCGGCCGTGATGTAGCCGTTGTCGGCCGCCCCGGTGGTGGTGATGTTGACCAGTGCGGCCGTGGTGCCCGCGGGAGCGCCGGTGGCAACCACTACTCGGGTGTTGGCACCGGGCACCTCCGTCTTGCCGTAGCAGCGGGTGGTGATGGCGCCCTTGGCGTCGGCGACCAGGAAGCACTTGCCACCAGATGGCGCCGGTGCGGTGACCGCACCGGGCGGTGCGACGACCGGGCTGCTGCTGCTGCCAGCGGTGTTGAACGCCAGGATGGCGCGCGCTTGTGCAACCGTGCCGTTGAATTCGAAGTGCATGGGGTCGCGGCTGGCTGACGACTTCACCTGCGACGGCGACGAGCAACCACTGCTCCATCCGTAGCCGCCCCAGTAGAGCCCCCACTTCTCGGCGACCTGAACGACCCATTGGGGTACGTCGGTGAGCATGGGTGTCTGGCAGGCCGACGCGCCATTGACGCCGTAGTACGTCTTCAACGGGTTCTTCGCCGTGTTGAAGTCGAGGGCCAGACCATACGCGTGGTTCGACAGGCTGCTGCGAGTGAGCCCTGCACAGTCCTTGCGGGTGCTGGCAGTGCAACGGAACACGTACATGCCGGCGTCGCCGATGACGTAGCCCTTGGTCTGGATCTCCGCAACGAACCCTTCGAAGAGTGGCAACGAGTCGGCGAAGCTACGCAGCTGCCCGGACTTGACCGAACCGATCTGCGAGCCGTTGCGCGCCAGCTGCTGCTCCCACTCGAACAGTGCGGTCGAGCCGTTGTAACCCCAGCCCAACCACGTCCAGCCAGCGGGTGGGAACACGCCGGTGCCCGTGTTCTGCACGCCGAGGGAAGTAGCGGTCACCTGGTCCACCACGCCGGTCGCGGGCAGCCCACGATCCGCCTGGAAGGTGGTGACGGCGGCTGCGGTGATCGGGCCGAACTGCCCGTCGGCGGCGATCGTGGCGCCGAAGTCGATGAGAGCCTGCTGCACCTTCACCACCGTCGGCCCGGTGGACCCGATCGTGAGGTCGACCCATGCCAGCACGGTTCCTCCGGCAAGATCAGGCGACGGGTACGGCGGCGCCGGCCAGCCGCGGGTCTCGGGCAGCCCGGGGCCGAGCGCAACGATGCATCCGGCAACGTTGCCGCTGTCGATCTGCTGTGTGGTGCACTTGGCCGGCACGGTCGGCGTGACCCACGGCGCGTCGGCCGCTGCCACGAGCTCGACAGGCGAGGCCGTGGAGAAGCTGCTCACTGCCAGCACGGTGGCCATGCAGAGCGCTGAGAGTCGGTGGGTGAGCTTGGGCATCGATTTGGTATCGGCCCGTCCGGACCAGATCTTGACACATCGGGAATGTCGGTCGATCGCGAGCGGTTGCTGCGGCCATGCCCGAGACCTCCGATTCGTCCCCGTCTGTCGCCACCGTCGAGCGTCTGATCAATGCACCTGCCGAGAAGATCTTCGATCTCCTGGCGGATCCATCACGGCACCAGGAGATCGACGGTTCCGGTACGGTGAAAGGCCCCCCGGGTGGAGCGCAGCGATTGGCGCTCGGTTCGAAGTTCGGCATGTCGATGAAGATGGGCATCGGCTACACGATGGAGAACACGGTCGTCGAGTTCGAGGAGAACGTCCGCATCGCGTGGCAGCCGCGGCCCACCCAAGCGCTGATGGGTCTGTTCATCGGTGGCCGCATCTGGCGGTACCAGCTCGTTGCGCAAGAAGGTGGCACGCTCGTCCGCGAGAGCTGGGACATCAGCCAGGAGCGCCACCCGTGGTCGGTGCGCAGCTTGCGATCCAAGACCGTCGACTCGATGACCAAGACGCTGGAGCGAATCGCTCAGGTGGTCGAGGCCTGAGGGCTGCTCGCGGCGTCGGCGAGCTCGGCGTCGGCGTCGGTGTAGCGGCGCGCCGGCAGCGCGTGGTTCAGTTCAGCGCCCAGCAGTGCAATGGCCGCATGCAGGCTGAACCACGTGATCAACCCGATCACGGTCGCGAAGTCGCCGTAGACGGGGCCGGCATTGGCGATGGCGCGACCGACGATGGCTGTGCCCGTGTACTGCAACCCCGCAAAGGCCACGCCACCGGCGATCGCCCCGGGCGCGACCTGACGCCATGATTGCTCGCGCATGCACAACCAGCGATAGGTGGCGGCCAGCACGGCGGCATTGACGATCACGGCGCCGAGCGCCAGCAGCACCCTGTTGATGGTGCTCACCCCGGCGACGCCGATGAGGCTGGTGAGGATGGCCGTCGTGACCTGGGCGCCGCCCACGAAGGCGATGCCCAGCAGCGATCTGGCTCGTGATCGCACCAGGCTGGGCCGCGCATCGCGTGGCACTTCGGCCACATCGTCGAGCGCCATCTGCAACACGTTGAAGGCGCGCATGCCGGCCCACAGGGCAACCAGCAGACCAGCGACCAGCACCAGTGCGTTGCCCTTGAGCTGGCTCGGCTCGGTCTTCAACTGCTGGCCCACGAACGGAATGCGGTTCCATGCCGAGTCGATGATCGACTCCTGCAGGTTCGGGTAGCTCTCCAGCACGAAGCCCAGCACGGCGGTGAACACCAGGAGCAACGGGAACACGGAGAGGAAGCCGAAGTGCGCCACGAGCGTGGCGTTGCGCCCGGTGCGATGGTTGCGGAAGTTCTCCATTGCACGCACCAGCAGGTTGGCCGGTGCCGAACGGCGCCGAACGCCGAGCACCTTGGGATGAGTGGTCCACGACGCCTTCGCCATTGCGGAAGCAGGTTAGGGCGCTGCCGGAATGGAGCGGTTCACCCGCGCATCTCGGCAAGTGGCGTGCCGGCCAGATCGTGTCCGAGCATCACCAGCACGGTGGCGTCGCCCAGGCCGGCCGTACCGCCCTTGATCCAGGCCGGGGTGGGCATGCGCACGACGGGCAGGCCGCCCATCAACCTGCTGACGGACTCGGCGACCGGCTCACTGCCGGCAATCACGTAGATCTTGCTCGTCTCCAGGTCTTCGTCGATCCCCGCAGCGTTGGTGCCGTCGCGAGTGGTGAATCCCAGCGCCGCCAGTTCGCCCGTGAGCGAGCGTGCAGCGCCGTCGACGCCGGACGCATTCGCGACCTTGACGATGCCTCCCTCCACGATCAGCGGTTCGGTGGTGGTGGTTGGCGGCAACGTGGTGGTCGTGGTGGTTGACGTGGACGTGCTGGTGGAGGTGCTGGTGGAGCCGGTGGTGGTGGTGATGGCGACGGACGTGGTGGCAGCCGGGGCGCGACTGCTCTTGCAGGCGACGGGCAGCAGCACCAGCACGCCGACGAGCGCGCAGCGCCACACGATGTGCCGTTGATCGGGTGTGCGACGCCGCATGATGCACCCAGCCTGCCGACTCGCAAGCACCGAGACAAGTCACCTCCCGGCCGGCAGTGGTCGTGGCGCGGCCGAATCCGGCGGTAGGGCAGCTAAGTACCCGCGTGGCTCGCCGCATCTTGTACGGTCCACCGGGTGCGACGCTTGGGGGCTCAGCGCAGTGCTGCCACGATCGTGGCAACGCTCACGATCGTCGCTCTTTTCGCGATCCAACTCGTGTTCTTCGGGATGCCGTTGGGGCTGTGGACTCGCGGCTTCGTGCTCGGCCTGCTGGCCGCGATGCTGGCTGTCGGCATGGCCTTGATCTACCGGGCCAACCGAGTGGTCAACTTCGCCCAGGCCGACCTGGGCACGGTGCCCACCGGGTTCGCGGCGGCGCTCATCCTGTTCTGGCAGTGGCCGTACTTGATCGGTCTCGGCGTGGGGATGCTGATCGCGGTATTGCTGGGGTTGGTCGTCGAGATGGCGATCATCCGCCGCTTCCGCAACGCGCCGCGCATGGTGATGACCGTGGCGACGTTGGGCGTCACGCAGCTGCTGGTGGTGCTGGGCATCCTGGTTCCGCGCTGGTGGGGCAAGAACCTGGCCAGCCAGCGCCTCGAATCGCCGCTCGACTGGAAGCTGACGTTGTCGGTCAGCTGGCCCCCCTGGAAGCCCGACTCCAGCAAGTTCATCCTCGGCGGCAACGACATCATCGCGATGATCGTCGCGCCGTTGGCGCTGTTGGGCGTTGCCTGGTTCCTGAATCGCAGCCGGCTCGGCACGGCCATTCGTGCTGCGGCAGAACGCAGCGACCGAGCGGCGATGCTGGGCATCCCGGTGGCCCGACTGAACACCGTGGTGTGGATGCTGGCGGCAGCGCTGTCGTTCCTCGCGCTGTTCTTGCGCAGTGGCATCACCGGCGTACCGCTGGGCTTCGCGGAAGGGCTGCCCACGCTCTTGATCGCACTCAGCGCGCTCGTGATCGGCAGGCTGGAGAACCTGGGCACCATCGCGGCCGCGGCGGTGGCGTTGAAGCTGCTCGAGTTCGGCGTGCAGAGCAACGCCGACACCCCGTACCTGGCCTACCCCATCATGGCGGGCGCGATGTTCGCCGCCCTGCTGGCCCAGCGAGGCAGCAGCTCGCGGCGCGACAACGACGCCACCAGCAGCTGGCGCGGCGCCGAGGAGGTGCGCCCGCTGCCCGAGCACCTGGCCACCAACCCGTGGGTGGTCACCGTCAAGTACACGTTGCTGGCCGCTGCGGCAATGTTCGTGCTGCTGCTGCCGCGCCTGCTCGGCGTCGGCAACGTCATCAAGGCGTCGGCGTTGCTGGCATTCGCGATCATCGGGCTCTCGCTGGTGGTGCTCACCGGCTGGGCCGGCCAGGTGTCGCTGGGTCAGATGGCCATCGTCGGCATCGGGGCGGCGGTCAGCGCCACGGTCACCTCGCGCTGGCAGGTCGATCTCACGCTGGCGCTCGTCATCGGTGGTGTCGCCGGCGGTGCGGCCGCGTTCGCGGTGGGTGTGCCAGCACTGCGCCTGCGAGGGCTGTACTTGGCCGTCACCACCTTCGCCCTCGGCTTGGCCACCCAGTTCTGGTTGCTGAACGATCGCTTCTTCACGTGGTTCCCCAAAGGAGAGGAGCGCTTCGAGCGGCCGCCCCTGTTCGGTCGCGTCAGCGTTGCCACACCAACGCGCTACTACTTCTACTCGCTCGCGGTCTTCGCCTTGCTGTACTTCGCGTTGCGTGGCATTCGTCGGTCGCGCGCCGGCCGGGTCATCATCGCCATTCGCGAAAACGAGCGGGCCGCGCAGAGCTTCTCGGTCGGCGTCGTGCGCTCCAAGCTCACCGCGTTCGTCATCTCCGGCTTCGTCGCCGGTGTCGGCGGCGCCCTGTTCGTGCACCAGCAGCAAGCGTTCTCCATCGACAGCTTCACCACCGGCGAGAGCTTCAACGTCTTCACCAGCGCGGTCATCGGCGGTCTCGGCTCGTTGGGTGGGGCGTTTCTCGGAGCCCTGTACCTGCGTGGCACCCGCTGGTTCATCACCGACCCCGCGTGGCAGACGCTGTCCACCGGGGCCGGCGTGCTGCTGGTGCTGCTCATCCTGCCCGGTGGTTTGGGCGGGTTGTGGGTGAAGCTGCGCGACGTCGTGGTTCGGTTGCTCACCGGGCAACGCGTCGACGAACCCCTCGCCACTCTCGCCGAACCGATCACTGCGCAGCCGGCAGGCGTGGCACTCGAGCCCGTGGAAGAGGTTGCATGAGCGCGGTGCGCAAGTTCTTCGGTCATGTGGCACACCCCATGCTGTGGCTGCGAGGCGTGTGCGGCGGCGAGTCGGCCTACCCGCTCGCCGTGCTGTTCGGTCTCAACGCGGTCGACGAGCTCGACCGCACCGCCTTCGGCATCCTGCTCCCCAACATCCGTGACGAGTTCGGGCTCGACAACACCAAGGTGCTCGGGCTGGTGGCGCTCTCGTCGATCGCGGCGCTGGCGCTGCAGGTGCCGATCGCGCAGTACGCCGACCGTTCCAGACGAGTGCCGCTCGCCATCGTCGGTGCGCTCGTGTGGGCCACGTTCAGCGGCATGACGGGCCTGGCCGGGGGAGTGGTGGTGCTCACCATCGCGCGCAGCGGCAGCAGCCTGGGGAAGGCCGTCATCGACCCCACGCACAACTCGCTGCTCGCCGACTACTACCCCATCGAGGCCCGCAGCAAGGTGTTCAGCACACATCGCGCGGCCAACGCCGTCGGGGCCTTCGTCGGCCCGCTCAGTGCAGGCATGCTGGCGTACGCGTTCGGTTGGCGCGTGCCGTTCCTGGTGTTCGTGGTGCCCACGCTCATCTTCGCCTTCCTGGCGCTGCGGCTGCGCGAGCCCGTGCGCGGCAAGTGGGAGCGCGCGGCGATGGGTGCCAGCGACGAAGTGGCCAACACCGAGGAGACGGTGCCGTCGTTCGCGGAGAGCTGGCGCACGGTGCAGAAGATCCCCACGCTGCAGCGGCTGTGGTGGAGCCTGCCCTTCCTCGCCACCGCCCTCATCGGGTTCGTGGTGCTGGCGTCGTTGCTCTACGAGCAGCAGTTCGGTCTCGACGAGCGCGGTCGCGGTGTGGCAGCGGCAGTCGCCGAGCCGTTCCAGCTCGTGGGGCTGGTGGTGGGCACGCGCTACATCACCAAGCGGTTCATGGCCGACATGCGTGGGCTCATCCGCTTCATCGCACGCGTTGCCATCGGCACATCGGTCGCGTCGGTCGGGTTCGCGTTCGCCCCCAACGTCGTCATCGCGGTGGCGCTCAACTGCGTCATCTCCGGCACCCTCGCCGTGGTCGGCCCCGGCATCCTGGTGGCCCTGTCGCTGGCCATTCCCTCTCGCGCTCGCGCCACCGGCTTCTCCGTGGCATCGCTGTGGGTCATCCCCGGCCTGCTCATCCTGCCGCTGATCGGCTGGATCAGCAGCCACGTGGGCATTCGCGTCGGCATGCTCACGCTGGTGCCGCTGTTCATCATCGGCAGCCTCATCCTGGGCACCGCGCAGAACACCATCGACGGCGACATCGCGCAGGTGTGGCAAGCGTCGGCTGCTCGTAGCGAGGCGCTGTACCAACGCCGCCACGGCGAGGCAGACCTGCTGCTGATCCGCAACCTCGACGCCGGCTACGGCGGTCGACAGGTGCTGTTCGGCGTCAACTTCGACGTCAAGGAAGGCGAGATCGTCGCGCTGCTGGGCACCAACGGCGCCGGGAAGAGCACCCTGTTGAAGGCCATCAGTGGGGTGGTGGAAGCAGATCGCGGGGCCGTCATCCTCGACGGCCGCGATGTCACGCATGCTCCGCCCAACGAGATCGCGGCCCTCGGCATCAGCCAGATGCCCGGCGGCCAAGGGGTGTTCGGCGGCCTGACGGTGCAGGAGAACCTGCAGCTGGCCGGCTGGACCCGCCACCGCGACCCGGTGGGTCGCGACGCGGCGATGGAGGAGGTGCTCGTGCTGTTCCCGCTGTTGCGTGAGCGCCTGCACCGACCGGCGGCCGACCTCAGTGGCGGCCAGCAGCAGATGCTGGCACTGGGCATGGCGTTCGTCGCGCAGCCGCGGGTGCTGCTCATCGACGAGCTGTCGTTGGGGCTCGCACCGGTGGTGGTGGGCCAGCTCCTTCCCATCGTGCAGCGCGTGGCTCAGCAGGGCACCGCCGTCATCCTGGTCGAGCAGAGCGTCAACGTCGCGTTGTCGGTTGCCGAGCGGGCGTACTTCATGGAACGCGGCACCATCCGCTTCAGCGGGCCTACCGCAGATCTGCTCGGGCGCAAGGATCTGCTGCGCTCGGTGTTCCTGTCCGGCGCCGCCGAGCCCGATGGCACCGCGACGGCCGTGCGCCGCGACTCGGCGACCGATGAGAACGTGGCGCCGCTGCTGCGAGTCAACGAGATCGCCGTCGCGTTCGGTGGCAACCGGGCGGTGAACGGCGCGACCTTCGATGTGCGGTCGCACGAGATCGTCGGCATGATCGGCCCCAACGGCGCCGGCAAGACCACCATCTTCGATCTTGTCAGCGGGTTCGTCGCGGTCGACAGTGGTCGCATCGAGCTGCAGGGGCGCGACATCACCAACCTGGGCGCGAGCGAGCGCGCCGCCGCCGGGTTGGGGCGCAGCTTCCAGGATGCGCGGCTGTTCCCCGACATGACCGTCAGTGAGACCCTCGCGGTGTCCCTCGAGCGATGGGTCAACAGCCGCAGCGCGCTCGCCGCGGCACTGCGGCTGCCCGCGGTGTTCGACGACGAGGAGCGCACGAGGCTGCGCGTGCACGAGCTGATCGAGTTGATGAACCTCGGCGACTATCGCAACTCGTTCGTGCGCGAGCTCAGCACCGGTACGCGTCGCGTCGTCGACCTCGCCTGCATCGCTGCGCACCGTCCGGTGATGGTGCTGCTCGACGAACCGAGCAGTGGCATCGCACAGCGTGAGGTGGAGGCGTTGGCACCCGTGCTGCGACGACTGCGCGACGAGATGGGCGCCAGCCTGCTGGTCATCGAACACGACATCCCGCTCATCTCGTCGATCAGTGATCGACTGGTCGCGCTGGATCAGGGTGCTGTGCTCACCGAGGGCGCACCCGCTGACGTACTGGGTCATCCAGACGTGATAGAGAGCTATTTGGGGAACAACGCAGCGGCGCGCGAGCGCTCCGGCACAAGGGGGTAGCCATGCAACCGGCCAGCACTTCGGGAGCAAATGGGGGCAGCAACCGGCAGCTGAAAAGATGGGGACCGATCGCGGGTGTGCTCGC
>CXWK01003531.1_pt1 | contig 12294 bp, 12 predicted proteins | sample 590851 | NCBI WGS metagenome assembly CXWK01 (sample SAMEA3498364, study PRJEB10139) | wastewater metagenome | biome: wastewater treatment plant; material: activated sludge | place: Denmark | collected 2014-08-01
GCGTGGAAGTGCGGCTGGACCTGCGCGCCCCGGTGCGCACCAATACCGTGGCCGTGATTTCGCGCAACTACGTCACCGGCATCGCGGGCATCGCGCTGGTCACGCGCGAGCCGCCGGGTCCGCCACTGACGCAGGTGCCCGAGGGCGAGACCTACCCGCTCATCGCCGAAGGCCGCTCCGAAATCGACGACGTGGCCAGCCGCGTGGGGCAGGTCGGCGACAAGATCTCGTTTGCGCTGAGTGCCGTCAACCAGCTGCTCAGCGCCGACAACCGCGAGACGGCCATGGCCACCGTGCGCAGCCTGCGCGACCTCTCCGTGGGCCTGCAGGAACGCCTGTCGGCGCTGGACCGCACACTGGGCCGGCTGGACACCGCGGCCGGCAGCGTGGGCGGCGCGGCCGGCCGCCTGGGTCAGGCCGGCGAACGCGCCGCGGTCGTGGCCGAGCGTGCCGGCGAGCAGGTGGGCCTGACGCTGACCGAGGCCGAGCGCACGCTGGCCCAGGCACGGCTGGCCATCGCCCAGATCGCCGCGGCCGGCCAGACCGTGCAGCAAGAGGCCGCCGCCGCGGCGCGCCGGCTCGAGGGTTCGGCCACGCAGATCGACCACCGGCTCGACGCGGCCGTGGCGGAACTGCGGCTGAGCACCGAGAGCGCCACGCGCGCGCTCGACGGGCTGCGGAATCCACGCCTCATGCTGCTCGGACCGAGCCCGTCGCAGCTGGGCCCCGGGGAGCAGCTGCCGTGAGGCGCGGCCTGCACTGGGGCTGCGGCCTGCTGGCGCCGGTGCTGCTGTCGGCCTGCTTTTCCATCGGTGCCGGCAGCGAAGCCGGCCCGCAGCTGCATCGCCAACTGGTCGATGCCGGCGCCGAGACGGTGCGGCGTGCGCAGCCGCTGGTCGATGCGCTGCTGATCCAGCCGCTGCCAGCGGACGCACTGGCCGACACGGTATCCATCGCCTATTCGCAGCGCAGCCACGAGTTCGCCTTCTACCAGCTCGCCACCTGGACCGAACGGCCCGTGCGCCAGGTGCCGCGTCTGCTGCAACGAAGGCTGGAGGCACGCGGCGTGGCCGCCGCCGTGGGCCTGCTGGGCGAGCCGCTGCGCGCCGACTGGCTGCTCACCCTGGCCGTGGACACGCTGCATCACGACGTGAGCGTGCCACCCGGACAGGCCCGTCTGGCCGTGACGGTGGAACTCTTCGACCGCCGCAACCCAGCCCGCGTCGCCCGCCGTTCGTTCACCGCAGGCGTGCCGACCGCGCGCGCCGACAGCGCCGCGGCCGCCGTCGCCCTGTCGCAGGCCGTGGCCGCGGTCTTCGACGCCATGCTGCCCTGGCTCGAAGAGGAACTGCAACGCGCCACCGCGAAATCCGGTCCGTGAAGGCCCCGCCGGTGCGCCCCCCTGGCCTGTGGGCGCTGCTGCCGGCGGTGGCAATGGCCGCGCTGCCGGTGTCGGCCACCGGCACGCAATCGGCGTCACCCGAAACGGCTGCATCCGCACCCGAACCGGTGGCTGTGGTGCCCCCGGCGCCGCAGGCGCGCGCCGATGCGGCCCCGGCGCCTGCCGCGGCCGGCGGCGTCGGCGGCGCGCTCGAAGCCACCCGGCGTGCCGTGCGCGGCGCGACCGAGTGGCTGGCACGCGGTGTCGACAGCTGGTTCGGCGACGAACCCTTCGAAGAGGGCGGCGAGGTGAGCCAAGGCCGGCTGAGCCTGCACCTGAACCTGCGCCAGGGCGAGGACCCGGATGCCCGCCTGCGCTTCGGCGCCCGCATGCGACTGCCCAACCTGGAGCGGCAGTCGACCTATCTCTTCGTTGGCCGCGACGACCCGAAGGAGCTCGTCAAGGACCGGCCCGAAGAGGTCTCGCCGCAGCAACTGCTGCTCAGGCAGGAGGTGGCCGACCCGTCCTTCTTTGCCGGACTGGGCCTGTCCCTGTACGACCTGATCGACTTCCGCATCGGTTTTCGCGGCGGCTTGAAGCCTTATCTGCAGGCGCGTTACCGGCAGGCCTGGCCACTGAGCGCTGCCGACCTGATCGAATTTCGCCAGACCTTCTTCTGGAGCATCGACGAGCGGTTCGGTTCGACCACGACGCTTTCTGCATCGCACGCCTTCTCGCCCACGCTGTCCGGCCGCTGGCTCAACTCGGCCACCATCACGCAGGATTCGCGGGTGTTCGAATGGTCGAGCATCGTCGGCGGCTACCAGTCCTTCGGCGCCCAGCGGCAGGGGTCGCTGGAACTGATTTTCACCGGCGAACAGAACTCCGGGGTTCCCGTCTCGGACTACGGCCTGCAGGCACGATGGGAGCAGCCGATCTACGAGGATTGGCTGCTGGTGGAGATCATCGTGGGTCAATTCCGGCCGCGAGACACGCCGCAGGACGAACGTGGCCGGGAATGGGCCGTGGGCAGCGGCCTGAAGATGCGCTTCTGAACGACACACGGCCGCTGCACCGCAGCGGCCGTGTGCTGGCCGGGCGTGGCGGCGCTTACTTGGCGGCCGTCTTGCCGGCGGCGGACTTTGCCGGTGCCTTCTTGGCGGGTGCCGACTTCGCCGGTGCCTTCTTGGCCGGTGCCTTCTTCGCCGGCGCCGCGGCCGGCTGGCGCGCCGTGGTCTTCTTCGCAGCCGGAGCCGCACGCTTGGCCGCCGGCTTGGCCTGCATGGCCTGCTCGACCTTCACCGCCGCCTTCTTGGCGCCGGTTGCGGCGGCCTTCACCTGCCGTTTCACGGCACGTTCGGCCTGGACCAGCACCTTCTGGCCATCGGCCTTGGCGGTGCGCGCCTTGCTCTTCACGGTGCGCTCGGCCTTGCCGAGCGCCTTCTTCGCATCGACTTCCACGGCATGCACCTTGCGCTGCATCTTCACCTTGGCGGTGTGCGCCGTTTTCTCGACCACGCCGGCGGCCTTGCGCACTTCGCGCTTGGCTTCGGCAGCAGCGCCCTCGGCACGCTTGGCGATCGATGCACCCACCTTCTGTGCCTTCGATTTCGCGGACTCGACCGCATCGCCCAGCTTCCTCATCAGCGACTTCTCCTTGGCCTTGGGCTTGGTCGTTGCCGGTACCGCTGCCGGTGCCGCTTTCTTCGTTGCCATGTCATCGCTCCTGTGGTTGTGGAAAGTTCCGCCGCGAGGCTACCTGCCGGATCGGCGGGGGTCAATTCGATACCGCGCAGATGGGCCCCTGCATGGCCTGCGTTGTTTCATGCAGCCAACAGAAGACTCGTGCGCGCACGTTCGCTGGCCGCGCGGCCCAGGCTGCCGGTGACTGCCAGCGCAACGCCGGCTTGCAGCATGCGATGCACGACATCGCTCACGTCCTCGCCCGAGACCGTTTCGATGCGCGCCAGAAGCTCCGCCGGCGCACGCACGCGGCCCAGCGAGAACAGGTCCAGCGCCACTTGCTCCATGCGCCGCAAAGGGCGGTCGCGGTCGCGCAGCCGACGTACTGCGAGCTGGTTGCGCGCCCGCTCCAGATCCACCGCCGTGGTGACCTGCGCCTGCCGCCGCAGCAATTGCATCAGCTCGCTCAGGAAGGATTCGAGATTGCCGGGCGCGATCGACGCTTCCACCGTGAACTGCCCGCACAGGTCGCAGCGGTCGGCCACGCAGGCGGCGTGATAGGCCAGGCCGCGGCGCTCGCGCAGTTCGCTCAATAGCGGCGAGCTCATGCCCTCGCCGAAGACCGCCGCCGCCACATCACCGGCGGGGTCGTCCACGCTGCTCGGCGGCAGCGGAAAACCCAGCACCAGGTGGGTCTGGCTGCTGCCCGCGAGGCGGCGCGTGCGCACGCCGCCGGCATACACCGGTGGCGCCACCGGGTGGGTCTGTCCGCGCGGCAGGCTGCCGAAACAGGCCTGCACTTCGCGCGTGATGGCCTCGGCGTCGATCGGGCCCGCCGCGGCCACCACCACGCTGGCGCCGTTGTAGTGGCGCTCGACCCAGCGCACGAGATCGGCGCGATGCAGGCGTCCGATATTCCTGCGGTTGCCGATCACCGGCTGCGCCGCCGCGTGCAGGCCCCAGCAGGCGTGGTCGAACAACTGGTAAGCCGTGTCCATGGGGTCGTCGGCCACCTCGGCGGCTTCCTGCAGCAGCACCTCGCGCTCGCGCTCCAGCTCATCGACTGGAAAGGTGGCGTGCTGCACGATGTCGGCGAGCATCTGCACGAACCGCAGCGCGTGTTCGCCGCGACCGCGAATGTAGTACGCGGTGTGGTCCTTGTCGGTGTGGGCATTGACCTCGGCGCCCAGGCGCTCGGCGTCCAGGTTGATGCGGTGCACGTCGCGCGTGGCCGTGCCCTTGAACACCATGTGCTCCACGAAGTGGCTCACGCCATTCAGCGCCGCCGGTTCGTAAGCGCTGCCGGCGCGCACGAAGACACCCACGCTGGCGGTCTGCAGGTGCGGCAACGGGATCGCGGCGACACGCACGCCGTTGGGCAGCGCGGTGACGATGGTCTCAGGGTCGCCTTCGTTGCTGCCAGCCGTTGCGGTGTTCATGGGCAATCCTGTGTGGCCTGCGGTGCAGGGCCCTGGGCTCGAAATGTAGACGGGCCGGCCGCCTGCGGGTGCGCCGGAGCGCTCGCTGCGCATCAGACCCGGCGGCCATCGAGCAGTTCGATGCGCCGGTCCATCGCCGCGGCGATGTCCGGGTTGTGCGTGGCAACCAGCAGCAAGGCCTGCTGGCTGCGGGCGTGGCCGACCAGGAGCTCGATGACCTGTTCGCCGGCACGGCTGTCCAGGTTGCCGGTGGGCTCGTCGGCCAGCAGCAGCGCCGGCCGGTTGACGAGGGCGCGTGCCACCGCGGCACGCTGGCGTTCGCCGCCCGAGACATGCGTCGGCAGGAAGCCGGCACGGGCGCCCAGGCCCATCGAGTCCAGCAGCTGCGCCGCGCGGGCACGGCGCTGCGCCAGCGGCACGCCCAGCGCCAGCATCGGCGCCTCCACGTTCTCCTGCAGCGTCATCGTCGGCACCATGTGGTGGAACTGGAAGACGAAGCCGACACGCCGGGCGCGGAAGTCCGCGCCGCGCCGCACCCCGGCCAGGTCGATGCCGTCGACCTGCACGCGCCCACGATCGGGCCGGTCGAGCAGGCCGATGAGCGAAAGCAGCGTGCTCTTGCCGCAGCCCGACGGTCCGGTCAGCGCCAGCGTCTGGCCACGCTGCGCGCTGAAGCTCACCTCGTGCAGGGCGCGGACGCGGCCGCGGTCGTAGTCGCGACCCAGGTCGCTGACCTCGAGCAGGATCGCCTCACTCATGGCGCAGGGCGGCCAGCGGCTGCATGCGCCACAGCACGACGGCGGGCCAGGCCAGCGCGAGCAGGGCGATGACGAGCGTGAGAGCAAACGACGTGGCCACCAGCGAAGGCGAGAGCGAGACCGGAATCCAGCCGAAGCCCACCGTCTCCATGCCGTTGACGGTGTGCAGCAGCGCCAGCCCGGCGACGTTGCCCAGCGCCGCGCCGGCCAGGCACAGCAGCACGCTCTCGGCCAGCAGCATGCGCAACACGAGCCACGGCGTCCAGCCCACGGCCATGAGGATGCCGATCTCGCGCGTGCGTTCGGCCACCGCCATCAGCAAGGTGTTGGTGACCACCAGCACCGTGCCCACCAGCGCCACCACCGCGATGGTGCCCACGAAGGCGTCGACGACGCGGAACAGGCGCAGCGCGCCGGCGAATTCGGTGGCCGGGATGGCACGCAACTCCGGGTGCCGGCGCTGCACTTCGGTGATCATGCGGGCGGTCTCGGCGCGATCGCCGGTGCGCAGCAGGGCCAGCGTGAAGTGGCCCTCGCTGCCGGCGGGCGTGAACAGGCCCTGCGCCTGGCGGCTGCCGATCATCACGCCGCCGTCGAACATGCGGCTGCCGGTGCGGAAGATGCCGCTGACGAGATGGTCCTTGTCGCCCAACCGCAGCAGCGCGCCGGGCTGCAGGCCCAGTCGCTGCGCCCCGAGCTCGCCCAGCATCGCCTCGTCGCGCTCGACCACCATGGGCCGCCCCGCCACCAGGGCCATGCGGTTGGCGAAGCCGGGCTCCACGCCCATCACCAGCGCATACGAACTCCAGGACTCGTTCAGCGTGCCGATGACCATCGGCGCCAGCGCTTCACCATGTTCCTCGACCAGCGTCTGCATCTGTGCCAGCGTGATGCGCGACGAGAACGGCGACGGCGCCCGCCGTTCGTGCACGACGACGTCGTAGTGGTAGGCGTCGATGGCGGCGCCGATCTGCTGCCGAAGGTCGGCGGTGATGGCGCTCACCGCCGCGAACAAGGCGACCCCGGCCGCGATGCCGAGCACCGTCATCAGGCTGCGCAGCGGAGCGCGCAGCAGGTTGCGCAGGAAGATCATCCCGGCGCCCCTGCCGCGAACGGTCCGGCGCTCAGCGCACGCAAGCCGGCACTGCAGTCACCGGCACGCCATTGACGGTCAGCGTGGCCTGCGGCGTCGGGCCCGGCACCAGCGTCGCCACCGCCGTCGTGCCATTGGCGCCGGTGAAGGTGATGACGCCTGAGACCAGGTCGCCGTCGGCATCTTCGACCATGGGCTGCGTCGTCGCGATGTCGTAGTAGCTGCCGTTGCTGCGATAGCCCCGCCCGCTCATCGTGCGCTCGACGTTGCCGGCCGGCGTCTCGTACTGGCGCAGCACGTAATTGGACTGGCGGTAGGTCTTGCCGGTGTCGCTGCTCTTGACCGTCATATCGGTCATCGACATGACGTCGGGCTTGGCCGCCGTCGGCGTCCCTCCGGGCACACCGACCACCATCTTGAAGCCACTGAAACTCAGGGTCTGCGAGCTCAACTGCGCACCTCCCGCGTCCTGCACCACCAAGGTCACGGGCTCGCTGGTATCGGCCACGAGTTGGGTCGTGATCGGGCCGCCGGCGGTGGGGGTGGCGGTATTGACGAAGGCGATCTTGCCGTTGATCCTTTGCTGTTCTCCGGTGTCCGTGTCGGTCATGCAATAGTTTTCGAAGGCGAGGGTGGCCGTCGTCACGCCATTCACGTGCGAATAGTTGCGGTAGCCGAATTTTCCGCCGCAGTCACCCAGCTGGTCGGGCGGTGGCGTCCCGCTCAGGGCCAGCCGGGTCTTGGTCATGGGCGGCATGGCCCGGGTCGAGAGCTTGATGCCCTCGTGCACCATCACGGCCGCACCCAGCTTGCGACCCGCGCGCATGGCGCCCGTGGTGCTGTCCTGGCAGATGCCGACGATGCCTTCGAAGTCGGCGATGGCCGTGGCCACGCCTGCCGAGTCGATGGTGGCCGCGGTTTCCACGGGCGCCGAGTCACCCCCGCCCCCACCCCCTCCGCAAGACGCAACCAGGGCGAGCGTACCGGCCGCGACCGCGCCAGCACCCGCCAAAGTCAACACATTGGAACCCTTGAACTTGCGCATGATGACCCTCCTTGGAGCCTGTTGCCAGCATGCATCCTTCGCCCTGCGGGGCCATTGAGCGCCGTCAAGGCGGGATCATCCAGCGCTGCCCGCCGCAGGCGATGCGCCCCCCAGCGTCGCGACCTGCGCAATGACGCGGCGCCGTGACCACCCTGGCCCGGGCTTCGGTCAGCGCGACGCGTAGGGATCGGGCCAGCCCAGCGTGTGCAGGATCGCCGTTTCCCGTGCCTCCATGCGCTGCGCTTCGTCGTCGTCTTCATGCTCCCACCCTTGCGCGTGCAGGCAACCGTGCACGAGCAGGTGGGCGTAGTGCGCTTCGGGCGAAAGGCCCTGGTCCTGCGCCTCCTGCGCCACCACCGGCGCGCAGAGGATGAGGTCGGCCACCACCACGGGTGCGCGCTCGTAGTCGAAGGTGAGCACGTTGGTGGCGTAGTCCTTGCCGCGGTAATCGCGGTTCAGCGCGCGGCCTTCGTCGGCGCCGACGATGCGCACCGTGATCTGCGCCGGCGCCGCGAGTGCGGTACGCACCCAGCGTGCCACGCGGTGCCGCGGCAGCAGCGCGCGGTGGCGTGCGTCGGCGAACTGAAGCGACAGTTGCGGTGCGGGCAACACGTCCGGCTACACCCGGCCCCGCGGCGGCTCCGCCGCCTCGTAGGCCTCCACGATGCGAGCGACGAGCGGGTGGCGCACCACGTCCGCCGCGGTGAAATCGGTGAAGGCCATGCCTTGCACGCGGGCCAGCACCTGCCGCGCCTCGACCAGGCCGCTGGCGGTGCCCTGCGGCAGGTCGATCTGGCTCACGTCGCCGGTGACCACGCACTTGCTGCCGAAGCCGATGCGCGTGAGGAACATCTTCATCTGCTCGCGCGTGGTGTTCTGCGCCTCGTCGAGGATGACGAAGGCGTGGTTGAGCGTGCGCCCGCGCATGAAGGCCAGCGGCGCGATCTCGATCAAGCCCTTCTCGAAGGCCTTGGCCACGCGGTCGAAGCCCATCAGGTCGTACAGCGCGTCGTACAGCGGGCGCAGATAGGGGTCGACCTTCTGCGCCAGGTCGCCGGGCAGGAAGCCGAGCCGTTCGCCGGCTTCCACCGCCGGGCGCGTGAGCACGATGCGCTGCACGCCGTGACGTTCCAGCGCGTCCACGGCGCAGGCCACGGCCAGGAAGGTCTTGCCGGTGCCGGCCGGGCCGATGCCGAAGGTGATGTCGTGCGCCAGCATCTGGCGCAGGTACTGCATCTGGTTGGGCGTGCGGCCTGCGAGGTCGGCGTGGCGCGTGTGCAGCACCACCGGTCCTTCGGCCGGCACCGCGTCCGGACGCTGCAGCACGGGCGCCGCCACGGCCTTGGCCAGGGCGCCTTGCAGCGCGCGTTCGCCGATCGGTTCGCGTGCCTTCTCGTACAGCGCATCGAGCAGCAGCACGGCACTGTCGACTGCACCGCGCGGCCCGTCGATGCGGAAGCTGGCCTCGCGCCGCGCCAGGCGCACACCGAGGGCGGCCTCGATGGCGCGCAGGTGGCCATCGAGCGGCCCGCACAGGTGGGACAGGCGGCGGTTGTCGGCGGCTTCGAAGGTGTGGCGGCGGATCACGGGGGTGGGCAATTGCGCACGGCCCTGCATTGTGGCAGCGCGCCGCCGGCGGGGCCGGCCATGCAGAATGGCCGACGCCATGCGCCGCCTCGCCCTGCACTTCCTGTTCACCCCCTTCACCCGCCTGGCCCTGATCGCGTGGCTGGCCCTGACCGGCGCAATGTCTGCTGCGCAGACGCTGGACATCCGCTCGGCACTGTCGGCCCCCGGCGGCAGCTCGGTCTTCCCCGCCGATGCCGCCGCGCTGGAAGTGGCGCTGCCCGACGAATGGGCGCGCACGCGGCCCGGCTTCGGCGGCACGCTGTGGTACCGCGTGCGTTTCGGCGCCTTGATCGTGCCCGCCAGCGACGACCTGCTGGCGCTGTACGTCGAGCATGTCTGCAGCAACCTGGAAGTGCATCTCAACGGCCAGATGGTGCACAGCGGGGGCCGCATGGGCGGGCACATCACCCACAACTGCAACCACCCGCAGCTGGTGGCCTTGCCTTCGGCGCTGATCCGGCCGGGCGCGAACCTGCTCGACATCAAGGTCGCCGGCCATGCGCTGGCGGAAGTGGGTTCGCACCAGCGCGCCGGCGGCCTGTCGGCGCTGTCGATCGGCCCGCAGTCGCTGCTGGCCACCCGCCACGCGCGCGCGACGGCGCTGCAAGTGACGGCACCGCAGGCGGTGGGGGCCACGCTGCTGCTGATGGGCGGCTTCATGTTCGTGCTGGGCTTCATCAACCGCAGTGAAAGCCACCTGGCCTACTTCGGTGCGCTCTCGGTGGGCTGGGCGCTCATCGATGCGCGGCTGTGGCTGCGCGAGCTTCCGGTCAGCCACTCGACGGCCGAGTTCCTGATCATCGCGCTGCTCGGCTTCATCACCTGGGCGGGGGTGCAGTTCCTGCTGCGCTACGCCGGCGTGCGCCACCGGCGCGTGGACACGCTGCTGCCCCTGCAGTGCGCGCTGCTGCCGCTGTCGCTGGTGGTGGCCGGCCCGGCGCACCTGAATGCGGTGGCCAACGTGTGGTACGGCGTGCTGGCGCTGCAGGTGGTGGCGGCGGCGGTCTGGTTCCTGCACCACGAAAGGAGGCAGCGCAACGCCTGGCCGATGGCCACCATGCTGGCGGCAGCAGCCTCGGCCGGAATCATCGAATTCCTCGCGCAGTGGACGGTCACCCGGCCGCCGGCCGCACACATCGCGCAACTCGTGGTTCCGGTCATCTTCGTGCTCGTGGGCCTGCGCCTGGTGCAGCAGCACGGTCACGCGCTGCACCAGTCCGAACAGGACCGGCTGCAACTGGAGCAGCGCGTGCGCGAGGCCACCGCGGAGATCGAGCACAACTTCCGGCAACTGGCCGAACTGCGCGTGGAGCAGGTCACCGAGCGCGAGCGCAAGCGCATANNGCATGCGTTGCGGCAGGCCGAAGCCGGCAAGGCACAGCTGGAGCAGCGTGTGCGCGAAGCCACGGCCGAGATCGAACGCAACTTTCGCGCGCTGTCGGACCTGAAGGTCGAGCAGGTCACCGCACGCGAACGCAAGCGCATCGCCGCCGACCTGCACGACGACCTGGGCGCCAAGCTGCTGACCATCGTGCACACCAGCGAGAGCGAGCGCATCTCCACGCTGGCGCGCGAGGCGCTGGAGGAAATGCGGCTGTCGGTGCGCGGCCTCACCGGCAAGCCGGTGCGCCTGGCCGACGCCTTGGGCGACTGGCGCGCCGAGGTCGTGTCCAGGCTGGCACAGGCCGGCATCGAAGGCGAGTGGGACGCACCCGAGGAGTTGCCGCAGACGCTGAGCGCACGCGCCTACGTGCAGACCACGCGCATCCTGCGCGAGGCCACGAGCAACATCATCAAGCACAGCCGGGCCTCGCATTGCTCGGTGGCGGCCTCGATAAACGCCGGCGACTTCCAGCTGGTGGTGCAGGACAACGGCGACGGCATCGCCATCGAGGCCGACCGTCGGCTCGACCGCGGCCACGGCCTGGCCAGCATGAAGAGCCGTGCCAAGCAGCTGCAGGGGCAGTGCCTGGTGGAGTCGGGCCCGGGCTATGGAACCGTGATCCGCCTCACGGTTCCGCTGGATCGTGCGATGGAAGGCTCCTGAATCGCCGCGGGTGCGCCGATAACATCGAAATGGCTCACGCTACCCTTCACGACATGAAGACCATCCTGCTGCTCGAAGACCTGCCCGAGATCCGGGCCTGGTTGCGCAAGCTCGTGCTGGAGGTCTTCCCGGGGGCGCATCTGTCGGAAAGTGCACGCGTGCACGACGCCATCGAACTGGTCGGCGCGATCAAGTTCGATCTCGCGCTCATCGACCTGGGCCTGCCCGACGGCAGCGGCGTCGACGTGGTGACCAAGCTGCGCGACGTGCAGCCCGAGGCACAGAGCGTGGTGGTGACGATCCACGACGACGACGAACATCTGTTCCCGGCACTGCAGGCCGGCGCCTTCGGCTACATCCTGAAGGAGCAGGCGCGCGAGCTCATCACCGAGCAGCTGCAGCGCATCAGCCAGGGCGAGCCACCGCTGAGCCCTTCGATCGCGCGCCGAGTGATGGCGTATTTCAGCGCCAAGGCCAAGCCGCAGCCCTCGGCCAACGCCATGCCCAACGTGAGCTTGACCGACCGCGAGAGCGAAGTGCTGCTGCGCGTGGCCAAGGGCTACACGCTGCCCGAGATCGGCGTGCAGCTGGGGCTGTCGCGCCACACCATCGCCGACTACGTGAAGCAGATCTACCGCAAGCTCAACGTGAGCTCGCGTGCGGAGGCCGCGCTCGAGGCGCAGCGGCTGGGGCTGTTTGGCCGCTGACGGTGCCTGGCAGCCGAGCCGGCCGCCTGGCCGAGCTTCATCGCCACCACGCTGGGCGCCAGGTTGGGGTACCAGGCGTCGTACCAGTTGCGGCGGGCGAACTCGGCCCTGGGCACGCCGCGCGGCGGGCGCCGCACGGTGCCGATGCGCGGGCCTTCGTCGGGTGCGCGTTCGCTGCCCAGGCGCACGATGCGGATCGCCACGGCCGCGCTCAGGCGTGCGCTTCGAGGCAGTCGCAGGCCAGGTGCGCCAGCGCGCGCACACCCAGCAGCAGGCCCGACTCGTCGACGAAAAAGCGCGGTGAATGGTTGGGCGCGGCCTTCTTCGGGTCGGCGCCGGCCGGCGTCACGCCCAGAAAGATGAAGAGCCCGGGCACCACGCGCTGGAAGAACGAGAAGTCCTCCGAGCCGGTGACCTTGGGCACCAGCTGCAGGCCGTCGCCGGCCACGCGCTGCAGCGTGGGCAGCATGGCTGCGGTCAGCACCGGGTCGTTCACCGTCACCGGGTAGTTT
>CXWK01001420.1_pt1 | contig 12292 bp, 10 predicted proteins | sample 590851 | NCBI WGS metagenome assembly CXWK01 (sample SAMEA3498364, study PRJEB10139) | wastewater metagenome | biome: wastewater treatment plant; material: activated sludge | place: Denmark | collected 2014-08-01
CGCTTCGTGCGTCGTGCCCACGCCACCGTGGTGGACGATGGCCGCCATGCGCGGGAAGAGCCAGCCGTGGGGCGCGCTGTCGAGCTTCAGCACGTTGGGCGGCACATCGCCCGCGGCCAGCCCGGCCCAGCCCGACAGCAGCACCGCTCGCTGCCCGCTGCGGACCACCGCCTCCAAGGCGATGCGCGTCAGCCGCTCCGGGTCGTTGCCGGTCATGCTGCCGAAGCCGATGTAGACCGGCGGCGGCCCGGCGGCCAGGAAGTCGGTCAGTTCGGCCGGCGGTCTAACCGTGTCGTCATCCAGGAACCAGAAGCCGGGCACGAACAGCGCTTCGCTCCAGTCGCGCGGCTTGGGCAGCAGCGTCGGGCTATAGCCGTGGATGACCGGCAGCTTGCGAATGAACATGTCGGGGAAGGGGCCGAGGAGGGGGATCGGCCCCAGGTCGAGCATCTCGCGGCGGATGGCATTGAGCACCGGCCGCAGCCGCAGCCAGATGCGATAGCCGCCGATGGCGTGGGTGGCATAATTGTAGATCGCGCCTCCCTTGCGGCGGGTCGGGTAGATGACGCTGGGGAATTCGCGCGTGGGGTTGATGGGCTGGAGATAGGCTTGCAGGAAGGGCAGGCCCAGCTTCTCGGCGACGCTGTAGGCGACGTAGAAGGCCACGCCGGAGAAGAGCACCATGTCGCTGCCGGCGCAGGCGGCCAGCGTGTCGGCCGTGGCCTGGTGCAACAGCGGGTCAATGAAGCGGTGGAAGCCGCGCAGGAAGTCGCCGCCGTCGCGCCCGGTTTCCACCCAGTCGCGCCCCTGCTCCTGCTGGAAGGCGGCCAGCGGATCGCCCTCCACCGGGGCGAACTCCAGGCCGTGGCCGCGAATCCAGTCGGCGAAGATGGCGTGCGTTGCCAGCCGCGCGGTGTGGCCGCGGGCCTGGAGGCCGAGGCCGAGGGCGATGTAGGGCTGAATGTCGCCGCGTGAACCGGCGGTAACGAGGGTGAAGTGTGCCATAGTTTTAGAAACCGAGTTTCTTCTGAGAAACTCGGTTTCTAGGCTATACTAACCACCGCTTGGCCGACGGTCAAGCGCGAGGGAACATCATGGACTTCAAAGACAACGTAGTGATCCTGACCGGTGCGTCAACCGGCATCGGCGAGGCAATGGCCCATGAGCTGGCCGGGCAAGGGGCCTGTTTGGCGTTGGCGGCGCGCAACGTGGCCCGGCTGGAAGAGGTGGCGGCGGCCTGCCGGGCGCGCGGCGGCCGGGCGTTGGTCGTGCCCACCGACGTGACTGACGAAGAGGAGTGCCGCGAGCTGGTGGCGCGAACCGTAGCCGAGTATGGCCGCCTCGACACGCTCATCAACAACGCCGGCCTGAGCATGTGGATGAAGCTGGAGGACGTGGCCGACCTCTCGACGCTGGAGTACCTGATGCGCGTCAACTACTTCGGCAGCCTCTACTGCACCTACTACGCCCTGCCGCACCTCAAGCGCAGCCGCGGTCGCATTGTTGCCATCGCCAGCGTCGCCGCCCGCACCGGCATCCCCACCCGCACCGGCTATGCCGCCAGCAAGCACGCCATGGTCGGCTTCTTCGAGTCGCTGCGCATTGAGGTCGAGGACGATGGCATCAGCGTGACCATCTCCTTCCCCGACTTCGTCGCCTCGGGCATGCACACTCGCTCCCTGGGGGCCGACGGCCGGCCGTTGGGCCACAACCCGCTGCAAGTGGATAAGATCATGACCAGCGAAGAGTGCGCCCGGCTAACGCTGGCCGGGGCCGCCGCCCGCAAGCGGCAGGTCGTCATGTCCAACCGCTCCCGCTTCGGCCAGTGGCTCAAACTCATCGCCCCCGGCGCGGTAGACCGGATCGCTAAGAAGGCTATTGCTAAAGGAAAGTAATTAAACGCCAAGACGCCAAGACGCCAAGACGCCAGAGGGAATTCCGATGGCGTCTTGGCGTCTTAGCGTCTTTGCGTTGAACGCTTCTACCTACGAAGCGTTGGCCGTAAAGTCAATATACAGCTCGACCTCTTCCTCCACATTGGCCACGTTGGGCACGCTGGGGATCTCGAGACCGTAGTCGGTACGGTTGACGACGGCCGTCGCCGTGCCGGTGACCTGCGTCTCCGAGACGGCCGTGGCCTCGACGGTGAACGTCGCCGGCAGGGTGGTATCGCGGATGGTTAGATCGCCGACCAGGGTGAAGGTGATCGTCTCGCCAATCGTTGCGCTGGCCGGCAGCCCTTCGACAGCCGTGGGCGTGAAGGTGATGAACTCGAATTCGCCGGTGTCGAGGATTTCATTGTTGATGGCCCGGTTGCGGAAGTTGTTGTCCGTGGCCAAGGTGCGGGCGTTGATCTGAATAATGCCCACCTGCGTCTGCGACAGGTCGGCCAGGTTGAGCGACAACTGCCCCGCCACCTGGTCGGTGCTGCCGACGACGGTCGTGCGCGTGCCACGCAAGTCCTCGTCCAACTGGAAGCGCACCTGCGAGGCAGTCGAGTCAATGGTGAAGACGCGCGCCTCGCCCACCGGGGCAGCCGTCGGGTCTTCGGTTGGCTCCTCGGTCGGCGCAGCGACAGTGGCTTCCTCGGTCGCGGACTCGGTCGGCGCTTCGGTGGCGACCTCCGGGGCGGCCGTCGGCTCGGCCGGCGTTGTGGCCACACCGGCGGCCTGCGTTTCCAGCGGGATCGCCTCCAGCGTCGCGCTGGGCGCTTCCACTTCCTGGAACACGCCACAGGCCGATAGCAGCGTCAAACTCAGCAAGGCCAACAACAGCGTCACGATGCTCTTCTTCATGTTTCCTCTTACTCCTTGTCTTTACAGTGTTGTGAAATCGAACAGATGGAACAGGCAAATAGTCATAACCGGACTAGCGTCCCACTTTGCCAAAACAAGATGAGTGCGAAGTGAGTGGCAGCTTGCAAGGGGATGAGTATCAGCCGGCGGAACGGCTGGGCCCATTGGGCAGCGGCAGGGCCACGGTAAAGCGCGCGCCGCCCGTGGCCACGTTCTCGACGCCGATCTGCCCGCCGTGGGCCTCAACCAGCGACCGGGCAATGGCCAGCCCCAACCCCGACGAACCATCATCCACGCGGGCCTTGTCGCCGCGGTAGAAGCGCTCGAAGATGTGGGGCAGGTCGTCGTAGGGAATGCCGGGGCCGTTGTCGGTCACCGACAGCACCACGCGCGGCCCGGCCAGCGTGGCGGCCAACGCGATGTGACCACCGTCGGGCGTGTGGCGCAGCGCGTTGCCGACGAGATTGCCGATCACCTGCCCCAGCCGATCGGGGTCAACCAAAATAGCTGGTGTGGCGTCGGCGGTGACCGAAAACTGGATGCCGCGCTCCTCAGCCTGCGGCAGGTAGGCGATGGCGGCATGTTCCAACAGGTCGCTTGGCCGGACGGCGCGACGCTGGAGCGTCAGTTGTCCGGCGTCGGCCAGCGACAGGGTACGCAGGTCATCAATGAGCCGGTTGAGGTGTTGCGCCTGGCGGTACATCGCGCCGTAGACCTCCGGCGTGCCCGGCAGCTTGTCATCTTGCAGCGCCTCAGAGTATCCCAGGATGACGCTGAGCGGCGTGCGCAGGTCGTGGGCAATGTCGGCCGTCATCTGCTTGCGAAGCTGCGTCGAATGGGCCAGATCGGCGCTCATGCGATTGAACGATTGCGCTAGCTGGCCGATCTCGTCAGTCGTGCGCACCGGCACCTGGTGGCCCAGCTCACCAGCCGCCAGGGCCTTCGTGCCGTCGGTCAGTTCGCGCACCGGGCGCGAGATGGTGCTGGCCAATGCCGCCCCCAGCACCAGGGCCAGCAACCCCGCGCCGGCGGCGCTGATGAGAATGGCCCGGCTCATGCGCTCCAGAAACGCCGCCTCGGCCGATTCGCGCAGGTCTTGTGTCTCGTCCATGTCCAGGAACTGGACGTAGCCGACGACCGTCCCGTCCACTTCAATCGGCAAGGGAGCCGCGCTCGCCGTCTTGCCGCCGTCGTAGTTCGCGTTCCCCTGATAGCCATTGTCCACAGTCGTGGCGACTACTTGACCACTGGTGTTGGTCAGAATCACCGGCCGGCGCGGCCCGCCGCCGCCCGGCCCGCGCCGGCCGCGCAGGATTGACTCCACGCCTGTCCATTCGCCGGTCTCGATGTAGTAGTCACCGGCGCGGGCAATTACCTCGGCCTGGTACTGATCAACGATGAAGCGATCGAACTCCAGCAGCGTCTGTCGCCGCACGATGACGGCCACCAGCACGACGCCGGCCAGCCCGACGGCCAGGAACGCCAGGGCGAGTTTGAGGGTCAGCGAGCGCATGGCTTAGTTGCCGCTCTGGTCGGCCGCCAGCCGGTAGCCGATGCCATAGACGGTCTGGACGTAGCGGGGGTTGCGCGGGTCGGCTTCGATCTTGGTGCGCAGGTTGCGGATGTGGACGTCAATGGTGCGCTCGTACCCCTCGTAAGTGTCGCCCTGGAGCTTGTCCAGCAAGTCTAGCCGCGAGAAGACGCGCCCCGGCGAGGCCATCATCGTCGCCAACAGGTCAAACTCCGACGGAGTCAACTCGACCGTATTGCCGCCGGCCGCCACCAGCCGGCTGTCGCGGTCAAGCATCAACTCGCCGACGCGCAGCAGGGCCGAAGAGGCGGCGGCGCTTTTCTCCGCCCGGCGCAACACGGCGCGGATGCGCGCCGTTAGTTCGCGCAGGCTGAAGGGTTTGGTCAGATAGTCGTCGGCCCCCAACTCCAGCCCCAGCACTTTGTCGCTTTCCTCAATTTTGGCCGTCAGGATGATGACCGGAGCGTCGCCGTCGCGGCTGTGGGCGGAAATGAACTCGAAGCCGCCCAACTCCGGCATCATCAGGTCGAGCAGGATGAGGTCGGGCCGCTCCTGGCGGGCGACGAAGAGCGCCTCGCGGCCGTTGGCGGCCGTCACCACGCGATACCCTTCCTGGGTCAGATAGCTCTTGACCATCGTCCGCAGGCTTTCGGCATCGTCTACGACCAGGATTGTCTTGCTCATCTCGTTCATTCCGTAGGGCGGGGTGGCATCCCGCCTTCTTGATTAAGAAGCTCACGCAAAGGCGCTAAGAGGCAAAGGCGCAAAGAAAGGGTTTTCGTAGTGCATCATGACGTAAAGTTCTTCTTGGCGTCCTTCGCTCCTTCGCGCCTTTGCGTGAGCTCACCTCATCGGACAGAAATCAGCCTGCCCTACGCATCGAAATTGGTATCGGTCGTCGCGTCGTCGCTGTCCGAATCGGGCAGCGACGGCAGGCTCCACGGGCCGCCCCGACCGTGGTGGCCGCGCCCACCGCGGCCGTGGCCGCCAAAGAGACCGAAGTTGGACTCCTGGGCCAGAACTGCGTCAGCCTGGGCCTGAGTAATGACGCCGTCAGCCACGGCGCGGGCCACGGCCGCCTCATAGGCAGCCTGCACGTTGGTCTGCAAGGTGTCGGCATCCATACCCTGGGCAGCCATCAGATCCGGCAGCGATTGGCCATCATCAAGCGCGGCCTGCAACTCTTCCTCGGTCATGCCCAGCGCCTCGGCCAGAAGGGCTTTCTGGTCAATGATGTCGCGCAGGGCGTGCCTGGCCAATGCCAGGTCGGCCTGTTCCTGGGTGATGTCCCCGGCGGTGACGGCATCGGCCAGGTAGGCGGCCATGGCGGTGCGGCGGGCGGCCTGAAGCTGCTCCAGGGTGATCCCCAGCGCTTCGGCCAGATACGCGTCGTGGGCGCTGTTGCCACGGCTCAGGAAGCCGTGGTGCAGACCGCGCAGCGACAAGCTATCCGCCTGGGTTGCGTTGTCCTCTGCCTCCGTCTCCGCTTCCGGCGTCGCCGTCTGGGCCAGGACGATGCTGGCCATCAGGCCGATCAGCAAAACGCTCAGAGCGGCGATCAGCAAGAAGGGCCACTTTCGCTTTTTTGTCACCATACTGTTTCTCCTTGTCCTCTCCGGGCGCGGCCTCGTGGTCGCCACTGCCCGGTCTTTCAATTGTCACTGTCCACAGGATAGCGGCAAATTATTCAGAACTTGTTAAGAAGAGTTTGCAACATTGTAAAGTGTGAAGTGGGTAGGAACAACCGGGATGGAACGAATTGGCGTCATTCGTCGTCCTAGGCTGGTAGCCAGCCCGTCAACCTACTCATGACTGCCCTCGGGCCGCTGGCTACGATTACAACACTCAAAACGATGGAGGTTACCGATGTTGCGACAGATGAAAGTTCTTCTTTTGGGATTGATCGTGGGGTTGCTGCTGGTGGCTTGCCAGCCGACCGGGGGCGAGGTTGGCGTGACGCCCGAGGCCACGCTGCCTGCCGCGCCGACGGAGGCGGCCACAACCGAGCCGACCGCGACGGTCGCGCCGGCCACGGCCACAACCGAACCGCCGGCCACGGCCACCACGCCCGCCACGACGCCGCCGGCGACCACACTTGATGCGTTCATTGCCCAGATGCAGCAGGCCACTGCCGCGCGCGACGCGGCTACGTTGGCAGGACTGATGGCCGATCCGTTCACCATCGGCTACTGGCTGTCGGAAGGGGTGCAGTTGAGCGCCGGCGAGGCCGCTTTGCAGGTCATTGATCTGTCGCCGACCGATGGCGCGCTGCGCTGGGCGCCGGCCGACCTCGACCTGGCCCCGCTGCTAATGGGCCAGCCCCCGGCCACCTTCCTTGGCCCCGATAAGCCGGTGGCGGCGACGGTACTGAGCGCCGGTTGGGGCGAGGATGGCGCGGGCGAGGCCGTCCACTTTATTGTCCAGCAGCCGGACGGCGCGTACCGTTGGGACACGATGCTCTACTCCGGCTTTGGCCTGGGCGCGCCGACCGACGCGGTCAGTGTGCTCATCAACGGCGACGAAGCGACGTTCTACAGCGGGCCGGGCGCGAGCTATGAGCCGGTGGCCACCGTCTTCGGCGGGCAAACGGTTCCGGTGCTGGGCGTCAGCGACGACGGCGCGTGGTGGCGGCTCCTGTGCTACGACGACGCCAATGAGTGGATCGCCTCGTGCTGGGTCTCGGCCGACCCGGCCGTGACGACGCCGGCCATGCCATAGCCGGCCACACGGGGAAGGATGAAGGCGGGAGGATGAAGGATGAAAAACGGCGCTCCGTCTTCATCCCTCATCCTTCATCCTTCCCTAATCCTCTTCGAGCACAAGGCCCTGGCTGAGGAACCACGCCTGGCTGTCAAACGGCGGCGCGTCGCCGTCGGTCAGATAGCGGCGCGGAATGTAGCGGCCGTCACTCTGCAAGATGTGGCTCTTGGCCGTGTCGCGCAGACTGACGGCCAGCAGGTTTTCGACCACGTGGCGCTGCATGTCGGGATCGCTGATGGGGAACAGCACTTCCACGCGCCGGTCAATATTGCGCGGCATCAGGTCGGCGCTGCCCATGTAGAGGCTGGAATGACCTTCGTTGTGGAAGTAGTAGATGCGCGAGTGTTCCAGGAAGCGGCCGACGATGCTCATCACCTGGATGTTCTCACTGACCCCAGGCACGCCCGGCCGCAAGCAGCAGATGCCGCGGATGATGAGGTCAACCTTCACCCCGGCCTGCGACGCGCGATAGAGGTTGCGGATGATTTCGCCGTCAACCAGCGAATTGCACTTAATGATGATCCGTCCCTTTGGCCCTAGCGCCGTCTCGCGCTTGATGGCCTCGACCAGGCCGCGACGGATGCTGACCGGGGCGACAAGGAACTTGCGAAACTCCTCCTGGCGCGAGTAGCCGGTCAGGAAGTTGAACAGGTCGCTGGCGTCGGCGGCCAGGTCTTCGTCGCGGCTCAGGAAGCCGGTGTCGGTATAGAGGCGGGCGGTCGAGCTGTTGTAGTTGCCGCTCGACAGGTGGACGTAGCGGCGAATGCCGTCGCGCTCGCGCCGCACGATCAGCGTCACCTTGCTGTGGGTCTTCAGCCCGATCAGGCCATAGGCCACGTGGACGCCGGCGCTTTCCAGTTCTTGCGCCCAATGGATGTTGGTCTCCTCGTCAAAGCGGGCCTTTAGCTCGACGACGGCCGCCACTTGCTTGTTGTTCAATCGCGCCTTCTTAAGAGCCTGCACCACCGGTGGATTGGAACCGACGCGATAGAGGGTAATCTTGATGGCCAGCACGTCGGGATCATCGGCGGCCGCCTCCAGCAGGTTGACGACCGGAGTGAAGCTGTCGTAGGGGTGGTGGAGCAGGATGTCGCGCTGGCGCAAGACGCTGAACATGCTGCCGGCGATGTTTTGCAGGCTGGGCGGCGTGCGCGGTGTGAAGGGGCGGTCCTTCAACTCCGGCCGCTCCAGGCGGTGTAGCTCCCACAGGCTGCTGAGGCCCAGCGGCCCGTTGGTGGTGTAGACGTCGTAGGAGTCCACGGCGAGATTGCTCATCAGCATGTCGCGCACGTCGGCCGGCATGTTGTCGTCAATCTCCAGCCGCACGGCGCTGCCGAAGTGGCGCTGCCGCAGGTTGTCTTCCATCATCAGCAGCAGGTCGTCGGCCTCTTCCTCCTGCAACTCCATGTCGCTGTTGCGCGTCACGCGGAACGGATAGGCGGCGACGATCTTCATGCCGGGGAAGAGCCGGTCGAGGTTAGCGGCAATGACCTCCTCGGCCCAGACGAACTTCTGCACCGCCGGGGTCGAAAGCTGGTCAGGGTCGAAACGCTTCAGCGGCACCAGCCGCGGCAGCGCCGGCGGCACCTTGACGCGGGCAAAGTGCAGGTCGCTCGTCTTCGGGTCGCGCACCTGCACGGCCAGATTCAGGCTGAGGTTGGAGATGTGGGGAAAGGGGCGGCTGGGGTCGGAAGCCAACGGCGTCAGCACCGGGAAGATCTCGCGCTCGAAGTAGGCCCGCAGCTTGTTGCGCTGTCCCTTGCTCAACTCCTCATAGCGCAGGACGTGGATGTTGGTCTCGGCCAACTGAGGGTGCAACTGGTCGCGCCAGATGGCGTTGGCCTCGGCGAAGAGCTGCGTCAGCGTGCGGTGGACGTTGGCCAACTGCTCGCGCGGCAACAGCCCGTCGGGCGCGGTAGACGTGACGCCCAGCCGGAGTTGCTGCTTGAGACCCGACACGCGCACCATGAAGAACTCGTCCATGTTGCTATGGAAGATGGCCAGGAACTTGGTCCGCTCCAGCAGCGGGTGTTCGGACTGGGTCTCATGCATCACGCGGCGGTTGAACTCGATGTTGCTCAACTCGCGGTTGATGTAGAGGCTGGGGTCGCGCAGGTCAATGGTCGGCGGCTTCTCCGCCCCCTTCTCGGGCGGCTTCTCCAGAGAGGCCGCTTTGCGCTTGGACTGTTTTGGCTGCATGGCGTCGGGAGCTGTCATTGCTTCCATCATGGCCCCTTGAAACGAGCATATTTAGCGCGGCAACGGCAACTGCGTTACTCTCACAGGCCATGCCTACACAGCTATTATACATAATACTCCTGGCTATGTTAATGACCGGTTGCGCCGCGGGTCAACCGGAAAGCGCCGCCGAATCGGCCCTCGCCCCGCCCACCCCGGTCATCACCGGCGGCGCGGCACAACCGGCCAATACCATCGCCGCGCCAGCCGCCCCCGGCGCGCTGCTGCCTACGCCCACGCTGGCCGGCGGCCTGCCCCAGCCGACGCTGGCTGTGGACGTTCTCCAGCCGCCGCGCCCGGCCACGGCCACGCCCGACCCTGGCCTGCGCGGGCGCTACACCCTCAGCGCTGCGCCGGGCGTGCCCGAGGCGCTGCGGGCCGCCGCCCAACACGTGGCCACGGCCAACCCGGAACTGTTTACCTGGGTCGAAGGGGACACGACCGCCGACGTGCGCCTGACCGTCAACGACGGCGCGCCGCTGGCCCAGTGGGTCTACGTAGCCGCCGCCCCCTTCGCCACCGTGGCCGACGAGACGACCGCCGCCGCCGTCAGCGCCGGCTGGGCGGCCGGGGCGTCGGACGTGGGCCGGCTGCTGCTTGACACCGAGACCGCTGCCGCGCTGGAAGCGGCCTGGGGCGGGCCGACCGGCGGCGAGATCGTGAGCGATGACTTCATCGGCCGCGTCTGGGCCGCCCGGCCGGCGTGGATCATCGTGCCCTTCGACCAGTTGCGGCCGGAGTGGAAGGTGCTGCGCCTCGACGGCCGTTCGCCGCTGGCCCACGACTTCGCCGCCGACGGCTACCCGCTGCTGGTGCCCATGACCGTCACCGGCGACGAAGAGGCGGTGGCGGAGTTCCGGCTGCGCTGGGCCGGGCCGGCCACCAACCGCGACCCGGCCAAGCTGACCCGCGTGGCCATGAGCGGCGTGACGGCCCTGGTGCGGGCCACGGCGGCGCAGATGGAGCGCAACGGCATCCTCTGGCCGGGCGAGGAGGTTGCGCCGGCCTTTGCCGCCGCCGACATCGCCCACGTCAGCAATGAGGTGTCGTTCGCCGCCGACTGCCCCTTCCCCGACGCCTACGGCGGCATGACCTTCTGTTCGCGCGACCCGTACTTCGACCTGCTGAAGCACCTGGGCATTGACGTGATCGAACTGACCGGCAACCACCTCAACGACTGGGGGCGCGAACCACTGGCCCGCTCGCTGGACATGTACGCCGCGGCGGGGATGCAGTGGTACGGCGGCGGCCGCGACCTGGCCGACGCCACGCGCCCGCTGGTCATTGACCACAACGGCAACCGCATCGCCTTTGTCGGCTGCAACCCCGTCGGCCCGGCCGGCGACTGGGCGCTGGCCGACGCCGCCGGTTCGCGCCCCTGCGGCCCGGACGTGGCCGCCCAGATCGCCCAACTGCGCGCCGAGGGGCACGTCGTCATCGCCACGCTGCAATACATCGAGCACTACCGCTACGACCCGCCGGCCGACCAGATCGCCGCCTTTGGCGAACTGGCCGCGGCCGGGGCGGCGGCCGTCTCCGGCAGCCAGGGCCACCACGCCCAGGGCTTCGCCTTCGACAATGGCGCGTTCATCCACTACGGGCTGGGCAACCTCTTCTTCGACCAGATGGACATGCTGGCCACGCGGCAGGCGTTCGTGGATACCTACGTCATCTACGACGGGCGGCTGCTGAGCGTTGAGTTGTGGACGGGGCTGATCGAGAACTGGGCGAGGCCGCGGCTGATGACGCCCGAAGAACGCGCCGACTTGCTGAACACCGTCTTTGCGGCCAGTGGGTGGTAATCTTGTCTCCTCTCCCCTTGGGAGAGGGCTAGGGAGAGGGCTTCTTGTCCCCTCTCCCCCTGGGAGAGGGCTAGGGAGAGGGCATCTTGTCCCCTCTCCCCCTGGGAGAGGGCTAGGGAGAGGGCATCTTGTCCCCTCTCCCCTTGGGAGAGGGTTAGGGAGAGGGCTTCTTGTCCCCTCTCCCCCCGGGAGAGGGCTAGGGAGAGGGTCTTATGCCGTCAACACCGAAACCAACAATCGCTCCAGTCATCCGCGAACACGCCCGCGAAAACCGCCACCACCAATCGCCAGCTGAAGCCAAAATCTGGAAAGCGTTGCGCAACCACAACCTGGACGGCCACAAGTTCCGCCGCCAACACCCACTAGGGCCATATATCGTGGACTTCTACTGCCATGAGGCGAACTTAGTTGTCGAACTGGACGGCCGTTCGCACGACGCACAACTGGAATACGATGCCGCACGGACTGCATGGCTGGAGAGTCAGGGTTGTCGGGTTCTTAGGTTTTCAAACGTGCAGGTGATGAAGGATATTGTGAGCGTAGTGGAGGGGATTCGGCTGGCATGTGATGAAGAACCCTCTCCCTAACCCTCTCCCGGAGGGCGAGGGAATCCGATCCCTCTCCCTGTGGGAGGGGCTAGGGGAGGGCGCTTGAGCGACGGGGAAGGAAGAACCCTCTCCCTAACCCTCTCCCAAGGGGAGAGGGAACGGGAACCCTCTCCCTAACCCTCTCCCGAAGGGCGAGGGAATAAGAGCAGGAATTAGGCCAAATGTGCTATAATACTTTGCCGGGCCGCGCTACACCGACCCAGGCACAGGACGCCTTATGACCACCGACAAGTTCGTCATGATTGACGGCCACGCCCTGGCCTATCGCATGTTTTTCGCCCTGCCGCTGGAGTCGTTCACGACCAAGAATGGCGAGCCGACCAACGCCACCTACGGCTTCACCCGCACCCTGCTCGACCACATCCTGGCCGACGAGCCGCCGGACTATCTGGCCGTCAGCTTCGACCTGGGCGCGACCTTCCGCGATGACCTCTACGCCGACTACAAGGGCACGCGCGACAAGATGCCCGACGAGTTGGACGTGCAGATCACCCGCATCAAGGAAGTCGTGCGCGCTCTGAATATTCCCATCCTGGAGTGCGAGGGGTTCGAGGCCGA
>CXWK01008333.1_pt1 | contig 12288 bp, 11 predicted proteins | sample 590851 | NCBI WGS metagenome assembly CXWK01 (sample SAMEA3498364, study PRJEB10139) | wastewater metagenome | biome: wastewater treatment plant; material: activated sludge | place: Denmark | collected 2014-08-01
GCGCGCGACCGAAGACGCGGGCGTCCACCGAGTACCGGCCGGCTCCGGTGAGCACCACCGCAAGACTGACCAGCGACATCGTCAGCGCGAATTCATAGCCGTTGGGCAGGAAGAACCCGCTGGCGAGGTGGGCGGTCACGACCGCGACCAGCATCGAGAACGACAGCAGCGCGCCGGCGATCCGCGTGCCGGCTCCGGCCACGAGCATCAGGCCGCCGACGAGTTCCACCGCGATGATCGCGACAGCGTTCACTGTGGGAAACGGCAGGCCCAGGGAGGCCATGAACCCGGCAGTTCCTGCCACACCAAACACGGCGAGCTTCTGCCAGCCGTGCATGACGAAGACCAGGCCAAGGGCCAGACGAATGATCAACAAACCACGATCAACTGACGGGGACGAAACAGACTGAGACATGACGGACTCCTTCAGGGTTATACGGTCGTATTGAGGACTGTCGTTACAACGAACATTGAGGCAAAAAAAAGCAAACGGTCACGGATTTCCCGTACGGGCTTCTCCCAGAAGCGCCACCAGATCGTCCAGGCGCTTGTCGCTGACGTGCCCCAACTGGCGGGCGTGCAATGCCGCGACGGGTTCGTCCAGTTCGGCCAGCAACGCCGCGCCGGCCTTTGTAATCTTCGTGCGTACGATGCGACGGTCTTTCGCGTCCCGGCCCCGCTCGATCAGGCCCCGGGTATCCAGCCGGTCGAGCAGCCGGGTCACATCGGGGTCGTGTTGAATCAAGCTGCCGGCCACATCGCTGCAGGTAGCGCCCGCCGGTCCCGCCCCGCGCAGGATGCGCAGCACGTTGTACTGCGCCAGCGAGAGGTCGTAGTCCTTGAACAGCTCCACCGCCCCACGCTGCAGTTCTTCAGCGGCCCGGACGATCGCCAGGAAGGCGTCGGCGGGAAGCTGGCGGGATTTGGCGCGGTTCGACATGACAATTGGAATAATAGTCGTTGCGAGGACTATTGTCAAGAGGACCGTCTGGCGACCTGTCCGGACCGCGTTCCGAGCGCCTCGCCATCCCGTACTGCGGAAACGCCATTCACAATGACGTGGGTGATCCCGACCGGGTAGGCATGAGGCGCCGCAAACGTGGCCGCGTCCGCCACCAGGGCCGGGTCAAAGATCACCAGATCAGCCGCCGCACCCACGCGAATTTCCCCGCGGCCGGCGAGCCTGAACTGTCGCGCCGGCAACGAAGTCATCTTCCGGACGGCTTCCTCGAGCGAAATGACTTTGCGTTCGCGCACATAGCGCCCAAGGACGCGCACGGTATTCCCCAACCCGCGAGGATGCGGCACGCCGCTGCCGAACGGCACCACCCCGGCGTCCGAGGCGATACCCACCATGGGATGCCGCATGATGCGCTCCACATCGTCTTCGGTCATGAAGTGATAGACCATCGATGCGCCGCCGTTGAGCATCACTACCCGCGCCGCTTCGAGCTGATCGTCGGCGCCATCGCGGCCGAACATCGCCTGTGCCACCGCCTTCATGGTCAGGCCGTTGTACGCCTCGTTCCCACGATACGTCGCCCCCGTCGCCCACGAGAGATCGGTGAACCCGCGTTCGGCCAGCAACTGCGCCATCTCGCGCTTGATCCGCGCCCAGGTGTCCGCGTCGTTGAGGCGCGCGGCCACTTCCGCGCTTGTGCCCTCGAGCGCCCACGACGGAAAACGAATCGACAGTGATGACGAGCCGGCCGTGTAGGCGTACTGGTCGGCTTCCACATCCACGCCCTTCTTTCGCGCTTCGTCGATGAGCGTGAGCGCGGCGGTGCTCGAACCCCAACGGCTTGGGCTGTCCACCTTGAGGTGCGAGATCTGCACCGGCATTCGCAGCATCGATCCCACGTGGATGGACTCAGCCACCGCCGCGAGTAATTCCGTGCCCTCGTTCCGCATGTGCGTGGCGTAGATGCCGCCCTCGTTGGCCGCGACCCGCGCCAGTTCGATCACTTCATGCGCGGTGGAATACGTGCCTGGGATGTACTGCAGGCCGCTCGAGAACCCCACCGCCCCTTCGGCCATGCCCTTGAACACCAGCGACTTCATCCGCTGCAACTCCACGACAGTTGGAGCGCGCTGGGCCCGGCCCATCACGGCCGACCGCACGGTGTTGTGGCCGATGAGTGTGGCGTAATTCACAGCGGGGCCGGCATCTGTGATCGCCTGAAGCGCTTCACCGAGCTCGAGCGCAGACGACCCGCAGTTGCCTGCGACGATTGTCGTCACACCCATGCGGATGAAGTTGGCCGCGTCGGGACGTTCCGCCAGATCGTCCGCGTGCGTGTGGACGTCTACGAAGCCCGGCGCGACGACCTCGCCTCGCGCGTCGATGACACTCGCGCCCTGCGCGGCCGTCACGCCGCCGACGCGCGCGATCACGCCTTTGCGAATCCCGAGAGAGCCGGCGCGTGCCGGCGCACCCGTGCCGTCAACAATGCGCGCGTTGATGATGACGAGATCGAAGGTTTCCCTCTGGGCCGACACGGCAGCTGCGCACGCCGCTGCCGCGACAAGGACTGCGCACAGCAATCGGGCGCGCATAGAGCCTCTAGGCCGCCCGAGTCGCCGCAGACTTGCCTGGGTCGGGTCCGACCTTCGCTCCGCCGGTCAACATGGACACGATCGTGCCAACCACGGTGACAACCACCGCGCCGACCACGTTCTGCCATAGGAAAGCTGTGTTGGTGGTGGCCGCCACAAATGCGACGACCGACATACCGGCAATCAGGCCGACAGTAGCGCCATGCCCGTTCGCCTGCTTCACACCAAGGGCGAGGATGAAAACGCCGAGGATTGATCCGTAAAAGTACGACCCCAGCTTATTGACTGCCTCAATGAGCGATCCCATGTCGGCAGCGACGGTCGCAAAGGCACAGGCGAACAAGCCCCAGAAGAGGGTGGCCCACTTGGAGACCATCACATAGTGCGCGTCATCGGCCTCGGGCTTCAGATGGCGTCGATAAATGTCGATCACCGACGAGGTGGCGAGCGAATTGAGCTCTGCCGCGATGGTGGACATAGCCGCAGCGAAGATCGCCGCAATGATGAGGCCCACGAGGCCCACCGGCAGATGCTCGGTGACAAACACGGGGAAGACATAGTTGGTGTCGTTGTATTCGGAGTCACCGGTTACATCTTTCACGAGCGTCTTGGCCTTCTCGCGCACCGCACGAACGGCCACGTCGTTGCGAACGAATTCGCTGCGCGCAAACGCTGCGGCGTCTGCGGCGGTTCCATCGGCCTGTGAAGCCGCCATCGCCCTGGCCGCGAGCTTGCGGTTCTCAAACGCCTGCGTGTATTCGCGGTCAAGTCCGGCGTATTCCGCGGCGCGCGGGCTGGACTGAACGGCGGGCAGATAGGTGTTCTTGAAGAGGATCGGCCCCTGGTTGAACAGGAAGAACACGAACATCAGGACGCCGACCATCAGGACCAGCACCTGGAGCGGGATCTTCCAGAACGCGCTCATCAACAGGGAGCCTCGGGCCTCATCCGTGGACTTTGCCGTCAGATATCGCTGCACCTGACTCTGGTCGCACCCGAAATACGACAGGGAGAGAAAAAGACCACCAATGAGGCCCGACCAGAAGGTGTACGTGGTTGAGGTGTCGAATGTGAAATCCAACGCCTGCATTTTGCCGACGGCGCCCGCCGTATGGAGCGCGGCGCCGACGGTCACGTCATCCGGCAATCCCATGATGAGCGCCACGGCCGCGGCGACGAGCCCGCCGACGATGACCACCATTTGTTTCACGTCCGCCCAGGTGACGGCCTGCACGCCACCTTTCATGGTGTAGAAGATGGTCGGAATGCCGAAGGCGAGGATCGTCAGCGTCAGGTTCCATCCGAAGATGACCGACAGGATGACTGACGGCGCGGCAACAACGACACCGGTAGCCAGCCCACGCTGAATCAGGAACAACAGCGACGTGAGCAGCCGCGTCTTGCTGTCGAACCGGCGCTCCAGGTATTCATAGGCCGTGTAGACATTGGCGCGACGGAAAAACGGCACCACCGTCAGCGACAGAATGATCATCGCCAACGGCAATCCGAAGTAGAACTGAATGAAACTCAATCCGCCGTTATAGCCCTGCCCTGTCGTGCCAACCAGGGTGATTGCCGACAACTGCGTGGCCATTACCGACAGGCCGACGGCCCACCACGGCAGGGATCGGTTCGCGAGGAAATACCCTTCGAGCTGCTCGGTCTTCCGGCTCAGCCGCAAGCCGGTCCAGACGATCCAGGTGAGATAAACAGCGACGATGGCCCAGTCAATCCAATGCATGGGCGCTACCCGAACTGACGTCCGAGCCAGTAGAGGCCCAGAATCACGATGACCTCGACGACGAGGACCAGTGCGTAGGTGGACGAGAGGTCCGATTCGCCGGGATGGGCGCCCGGGCGTTCCGACTGGGCTGGACTCATGGCCAGCAGTATAGAATCACCGCGGCCAATGCGCATCTTTTCCACCGATCACAAGGTCGTTGGCGTGCAATACGCCCTCACAAGCCTGGCATTCCTGCTGCTGGGCTTCCTCCTCATCGTCTTCGTGCGCTGGCAGCTCGCCTGGCCCGAAGCCGGCCTGATGCTGCCCGAGTTCTACAACCAGCTGGGCGCCATGCACGGCACGGTGATGGTCTTTTTGGCCGTGGTGCCGCTGGCGGTGGGCGGATTCGGGAACTATTTCGTGCCGATTCTGATTGGCGCGCCGGATATGGCGTTTCCGCGCCTGAACATGTGGAGTTACTGGCTCTACCTGGCCGCCGGCCTGGTGATGCTCGCCAGTTTTTTCCTGCCCGGAGGCGCCGCCAGCTCGGGCTGGACGGCCTACCCGCCTCTTTCGATCTTTGCGACGTCCGGGCAGACGGCCTGGCTCGTCGGGATGTTCGTCCTGATCGTCTCGTCCCTCTTCGGTTCGATCAACATCATCGTGACCATCCTTCAGCTGCGCGCGCCGGGGCTGACGATGATGAAGCTGCCGTTCTTCATCTGGTCGCAGCTGGTCACGGCGTTCCTGCTGTTGCTGGCGTTTCCGCCGTTGCAGGCCGCCTCCATCCTTCAGCTGATGGACCGGCTGGCGGGCACCAGCTTCTTCCTGCCCAGCGGGCTGGTCGTGTCGGGACGCATCGTGGAAGTCAGCGGCGGCGGAAGTCCAATCCTCTGGCAGCACCTGTTCTGGTTTCTTGCGCACCCGGAGGTCTACGTTCTGGTGCTGCCGGCATTTGGCATCGTCGCTCACGTCATCGAAGCCAGCACGGGAAAGCCGTTGTGGGGCTATCGGAGCAGGGTGTTCGCGTCGCTGTTTATGGGCTCGATGTCGTTTCTGGTGTGGGCGCATCACATGTTCCTGACGGGTATGGGTCCCACGATGAGCGGCTTCTTCCAGGTGACGACGATGATCATTTCGGTGCCGTCGGTGATCATCCTGACGTCGCTGGTGTTGTCGCTGCATGGGGGATCGATCAGATTTACGGTGCCCTCGATGTTCGCGCTGGCGTTCCTCCCGATGTTCGGCATTGGCGGGCTGACGGGGCTTCCGCTGGGACTCGCCGCGTCAGACATTCCGCTGCATGACACGTATTACGTGATCGGCCACTTCCATTACCTTGTGGCGCCGGGCACGTTGTTCGCGCTGTTTGCCGGGATCTATCACTGGTTCCCAACGGTCACGGGCCGGATGCTCAACGAGCGCCTGGGCCGGTGGCACTTCTGGGGATCGCTTGTGGCCATGAACGTGATCTTCATGCCGATGTTCGCGCAGGGCCTGGCGGGGCTCAATCGCCGGCTGTTTGATGGCGGCCGCACGTACACCCACAGCGCCGGATTCGAATTCAGCTACGAGCTCCAGGCATGGGCGGCCGTAGCGCTCGGCCTGGTGCAGCTGTTCTTCATCGCGAATCTCGTGCTGACGCTAAGAAAGGGGACGGGTGTCGATTTGTGGAAAACTCCGGGCAGATCGGAAACCCACCTGCCCCAGAGTTTTCCACAGATCGACACCCGTCCCCCTGTGTGCCCCGATCCACCTGCCCCGGCGTTTTCAACAGATCGACACCCGTCCCCCTATGTGCCCCGATTTGACACAGGCGTCAGCAGCGGGAGCATGGGGTTCTGGCTGTTTATTGCGTCCGAGGTGATGTTGTTTGGCGCGTTGTTCTCGTCGTATGCGTTGCTGCGTGTGGCGGCGACAGACTGGCCGACCGCCGGCAGCCTACTCAACATTCAGCTCGGACTGACGAACACGATGGTGTTGATGGTGCTGACCGCGGTGGCCTGGCGGGCGGGACGGGCTCGGCCGGATGCGGCCCGAGGCCGGCTGCTGATTGCGACGGCACTCGGGGTGCTGTTTCTCGTCATCAAGGGCCTCGAGTACCGCGCGGAAGTTGTGCACGGGCTGGTGCCGGCGACGAGCACATTCATGGCGATGTACTACACGCTGACCGGTATTCACGCCGCGCACGTGCTCGGAGGTTTGCTGGCGAACGTCTGGGTGATGGCGGGTGCGAGGTCGGTCGGCGAGGCCATGACGGCCGGGCGGCTCAAGGTGCTGGGGCGCTATTGGGTATTTGTTGACCTCGTGTGGCTGATCATCTTCGCGGGGCTGTACCTGTCATGACGCGCAGCATCAAAAACGACCTCAGAGGTCGTTTCTCAATAGCTGGGGGAAAAAAAAACGACCTCAGAGGTCGTTTTTTTGGCATGGTTTTGGCGCTGATTCTGGGCGCCACGGGGACAGCGCTCGCATGTCCGGTGTGTTTTCGGGTGGAGGAAAATGCGACCACCGACGGCGTCCAGGTGGCGGTACTCGTACTCGTGGGGGTGACCACCGTCGTGCTCGGTGCCTTCGCGCGATTCGTCGTCTTGTTTGCCCGGCGCGAGGGTGAGCTGCACGGGGATGAGCGACCGAGCGAGGAGGTAGTCCGTGATTGAACGGTGGCTGCCCCCGCAGGCGTCGGCGCATGCTGCGGAAATCGATCTTGTACTGACGCTCGTGCACTGGCTGATGCTGGTGCTGTTTGTGGGATGGGGCGTGTACTTCGTCTGGATGCTGGTGCGATTCCGCGAGGGGCGCCAGCCGGCGCCCCTCGCGGAAGGCCCGCCCCACCGGCCGGCGCAGTGGACCGAGATCGGCGTGGTGGTGGCCGAAGGCGTGCTGCTCGTGGTGATCGCGCTGCCGGTGTGGTATCGCCAGACGACCGCGCCCACGACCGCCGACCCGTCGGCGGTCGTGGTGCGCGTGGTGGCGGAGCAATTCGCCTGGAACATCCACTATCCAGGCGCCGATGGACGGTTCGGCGAGACCAGGCTCAGCCTGGTCTCGTCGACCAACCCGGTGGGCCTCGACAGGTCGTCGGCGCACGGCGCCGACGACCTGTTGACGCTCGACGACCTCCACCTGCCCGTCAACCGGCCGGTGGTCATCCAGCTGTCGAGCAAAGACATGATCCACAGCTTCGGCGTCCCGGCCATGCGCGTGAAGCAGGACGCCACACCCGGCCTGCTCTCACCGGTGTGGTTCACTCCGACGATGGCGGGTCAGTTCGACATCGCGTGCTCGCAACTATGCGGCCTGGGCCACTACCGCATGCGCGCGGTCATCACCGTGGAATCCGAGGCCGAGTATCAGGCGTTCCTGAAGGCGGAAGCGGAACTGCAGATCGGGCGGTAGCTACCGCCGTTCGACGGCCCCGCCAAACTCCACCCATCTCGGGAACCCACCCACCAGCGCGCTCGCGCTGACGCCCGCATCGGTCAGCGTCCGCGCGGCAATCAGGCTCGTGGCCTCCGACGGGCACGAACAGTAAGTGATCACGGGCCGGCCCTTCGCCGCGCGCCTGATCTCGGCGACACGCACATCCACTTCGCGCACCGGCACGTGGATCGCGCCAGGAATGTGACCTCGGTCAAAACTGTCGATGTCACGGACGTCCACCACCAACACGCTCCCGCGCTCCTGCAGCGGCAGGAACTCCACGAACGACGTGACCTGCCTCTTCACGACCGGATCCTGCGCATCGAACCGAGCCCATCCCGCAAGCGCAACGCCCGCCACCACCACCAACGCCAACACCGCCCACAATCCCGTGCCTACACGTCTCAGTACATGCCCCATCTGTTCACCCTCCAATGAGAGGGTGACCATTCAGGAATCGGGCCAACAGGATTTCGGAGGTTATTCAGGCGCGCGCGCACGGACGTTGCAGAAACTGCGATCGGTCGGAGAGCGAATGTACGCAGGATCTTCAAGAGCCGGGTCTGAAGACCCGGCCTCCGAAGAGCCTCGGCCCACTTCGGACTCCAGGACTCCAGGACTCCAGGACCCTGGACCCGCCTTCGCGCTCCGCGCTTCGGCGAGGCAAGCCCTGGACCCAGGACTTTACTTGACCGCGATCACCGACCCGCCCGTCCGGAAGTACAGCGTCCCTTCCGAAATCGCCGGCGTGGCCATCGCGTAGTCACCCAGCGGATTCTTGGCCAGTAGTTCGAACTCGCGGCCGGCCTTCACCACAAAGACATCGCCGTCTTCGCTCGTGAAGTACACCTTGCCGTCGGCAGCCACGAGCGACGCCGTGAATCCCGTCGTGCCATCCCCCAACCGCTGCTGGTACACCTTCTCGCCCGTCACCGCATCAAACACGGCGAACACACCGTTGTTCTTCGAGACGTACAGCAAGCCGCGATACAACACCGGCGACATCATGTACGCGCCGTCCCGGAGATGGCTCCACGCGATGTGCGTGTTCGATGTGGTCTCCGGCGCCAGGCTGATGTCGCCGCGGGCGGTTTCCCGAATCGCATAGACGGGCTGCTGGCCGCTGGCTCCATGCGCGCTCGTCAGATACACCATGCCGTGCCCCACAACCGGCGTCGGCACGGGAATGTCGCCGCCCACACTCTTGAGCCGCCAGATTTCCTCACCCGTCGCAAAATCATAGGCGCCCGTGTGCCGCCAGCCATTCACCAACACCTGCGGGCGGCCGGCCACAACGTGAACTGTCGGCGTGCTCCACGTCGGCACATCCTGCCGCGCAGTGCGCCACAACTCCTTGCCCGTCTTCACGTCAAACGCCCCGACGAACGATCCCTTCTGCACGTCCACCTGCAAAATGATCTTTCCATCGTGGATGACCGGTGAGCTGCCGAACTCCCACTGCGCGGCCGGCACCACGAAGTAGCCCGAGTCGAGCACGCCGAGGTCCACCTTCCACAACTGTTTGCCCTTCATGTCGAACGCAAACAACCCTTCGGACCCGAGCATCGCCACGATATGCGTGCCGTCTGTGGCAAGCGTGGAATTCGCGTGAGTGGACTTCGTGTGCCGTTTGATCTTCGGCACGCCCTCGTGCATCTTCACCTCGAACAACACCTTGCCGCTGTTCTTGTCCATACACGTCAGCAACCATGCGTGCGACGTGTCATCGGTCACCGAAGCGATGTCGCCGTAGAGGCCAAGGCGCAAGCCAGCGTCAGTCTTGCCTGACTTCGCGGTGGTCACGCACAACTGGTTTCCCCAGATGACCGGACTCGAATGGCCCAGGCCGGAAATCGGCGTCTTCCAGCGAAGCTGCTTCCCCTGCGGCACATCCCACGTCGTCGGTGTGGGCTGGCCGTCGGCCACTCCTGCGCCCTGGATGCCGCGGAATGAAGGCCAGTCGGCGCCAGGCCGCGCTCCCTGCTGTGCACTGGTGGCCAGGGTCAGCGCGAAGACAGCAGCGCCCGCTCCGATTACCCGAAACAATTTCTTCATGCGGAAATAGTAATGCCTTGATCGTAAGATGCCTATGGAGGATTTTTGGCATGCGGAAACGGACAGTTATCGCGCTCACGACGCTGGCATTGATCGTGGCACTGGTGTCGGGGGCTGCGGCGCAGACGCCGGCAGCGGCGCTGACGGTGGACGAAATCGTCACGAAGCACCTGGCGACAAAAGGTGGCGCCGAGAAGTGGAAGACCATCCAGAGCCAGACCATGACAGGTGTGGCGCTGGCGCAGGGCTTCGAACTCTCGATGACGGCGTATGCCAAGCGGCCGAACCTGTCGCGCCAGGAATTGACGATCGAGCTGCCGGGGCAGCCCGCGGTTCAGATCGTGAACCTGTTCGACGGCACCAAGGCGTGGATGATCAACCCGATGACCGGCAGCGATGCCCCGCAGGAAATGCCGGGTGCGGAAAGCGCCACCGCCAAGGCGCAATCAGACTTCGACGGGGCGCTGATCGACTACAAGACCAAGGGCTACACAGTGGAGCTGCTGCCCGCGGCCACCGTGGCCGGCAAGCAGGCGCACCGCCTCAAGGTGACGCGCAAAGACCTGCCGACGCAGCACGTCTACCTCGACCCCGACACGTTCGTGGAACTCAGGATCACCACCGAAGGCGCCAACGCCAGTGAGACGGACCTCTCCGACTACAAGGCGATCGACGGCATCATGGTGCCGCACGCCGTCAAGATTTCGCAGGGCGGCGCCGTGCAGGCGGAACTGAAAATCCTGACGGTGAAGTTCAACACCGCGATCGACGACGCGATGTTCAAGGTGAAGTGAGGAAAACGACCTTAAAGAAAAACGACCTCTGAGGTCGTTTCCGAACCAAGCAGCGGAAACGACCTCAGAGGTCGTTTTTCAGTGCGGTCGTCTTTCATTTGACCACCAGCGACCCGCGCAGGCGGATGTCCTTCGACGACGCGCCNNGGGCTCGATCGTGAAACTGACCTCGCGCGACTCGCCGGGCTTCAGGTGAACTCGCTCGAAGCCCTTCAGTTCCATCACCGGCCGGGCCACTGAGCCCAGCACGTCACGCAGGTACAGCTGCACCACCTCGTCGCCGGACACGGCCCCCGTGTTACTCACGGTGCACCGGACCGTCGCAGTGCCTGACGCGGCCATCGAGTCGGGCGTGATCCGCAGGTTGGAATACTCGAACGTCGTGTAGCTGAGCCCGAACCCAAACGGAAACAGCGCCATGCCCGTCAGGTCGAGGTAATCGTCACCGCGGCCGGTAGGCTTGTGGTTATAGGACAGCGGCAGCTGACCTTCCGACATCGGGAACGTGATCGGCAGCCGGCCGCCGGGGTTGTAACTCCCGAACAACACCCGCGCCACCGCATCACCGGCTTCGCCCGGATACCAGGCCTGCACCACGGCGCCCACATCCTCCAGCCACGGCCCCATCGTCACCGCGCTGCCACCGACGATGACGACGACGGTGGGGCGGCCGGTGGCGGCAACGGCCCGGATGAGTTCTTCTTGACGACCGGGCAGCTTGAGGAAGGCGCGATCGCGGAACTCCCCCTCTTCGATGCCCATGACAAGAATCGCGGCTGAACTCTCTTTGGCCAGGGCCACAGCCTCGGCGATCCGGGCGCCTGCTTCGGCGTCCGCGCCGGCGTCCCACAACAGCTTGAGCCGGGCGATGCCGGTGCTTTCGAAGTACTCAAGCCGCAGCGCGTGCGAAGAACCCGGAGCGAGCGCCACGTCGGCGACCCGCGTGCTGTACGACCGTTTGCGCCAGTTGTCGATCACCAGCACATCGTCGAGATAGAGGCGATATCCGTCGTTGCCCTCCACCGCGAGCCGTTTGACGCCGCCGGCAGGAATGGTCAGCGTGCTGTTCCAGCGCGCGGAGTACCAATCGAACGGAATGCCCCGGCCGGGCGAACTCAGAGTCCAGCGGAAGTCCACACGCGGATCAATGCGGGTCAGGCGAGGCGCGCCGGCAAACGCATTGTTGTCCCAGTACTCTCCCGCCAGACCTGGTTGTGTCTTGCCGTCGCGCGTCACGCTGAAGTGACCTTCCGGCACAACGACAAGGTCGCGAATCACGCGGCCGGGCCCGNNGTGCCGCACGGCCACGTCAGGACCAACCTGCCGTCGAATACCGTCGAGAATCGAGATGGGCGCCACGCCAGGTCCGCTGTAGCCGCCGAGGCGGCGCTCCACAGCATCGGTGCCGATGACGGCGACGGATAACTCGCCGTACAACGCGCCGGCCAGCAATGGCAGCGTCCTGGCTTCGTTCCGCAGCAGCACCATGGACTTGAGCGCGGCATCAAGCGCAATGGCCCGATGTTCCTCCGACCCGTTCGCGCGCGCGGCCTCTTCCACATCCACATACGGCCGCTCGAAAAGGCCGAGCTCGAACTTCGCGCGAAGGACACGGGTCACAGCCGCGTTGATCACGTCCTCGGCGATGAGGCCGCGCTGGAATGCATCGAGGTACGGCCGCTGTTGCCCGTACGACGACTGGAACACCACATCGAGTCCAGCCTCGAATGCGTCCTT
>CXWK01018955.1_pt3 | contig 12286 bp, 9 predicted proteins | sample 590851 | NCBI WGS metagenome assembly CXWK01 (sample SAMEA3498364, study PRJEB10139) | wastewater metagenome | biome: wastewater treatment plant; material: activated sludge | place: Denmark | collected 2014-08-01
CAATAAGCGAAAGGCGGTTTTCATCATAGAAAACCGCCTTTTTTATAGGTGCAAGAAATACAAAATATATAACTTCGCTGTCGGTTTATAGGTAGAACGTATGCTTAAAATTATTTTAAAAAACGGAAAAGAACGCTCTTTACTGAATTTTCACCCTTGGCTCTTTTCGGGAGCTATTGCCAAAATTATCGGCACAGCCGAAGAAGGAGCAATAGCACAGGTCTTTGATGCTCAACAACAGCCGCTCGCCATCGGACATTTTTATCCGAAAGGTAGCATTGCGGTACGCATATTTCATTTTGGCAGCGATGTTCCCCGCTTAGATACCGATTTTTGGGCGCAAAAAATCCGGCAGGCTTTTGAGTTGCGCCGCACTTTGGGCTTGGCAGATAGCAGCCACACCACCGCCTACCGCCTCGTTCATGCAGAAGGCGACAATTTGCCCGGCTTGATTGTGGNNCCTTCGGGTATGGAACGCATCAAAAACGAAATTGCAGCAGCTTTGGTGCTGGTGTTGGACACTCGCTTGCAGCGTATCTACGACAAAGAAAATGGTATTTATCTTTGGCAGCGCGACCCCGCAGACACACACGATGAAGGCATTGTTACAGAGTATAACCTGCGTTTTTATGCTCACTGGAAAGAAGGACAAAAAACGGGATTTTTTTTAGACCAACGCGATAACCGCCGTTTGTTACAATCGTATTGCGCCGGAAAAACGGTGTTGAATGCTTTTTCGTATTCGGGTGGATTTTCGGTGTATGCGTTGGCGGCAGGGGCAGCGCGGGTGGATTCGGTAGATGTATCACAAAAAGCAATAACATGGGCAAATCAGAATGTAGCACTCAATGGCGGCAGTGAACGACATCGCGGCATTGCCGCAGATTGTTTTGAGTATTTGCGCCAAATTCATGATGAATATGAAGTAATTGTTTTAGACCCGCCCGCCTTTGCCAAGCACAAAAGCGCGGAAAGCAAAGCCGCACAGGGTTATAAACAAATCAATTTGCAGGCATTTCGCCATATTCGTGCCGGAGGTTTTTTATTCACTTTCTCCTGCTCGCAAGTGATTACCCGCGATTTATTTCGTAAAATTGTGTTTGCCGCCGCCGCCGACTCCAAGCGTAAGGTGCGCATTGTGCAAATNNTAGAATAATAATAATGGTGCAGCAATACACAACTTATCATCATCTTTATTTAGATGCCCACACACACCGACTACCCCAAACTGACGGTGATGCTTTTCGTTGGTGCGCCTTGTCATTGCAACAAACAGAGATGCTTTCTGTGCCGGATTTGCAAGGAGCTTTTTGTGTGGGTCTGCATCCTTGGTATATAAAAAATGAGTTATTGGAGCAACAACTTCATCAACTTTCTCACCTGCTCGCCCACCATCGTGTGTGGGCAGTGGGCGAATGTGGACTTGACCGTTTATGTGCTACGCCATGGAATTTGCAGCTACAAGCATTTGAGGCACAGATTCGGATTTCGGAGCAGCACCGCAAGCCTTTGGTGATACATTGTGTAAGGGCTTTTGATACGCTTTTACAATTAAAAAAAACACTGCGCCCCCGCCAAAAATGGCTCATTCACGGATTTAATAAAAAAGAAATTATTGCACGGCAACTCCTGCAAGCGGGATTTTTTTTGTCGTTGGGTGCTGCTGCTTTATTGCCATCAATGCCTGCTCATCGCTTGGCTGCCACCCTGCCTCTGGAATACATTTTTTTAGAAAGTGATGACAATACCGAACTTAGCATCAAAAATCTGTATCAAACAATATCGCAAATACGCAACATTTCACCCGAAGTATTAAGAGCCGCTATTTGGGATAATTTTGAAACATTATTAAAAAATTAAAAAAATATTAAGGTGTTTTTTATTAAATCATAAGAAATTGATAATCAATTTTTTGTGATTATTTATTTATAACATCAAAACAATTGAAGCTTTTTTTTCTACTTTAAAGATATAATATTATTATTTTTGTAAACTTGACGTTTTTCTTTAACCTAAACAAAAAAACATTACAAAGTTTATGAAAAAAAATTTTGCAATCGCGTATTGCTTATTATTACTGTTGTTGGGGCATCAAACAACAAAAGCGCAGGTAAGTATGGGGGGGCAACCCTTGGCTCTGAAAGAAACTCATTATGCCAAACGTATCCCTGTAGTGCAGATGCCCACACTCAATATGGAAGCCATACAGGCCGAAGATGCAGCCGAAGAGGGCAAAGACATACCACCGCGCTTTGGCTATCCGATAGATGTGCAGTTGGATTTGAATAATAGCGGTATCTGGATAGATTTGCCTAACGGCGCAAGATTGTGGCAATTACAAATAGAATCGGAAGGGGCACTTACATTGAACCTCAACTACGGTAAATTTTTTATGCCTGCCGGTGCTAAATTTTTTATCTATAACCCCGACACAAAAGAAACATTAGGCGCATTCACTTCTTATAATAACAAATCGCACGGCACTTTTGCTACAGGTTTTACGAAGGGCAATCGTGCAGTATTGGAGTATTATGAGCCTGCTACGCAAAAAGGAAAAGGTATTATCAGCATTTCGCAAGTAATACATGGTTACAAATCTATTATTTCTATGGTAAAAGCCTTCGGCAGTTCGGGTTCGTGCAATAACAATGTCGTATGTGCGTTGAGTGCCGGTTGGGAAAACCAAATTAAAGGGGTAGCCATGTTGCTTACTTCCGGCAATTCGCGCTTTTGCAGTGGCTCGCTCATCAATACCACCGCCCAAAATTGTAAGCCGTATTTCCTCACTGCCGACCACTGTGTGGGTGAAACAGCAGGACAAACGGCTAACTATATTTTTATGTTCAACTACAACAGCCCCACCTGCAGTCCTTCGGCAGATGGACCTACCAACCAAACGGTGCAAGGTGCAACTTTGAGGGCGGTAGCCGGTGCTTCTGATTTTGCTTTGTTTGAGTTAGATGATAATCCCGCAGATTTTTATGATGTATATTTTAATGGTTGGAGTAATTCCTCTACGCCTTCGCCTTCGGCAGTGGGTATTCATCACCCCGCCGGCGATGTGAAAAAATTCAGTGTAGAAAACGACCCGCTCTCTGCTACAGCATACAGCGGCGGCGCGGGTAACAACCACTGGCAAGTCGCTGACTGGGACAGCGGCACTACCGAGGGTGGTTCTTCTGGTTCGCCCTTGTTCAATAACAGCCAACAAATTGTAGGGCAATTACACGGAGGCGGCGCTGCTTGCGGTAATAACTTGCAAGATTATTACGGTTCGTTGTGGTATTCGTGGGATTAAAACGGCACTGTATCTACAGTACAATTAAAACCTTGGCTTGACCCCATCAACAGTGGTGCTACTGCTATTGACGGCACTTATGACATTTGCGCACCGCCTGCCGCCGATGATGCGGGTATCAGTAGCATCATTGAGCCTACTGCCCAAGTTTGCAGTGCTACCATCACTCCTCAAATTACTTTGACGAACTATGGCAGCAATACACTCACTGCTGTTACTATCAATTATAGTTTGAATGGTAGCAATTATACCTATAACTGGACAGGCTCTTTGGCAACTAATACCTCTGCAACGTTATCTTTACCCTCACTGAGCACACCGGCAGGAACACATACTTTTACGGAATCTACCTCCAATCCGAATGGCACTACCGACCCCAATACCGGAAATGATATGTCCAGTATCATATTTTCTTCAACGGGCGGCACTGTTTGTTATTGCACATCGCAGGGCAATAGTGTCGCTGATGAGTGGATACAAAGCGTACAAATCGGTGCTTTTAGCAATAACTCCGGCAACAATGGCGGCTATGAAGATTTTACGGTGCAAACTGTTAGTTTGGCAGTAGGCAGTAACAGCCTTGTACTTACACCCGGATTTACGAGCACTGTGTATAATGAATACTGGAGAATATGGATTGATTTGAACCAAGACGGAGATTTTGACGATGCGGGAGAATTAACTTTTGATGCAGGGGCAGTTTCTAATACAACTGTTACCGGAACAATGGTGCTGAATACAGCCATTAGCGGCACTACCCGTATGCGTGTATCTATGAAATACAATACTGCACCTACTCCTTGCGAAGCATTTGATTACGGGGAGGTAGAAGATTATACTGTTATTATAGGTGACTGCACCGCTCCCGATACCGATGGCGATGGTATCTGCGATACCGCCGACCTTTGCCCGGGCTTTGATGATAATGCCGATGCAGACGGAGATGGTATTCCTGACGGTTGCGATACTTGCAACGCTTGTCCTTGTGCTTCACAGGGTAACAGCACCGCCGATGAATGGATTGAAAGCGTACAAATCGGTTCGCTAACCAATGTATCCGGCAACAATCAGGGCTATGCCGATTTTTCTACCTTAGATACTCTTGATATAGAAACAGGCACTACTTACGCCTTTACGCTCACCCCCGGTTTCACTGGTCCTCTTTATAACGAATACTGGAAAATATGGATTGATTATAATCAAAATGGCAGTTTTGAGGATAGCGGAGAATTGGTATATGATGCCGGAAGTGCTGTTAATACTGCTGTAAGCGAATCTTTCGCCGTACCTGCCGGAACAACGAACGGCTACACTTGGCTGCGTGTATCTATGAAATATAACGCTGCTTCTACTTCTTGCGAAACGTTTACTTGGGGCGAAGTGGAAGATTATATTGTACATATCATCACCCCCACTGCTTGTCAGGATATTGTCAGCATCAGCGGCACATTTGAAAATGGCTCCAATACTCTGTATGAAGCCAATATAGAAATCTCTGCTACACAAACGATACAAAGCGGTGCTACTCAGGAGTTGAGAGCCGGCAACAGCGTGTTGCTCATACCTCAGTTTGTAGCCGAAAGCGGTAGCGATGTGTGGGTACATATCGAAGGTTGTACGCCGCCGGCAATATTAAAACCGGAAAGCGACGAAACCACACAGAGTATTTTGGAGCAGTTCAATAAAGTGCAAAACACTGATATTTTACCCAAATTGCAACCTTTACAAATACAAATGCAGCCCAATCCGGCTGATGATTTCACACAACTTTCTTTCAGTGCCCCGCACGACACACAAATATTGGTAGAAATATACGATATGCAAGCAATGAATGTGGTGCGTTTGCATTATGATAATATTACAGCGCAACAATCTTACAACTTACAAATCAATACGAATGATTTGCCGAGCGGTATGTATTTAGTGAAAGTAAGCGATATGCGAGGCACACAACAAACCTTAAAATTAGTGGTGCAATAGCAGAGTAATTTCATTTAGTGATTTTTAAATACAACAAAGCCGCTACCTTTTTTTAGGATAGCGGCTTTGTATTTTATATGCCGGATTAATAATATACACATTATGCAGTTTTCTTAAAAAGGCATTAAAAAAACCTTGCTGTTAAAAATGAAAGTTATTTTTTAACACTAATAAAAAAACTACGAACGCTCTTTATTCTGCAATTTGCTATGCTTGATGCTATATCCGAAATAGATGGCAAATCCAATCAAAAGCCATACAATCAAGCGCAGCCAAGTGTCGCCGGGTAAAAAAACCATCATAAACAAGCAGGTGGCAATGCCCAAAATCGGGGTGAGGGGCATTAGCGGCACTTTAAAAGCACGCGGCGCATCGGGCTGTGTTTTGCGCAATACCATCACGCCCATACACACCAATATAAACGCCAGCAAGGTGCCAATACTCGTCATTTCGCCTACTACTCTGCCCGGAACAAAAGCTGCAAACAGGCTCACAAATACCAAAAACAACAAAGTGCTTTTGGCAGGCGTGCGAAAGGTAGGGTGTATTTCGCTGAATACTTTTGGCAACAAGCCGTCTTTGCTCATACTGAAAAATACGCGTGTTTGTCCCAGCAGCATTACCAAAATTACTGAAGAATAACCGCCCAAAATTGCAATAATGATAGCGCGGTTGAGCCAAGGAAAATCCGGTATGATTTTGCCCGAAGCGGGGTCAAAGGTGCCCATGTGGTCAATTGCTACCGCCACAGGTGCTATGCCGTCTTTTCCGGCAAATTCTTTGTAATTGGCAACACCCGTCATCACAAATGCAAACAAAATATACAAAATAGTACATATCAACAAAGAACCCAAAATACCGATGGGCATATCTTTTTTGGGGTTTTTGGCTTCTTGTGCGGCTGTACTTACGGCATCAAAACCGATGTAGGCAAAAAACACAATCGCTGCTGCCCGTATGATGCCGCTAAAACCAAATTCGCCGAAGTTGCCAATGTTTTCGGGAATATAGGGGTTGTAGTTGGAATAATTGATGTAGCTCCAGCCCAATACAATAAAAATAATCACCACCGCCAATTTTACCATTACAATAAAACTATTGAATCTGGAACTTTCTTGTGTGCCTTTCATCAACATCAAGCTCATCGCTACCACAATAAATACCGCCGGCAAATTAATCATTCCGCCGTCCCAAGGACCCGCCATCAGCGATTCGGGTAGGTGAATATCGAAACCTTCCATAAATTTTCCGAAGTAGCGACTCCAACTGATACTGACCGTAGCCGCGCCCACTGCGTATTCCAGCACCAAATCCCAACCGATAATCCAGGCGATAAACTCGCCCATCGTGGCATACGAATAAGTGTAGGCACTCCCCGCAATAGGAATCATACTCGAAAATTCGGCGTAGCACAATCCGGCAAACAAGCAGCCCAAAGCTGCCACCACAAAAGAGATGGTAATGGCAGGTCCGGCGGTGGCGGCGGCGGCACCGCCTGTTATCGAAAACAAACCCGCCCCGATAATAGCACCGATGCCCAAAGCAATCAACGCACCTGCTCCCAAGGTTTTTTTCAATCCCTTTTCGGAGTCGCCGGCTTCCTTCAATAAGTCGCCCAAAGGTTTTTTTATCCAAAGATTAGCCATAAAAAATTAATCTGTTAAAAAGTTAAAAATGTTTTAATCCAAGTAATATGAACATTTTAAAAATATATTTCCGGTAATGATGTACTACAAACTTATGTAAAAAATATTGTTATGCTTTGTTTTTTATCAAAAACTCATTCAAAAAGTGTGCGGGTTGAGTTTTTTTTAAAAAAATGATAATAAAAAAAAACGCCTCTGTTTGTTGAAAACAGAGGCGTTTGTAAGTTTTTTTTAAAAATTTATTATTTTTTTATTTATATAAAATTTATCCTTTTTTTGTTTTTGGATATATTTTCACAATCCGGTATTGGTGCGTTTTTTTTAATTATTTAAAAATCTAAGGTATCGCTACGAGTAAAAACATGTACTTTTACTGCATATTTTTGTATTTTATTTCATAAAAAAATGAATACTGCTTATCCGAGAAGTGCTGTTTTTCCGGGTTCTTTTGACCCTTTTACGCTGGGACACTACGAAATTGTGCAACGCGCTTTGCCGCTTTTCGACCGCTTGGTCATTGCTATTGGCAGCAACTCGCAGAAAAAAACACTTTACAGCCTCGAAAAACGATTGGCGTTGATACAAAAATTGTTTAAAGATGAACCCAAAGTGAGTGTGGCGGCTTTTGGCGGACTGACGGCAGAGTTTTGCCGCCAACAAAAAATTCCGTTTCTGCTGCGCGGCTTGCGCTCCTCTGCCGATTTTGATTACGAAAAAAGCATTGCCCAACTCAATCACGCTATCAACACCGAAGTTGATACCGTTTTTTTAATCAGTTCGCCGCATTTGTCGCATATCAGTTCTACTATTGTTCGCGAAATTATTATGAACAAAGGCGATGCTTCTGCTTTTGTTCCTGCCGCTATTCAGGCTGATCTCGCTCACGAATTGTTGTAGATTTTTTTAGTTTTTTTTGCAATTTTAATGGATTATCACGCCTTTGCAGTTCATCAAAGGCAGGTCGGTGAAATTGTCTTCGACGATACTTTCGGCAACAAATACATATTTTTTGTCGTACATGTAACCGTTTTGACGAAAACTTATCCAATATTCATTGCTCAAAGCGGTGGCTTCTTTTTCAAAGCTGTCTATTTTTACAAAAGTGCCGCCCGCTACATTCTCTAACAACACGGTAAGTGTGGCGGTTTGCAAATTTTTGCCTTCTATTTCGCCTACACCCCGCGCCCTGATGAGTACATTTTGCAAATCTTCTTCTTTGAGATTAATAATATAAGTAGAAAACAACTCCAAATCATCGCTGTTATCGGGTACTACTGCTAATGCAATATTCTCTACTTTCAAAAATTTTACGTTTCTAATCATTATCTGCTATTCTATAATTTTTTCTTCTAAAATTAAATGCTGCTTTTTGCTGTTTATTCATAACGCAATGACTCTATGGGGTCTAAGCGTGAGGCTTTTATAGCCGGATAAATGCCGGCAACTACGCCTACTACCAAACAGAAAAAAACACCCGCCGCTATCCAAGCCCAAGGCACTAAAAAGGGACCTTTTACCAAAGCTGATACCGCATTGCCCATAGCTATACCCAATATAATGCCCACAACGCCGCCCAACTGACAAATTAAGATGGCTTCGCTCAAAAATTGTATGAGTATGGTGCGGTTTTTTGCTCCGATGGCTTTGCTTACGCCAATTTCGCGGGTGCGCTCGGCTACCGCCACCAACATGATATTCATCAATCCGATGCCTGCTCCTACTAATGTAATACCGCCGATTACATAAGCTGCCAATACGATATTTTTGAGCTGGTCTATGAGAATACCCGACAGTTTGTCGCTGGTTTCAAATTCAAAATCATCGGGTGCACTCAAAGGCAAGCGCCGCACGGCTCGCATAATGGCGGTAGCTTCCGAAACGGCAGCGTCCACATGATAGGCATCTTTGAGTGCCACACGAATATTGTAGTTGCGCGTGGGCGAAGGAAAATAATTTCGCGCCGCCTGCAAAGGAATATAAGCGGCATTGTCGCTGTTGAAAATACCACTGCTGCCCTTGCTCGCCAGCACTCCTATAATTCTGAAACGCCTGCTACTCACAGAAATTTCGCGATCAATGGCTTTTTCGGGTTTGTTGTTAAAAAGTTTACTGGCAATTTGTTCGCCTATAATAATGACCGTAGTACCGTTGCGCACTTCGTTTTCCGAAAAAGCACGCCCCTGTGCAATATCTAATTTGCTTACTTCTAAATAATTTTCATCAATGCCCGTCACCATAATATTCGGGTTGGTGGCTTCTTCGTTGTAAGCGAGTTTAGCAGCAAAGGAGGCTTCGGTAGAAAGCGACACCGTTGCCGGAAAATGGTAGCGTTCTTTAAAAGCAAGGGCTTCTTCGTAGCTGATAGGGGCGGAGGGTTTTTGCCGCTTACCGCCGCCGATACGAATTCCTGTGCCTTTTTGGATAATTTCAAAAGAATTTGCACCCAAACTCGCAAAATTAGAGCTGATAGATGATTTAATACCATCAATCGCTGTAAGAATACCAATGAGTGCCATAATGCCAATGGCAATAATGGAGAGCGTCAAGGAAGAACGCAACAAATTGCTTCGCACCGACTCAAAAGCCAGCTTAAAAATATCCTGAAACCTCATGCTACTTCTGATAATGAAAAAAATGTTGTTTTTTCTTCAAAAAACTAACAATAATAAAGAGCGAATGGTTGCAAAATGTTTGTTGCCGCTTTATTTTCAGGTTTGCGGCGGCGGATTATCGGCAGGCGGTGTTTTGGTATTGTTGGCATCGTTATGAGGCGGACGCTGTTTTTGATGATTTTTATGCGGCGGCTGTTGAGGTCGCTGCTGCTGTTGCTGTGGGCGTTTTTGCCCATCTTTTGCTGCCTCGTTATTGTTATTGTCGGGTCTGTGTTGTCGGTTTGGGTTGTTATTATTGTTGTTTTGGTTGTGCCGCTGTTGGTTGCCTCTGTTGTTTTGTTGCTGCTGCTGTTGTTGTTGAGGCGGTTTTGTATTCGGGTTATTGTTGTTATCCGGCTGCTGCTGCTTTGGTGGCAGCGGCATTTTGGGCGCGGCGGCTGTAGAGTCGGCAGATAAAGGCGGTTGCTGTTTTTGACGCTCTTTTTTGGCTTTGCGTTTGGCACGTTTGTCACTTTTATCCAAAGAGCGCAAACTCGCCTGCCCTACCACATCGGCAAAATCCACTTTTTCTTTGCTCAATGCTGCTTCTGCTTTGAGATTTTTATTATTTTCGTCAAATAATTGTTCGGGAATAATACCTCGTATATTGAGATTTTTTATATAAGAAGCGTGTTCTACGGTCAGTTCCACAAAAGGCTCATCGGCATAAAAATACCACATTTTTCGTTTAAAAATATCCGTTTTCATCAAGCGGGCATCGCCCTTTTGTGTGCGCAAAATTTCGGCATCTTTCGGAAAATCTTTCAATGCGTCCATATAGGTATCCAGCTCATAATTCAAACAGCATTTGAGCCTGCCGCATTGTCCCGACAATTTTATTTGGTTGATGGATAAATTTTGATAGCGGGCGGCGTTGGTAGAAACGGTTTTGAAATCCGTAATCCACGAAGAGCAGCACAACTCGCGCCCGCAAGTGCCGATGCCGCCGATGCGCGAAGCCTCCTGCCGCGCTCCTATTTGGCGCATTTCTATTTTTACTTTAAAATCGCGGGCAAATAATTTGATGAGTTCGCGGAAATCCACCCGCGTATCGGCAGTATAGTAAAATGTGGCTTTGCGCCCGTCGCCCTGAAACTCCACATCTCCGATTTTCATTTCCAAACCCAAATCGCGGGCAATAACACGCGCCAGCAACATCGTTTCGCTTTCGCGTTGCTGGGTTTCTTCCCAAATAGCAAGGTCGCGCTCGTTGGCAATGCGCAACAAACGCAGCACTTCGTCAGAATTTTCCTGAATGCCCCGCTTGCGCAGTTGCAAACGCACCAACTCGCCGCTTAAACTGATGATGCCCACATCGTAGCCGGTGGGTGTTTCTACTACTACGGTGTCGCCTGTAATACAGTTCAGATGATATACATTGCGATAATAGGCTTTGCGTGAGCCTTTTTTAAAAGAAACCTCTACAATATTAAACGCATCGCGCTCGGCACTGTAAGTAATACCCGACAACCAATCATATACATTGCGCTTGTTGCACGAACCAGTGCTGCACGAAGTACCACACGAAGAGGCTGTACCCGTATCTGCTGCATTTACCGATATGTTTTCTTTATATTCAATATCAAATACTTTCATAAAACCTTTATATTCAATCAAAATGCCTCCGCTCTTAAAAAGCCGCTTACATCCTGAATTTCAAAGAAAATTTATACTATCATACAAAAATCACGCCGCTTGGCGCGCTCAAAGTTACACCAATTTTATTTTTTTAAATTTATTCTTCTGTTTTAAACTCTTGTATATCTCATACAAGAACATCTTTTTATGTATAACTTTGCGATGAATTATATGAATTTACAGCAAAAGTAGTAATTTTGTTGTTTAAATTTAGTCTAAATAAAAAAACATAATGATCAGCCCATCTATTCTTGTGCGTTATGCCCATCATTTAGCGGTGGGCGAAAGCAGCCGTATATGCGCTTTACAGCAAAATAATATGTCTTTGGTGCTGATGCAAAGGGGTTGTGTGCCCGGAACGCCCATCTGTATGGTACGCCGCTCCTTGCGAGGGCATACTTTGTATGTAAAAGTAGGCTCACAAGCCTTAGCACTGCGTGCCGAAGAAGCCGCTTTGATTGTGATAGAATAATTTTTTTTGCTTCGTTGTTATCCGCTGATTTATGCACTCCGATTCTTTGTCTTCTGCTCATTGGTTGGCAATTGCCGGCAACCCCAACTCTGGCAAAACTTCACTCTTTAATAAACTTACGGGACTTAGCCAAAAAGTAGGTAACTATCCGGGTGTGACGGTAGAAAAAACCAGCGGACACCTGCACTTGGAAGGAGGAAAAACTTGGAAAATTGTTGATATTCCGGGTGCATACAGCCTCCACGCCACTTCGCCCGATGAACGCCTCGTACTCCAATTGCTTTTGGACGAACAGCACCCCACCTATCCCGAACTGATTGTATATGTTGCCGATATTAATCATTTAGAAAGGCATTTGTTGTTGTTTTCTCAAATTTATGATTTGGGATTGCCCTTGGCATTGTGCCTCACAATGGGAGATTTGGCTGATGATGCTCAGGGTATCGCTGCACAACAACAAAAATTGTCGCAGATGTTTCAAATTCCCGTATTTGTTGTTAATGGGCGCAGTGGCGAGGGTTTGACGGCATTAAAAGCATTTTTACAAGATTATACACCCGCCGCTACACCCGTTTTTTCTAAAAAAACAACTTTTTGGCAA
>CXWK01010841.1_pt1 | contig 12285 bp, 14 predicted proteins | sample 590851 | NCBI WGS metagenome assembly CXWK01 (sample SAMEA3498364, study PRJEB10139) | wastewater metagenome | biome: wastewater treatment plant; material: activated sludge | place: Denmark | collected 2014-08-01
GCGCACATCATCGGCAAGACGGTGCATCCGGACCTGAAGCGCGGGTGAAAAAGCGCCGGGACCGGCTCAAGATGGTCGGTACGTCAACGTCGCACGCGCTCGGTCGAACGGGCGGCGAAAGCCTCGACGACGGCGAGCGCTTGTTTCTAACGGAGACGCTGTTCGGCGTTGTAGCGGTTTGACGGCCCACGGGCCGCCTCCTAGAACCGCAGCACGTCATGGTGGCGTCGTCGGGGAGGAACGCATGGCCGAACTTGAGATCATGGGAGCGCCGTTCAGCAATTACGTCCGGTCGATCCGGATGCTGTGCGAGGAAAAGGGCGTCGCGCACAAGCTGACGCCGTCGCTGCCGCAGACGCCGGAAATCAAAGCGCTCCACCCGGCCGGCCAGATTCCGGTGATGCGTCACGGCGACGTCGTGCTTTTCGAGTCCAAGGCGATCGCGACGTATATCGACCGGGCCTTCGCCGGTCGCAAGCTTATCCCGGACGGCGCGCTCGAAGGCGCCCTCGTCGAGCAGTGGGTCTCGTACGGAAACGCCAGAGTCGATCGCTGGATCATGCGCGAGTTCGTGGTTCCCTCGGTGTTCTTCGACAAGACCAAGGGGCCGGATACAGCCCGGATCGCTGCCGCACTGCCCGAAATCGACATGTGCTGCAAGGCGCTGGACGCTGCGGTCGCGCAGACCGGTTACCTCGTCGGCTCGCAATTGACCTATGCCGACATCAACGTCCTTCCGATGCTGTTCACCTTGCTCAACTTTCCCGCGGGCAAGGACATTCTCGCGAAATACGACCAGTTGTCGGCCTATGTCTCGAAACTCGCCGAGCTGCCTTCGTTCAAGAATACGGCGCCGCCGCCGCGCCGCTAGGCGAAATCACATCGCCTGTTCGCGCGTCCGCGCATGATCCGGCGTGCGGTACATGTGTTCGGGCACGCGCGCGAGCACCGAGGGCTCGAGCTGCGGCCCGAGCCCGTAGAACTTCTGAAAACTCATGATGAGCGGCCTCCACCGTTCCGGGTCGACCCTGTCGGTCTCGCCCGGCATCATGATCGCCTCGTCGAGATGTGTCTGCACGATGCGAAGCTCGAAGCACATGGCGCCGCCCGGCCAGTCCTTCTGCGCCATCTGGTGCACGCCTTCGAGCACGGCCTCCAGTTGGACGGGGCATTCGGCGACGCGCGGCGCCGCCACGAGGCGCGAGGGAACCGCGTTCAGTGCGGCGCGCGCGAACTTGTCGGCGCAATATTCGTAGCCGCGTTTCGCCTTGCCGTCCGGCACGGGCGAGGAACCGGTCGTCAGCGCGAGGCGATTGACCGCCGGCGCCATATCGTCCGACGGCATGTTCAGGACGCATTCGCGCGTGCGCAGAATGTTCTGTGTCGTCCTGGACGTCGCTGCGAGCCCGATCATGCAGCGCCATCCCAGCCAGAAGATCGAGGACATGGGCGCGAGATTGGGCGAACCGTCCTCGTTGACCGTGCTGACGAGAACGACGGGCGTGCCGAAATACAGAATGCCCGGCGTGGCGGAGCGATGCATGACTGACCTCATCGACGAAATGCGAGCGAGGCCATTCTCTTTTCCTGTTTCGAGGCGCGCGCCCACCCGAATCCTGCTGCGGCGGACGCGACCTCCCGGAAAGGACATCCGGCGGCAAAAACTTCATAATCGCGCCCGGAGGGATTCGGGCGCGTGGACAATCTCGTCTTTCTGGCGGTGCTCGCCGCGGCGCTGATGCATGCGTCGTGGAACGCGCTCGCCAAGGCGAGCGGCGACCGCTTCGGCCAGATGATCGTGCTGACGCTGGCCGAATGCGTGCTGGGCGTCGCGCTCTATTTCCTGTTTCCGCCCGTCGACGCCGCCGCCCTGCCCTGGCTGATCGCGTCGGGCGTGCTGCATNNCTCGGCGAGAGCGTCGGCCCGGCGAAGGCGGCGGCGGTCGTGTGCATCGGGCTCGGCGTGATGACCATGTCGCTGCGCGGCGGCGCCGATCTCGGCCGCATTCCCCCGAAGGCGATGGCCTATGCGCTAGCGACCGCCGGCTTCACGGCGAGCTACACGATCGTCGACGCTCTTGGCGCACGCGCTTCCGGTTCGGCGTCGGCCTACACCTGCGCGATGTTCGCGCTGTCGGGCGCGGGCCTCGTCGCCACCGGCTTTCTGCGACGCGGGCGGCTGGCGCTGTCGGTCGATGCGCGCACGTGGCGGACCGGCGCGCTCGCCGGCGCGCTGTCGTTCCTCGCCTATTGGGTGGCGATCTGGGCGTTCACGCAGGCGCCGGTCGCGCTGGTCGCGGCGCTGCGCGAGACCAGCGTGCTGATGGCGATGCTGATCGGCGTCATCTTCCTGCGCGAAACGGGCGGACCGTGGCGCTGGTCGGCCGCCGGGCTGATCGCGGCCGGCGTCGCGCTGATGCGGCTGTGACGCGCGCTCTGTTTTCACCGCATGTCCTCGTCGCAAAAGTCTGCAACTTTTTGCGGGACTTGTTCTAGGCTGCCGCCATGCCGCAGACGAAGCCCGTCTCTCCCGCGAAACTCGCGCACTATCCGTTCATGACGCGGTGGTTCGGCCTGCCGCTGCTCGGCAAGCTGCTCTGGCGCGTCGTGGTGTCGGAACTGTTCGGCCAGTACGCCGACAGCCGGCTGATCGTCGCCGCGCTCGATCCGGTGAAGGAAGACGAACATTTCGAGCGCGCCGTGGCGCACGTGCAGGGCAAGCCCGACGGCGCCTTCACGCTCGACGACGATGGCGCGCTGTGGATCGACTATGTCGCCGATCTCGGCGACGGCTTCGATTCCACCTACGCCATCGCCTCGCTGATCGCGCAGGAGACGCTGACGCTCGACGGCCACGCGACGCGGCGCGGGCGGCTGCTCGTCATGGGCGGCGACGAAGTGTATCCGACCGCCACCGTCGAGACCTACCAGCGGCAATTGCGCGATCCCTACGACTGGGCGCTGCGCGACGAGACGGTCGCCGAACCGAAGCCGCTCGTCTTCGCCATTCCCGGCAATCACGACTGGTACGACGGGCTCGTCGTCTTTCTCGGCCTGTTCACGCGCAGGCAGCGCCTGCATCTCGGCGGCTGGCGCTCGCGCCAGAGCCGCAGCTATTTCGCGCTGAAGCTGACCGGCGACTGGTGGCTGTGGGCGGTGGACGCGCAGCTCGACGACACGATCGACCAGCCGCAACGCGATTATTTCACAACCATCGCGCAGCGCATGGACGACAACGCGCGCGTCATCCTGTGCGGGCCGAAGCCCGGCTGGCTCTACGTCAAGCGGCCGGAATGGCCGTCGCTCGGCGTCTACGACCTCCTCGGCCGCATTCTCGCGGAACACCGACCGCAGGCGCGCATCGCGCTGGTGCTGTCGGGCGACACGCATCACTACAGCCGCTACCGCGCGCCGAAATCGGGCGTCGATTTCGTCACCGCCGGCGGCGGCGGCGCGTTCCTGCATCCGACCCATCACCTGAAGAAGCGCATCGCCATCAACGGCCGCGACGAACGCTCGGCCATCGGCTTCGTGCGCGCCGACGATCACCTGACGCTCGCCCGCGATTCCCGCACGCACGCGCCGGCCGTCTATCCGACGATCGCGGAGAGCCGACGGATGCTGTGGCGGGTCTGGACCTTTTCGCTGCTCAACCCGTCCTTCGCCGGCGCCATCGGCGCCTTCTACGCGGCGTTCCTGCCGCTCGCCGCGCACTGGCCGGTGTTCGGCGCGCTGACGGCGACGGGCGCGGCCTGGTGGGCGCTCGCGGCCTATGCCGACAAGCAGGAAGGCGGGCGGGCGCGCGTGAGAATTCCGACGTTCCTGCACGCGCTCGGCCATGGCGCGCTGTTCACGTTCGTCGCGCAGGCGATCCTGCACGCGAGCGGCGGCTGGGAGGCGCAAACCGCCGAGGCGCTCGCCGTCGCGCGGCCGCTGCTGGAAACGCGGCTCGACATTGTGGCGACGTGGCTCGCCTGGGCCGGCCGGCTCGGCGCGCTGGGCGCTTTCGGCTGGGCGGTCGGCGGCGCGCTGTTCGGCGGCTATCTGCACCTGACGTCGCTCTTCCTCGACATCAACCACAACGACGCCTTCTCGGCGATGCGGCGCAATTCGCACCGGCATTTCCTGCGCATCCGCATCAAGGGCGACACGGCGACCGTGTTTCCGATCGGTCTCGACCGCACGCCGCGCCGCAGCGCATGGCGGCGCGTCGACAAGCCGACGCGCACGCAAGTCTCGGCCTATGTCGCGGAGCCGCCGCTCGCGCCGCGGCTGATCGAGACGCCCTACGATGCGCGCGCGGGGAACGGTTAAGGTTGGCCATCGCCGGCGATCCCCACCCGCCATCCGCTGCGCGGCTGTCGACCTCCCCCGTCCGAAGTCGGCTGTTGCCGACTTCGGCATTGGATGCGCAAAGCGGCTACAGCCGCTTTGCGACCGGGGCGGTAGGACGACTTCGCGTGTCGGCGTAAGCTTGCAATTCATGCAGCGGATCGTTTTCATCCTGGCGACTGCGCTCGCGCTTGCCGCACAAATCGCCGCCGCGCGCGCGGAATCGCCCGTGCTCGTCTCGGTCTGCCGCATCATCGAGAACGCGGCGACGCACGAGCGACTGCCCGTTCCCTTTCTCACGCGCCTGATCTGGAAGGAGAGCGCGTTCCGCTCCACGGCTGTCAGTCCCAAGGGCGCGCAGGGCATCGCGCAATTCATGCCGGGCACGGCGGCCGAGCGCGGCGTCGCCGATCCGTTCGATCCGGAAGAGGCGATCCCGCACGCTGCGCGCCTGCTGGCGGAATTGCGCGGGAAATTCGGCAACCTCGGACTGGCGGCGGCGGCCTACAATGCCGGCGCGCGGCGCGTCGATGATTTCGTCGCAGGGCGCGGCGGAATGCCGGCGGAAACGCGCGACTATGTCTTCGCCATCACCGGCGCGACGGTGGAGGACTGGACCGCCTCGCCGCCGCCCGCGCCGAAGACCGAGGCGACGCCGCAATCCTGCGAGACGATCACTGTCGCGCTGAGGCGCGGCGGCGGATCGCCGCTGCTGACGGCGCTGGCGCCGTTGGCGCCGTGGGGCGTGCAGCTCTCCGGCAATTTCTCGAAAGCGCTGGCGCTGGCTTCGTTCAACCGGACGAAGGTCCGGCTCGCGAGCGTTCTGCGCGACGTGCAGCCGATGGTGATCGGTTCGCGCCTGCGCAGTCGCGGCGCGCGCGCCTTCTACCGCGTGCGCGCGCCCGCACAATCGCGCGGCGAAGCGGCGTCTCTGTGCGAGCGGATTCACAAGGCCGGCGGAGCCTGCGTGGTGTTCCGGAGCTGATCTCCGGAAACGGCCGCGTTTTAGCGGACCTGAAGCGACGCCTTGCGATAATGCCCGCCGACCGGACGGACCCGAATGCGGATTGACGCGTTATAGCTGGAGACGCCCGCGATCCCCGCAGTGTGTCGAAGACCGAGGCGGCGATGTCGACTTCCACCGAATACCGGCTTCATTTCGAGCGCGCGGCGCGCGAGGAAATTCCTTCCTTCATCGTCGCCTTGAACGATGTATCCGCAATCAGAGTGGCCGTCCGGCTGAAACTCAGGAGCAGATTCGAACTTCGCGACGGAGACAGACTCGTCAAGGAGATCGCGGCCAGCCGTTCCAACGCCTGAACGCCGCCGCCAGCTAATTTCATTGACTTGCGGCGCGCTTTGCTCACCTGTGGATCTTCGACGCCGCTCAGTTCCGACAAGGACACCTCATGAATCAACAAATACGCGGCGTGAAGCGCCTGTGCGCGACGTGCGGCACCCGCTTCTACGATCTGATGAACAAGCCGGTCTGCCCGAAGTGCAAGGCCGAGTTCATCATTCCGCCGCCGGCGCCGCCGCGCCGCTCGTACAAGCCGATCCCGCAGCCGTTCCAGCCGGCGCCGATCGCGGCTGGCTCCGCGGAGGACGTGCCGGAGAACGACGAGGAAGAGACGATCGCGCCCGCGACCGACGAAGACGAGGAAACGCCTGCGGAAGAAGCCGCAGAGCTCGACTAGGGACGCAGGCGCCGGGACCGGCGCAATTCTCCGATTTTGCCGACCCGGGCGGGCGCTGATACAAGGCGCCCATGTCGCACAACAGTTTCGGCCATCTCTTCCGCGTCACGACCTTCGGCGAAAGCCACGGGCCGGCGCTCGGCTGCGTCGTGGACGGCTGCCCGCCGATGCTGCCGCTCGATGCAGCGGACATCCAGGCCTTTCTCGACAAGCGCCGCCCCGGCCAGTCGCGCTTCACCACGCAGCGGCAGGAGCCGGACCAGGTGAAGATCCTGTCGGGCGTGTTCACCGACGAGGCGACAGGCCGGCAGGTGACGACGGGCACGCCGATCGCGCTGATGATCGAGAACGTCGACCAGCGCTCGAAGGACTATTCCGACATCAAGGACAAGTTCCGGCCGGGCCACGCCGACTTCACCTACGAGGCCAAGTACGGCATCCGCGACTATCGCGGCGGCGGACGTTCTTCGGCGCGCGAGACAGCCGCGCGCGTCGCCGCGGGCGCGGTGGCGCGCAAGGTCGTCGCCGGCGTGAGCGTGCGCGGCGCGCTGGTGCAGGTCGGGCCGCACAAGATCGACCGCAACCGCTGGGACTGGGACGAGATCGACCGCAACCCGTTCTTCTGCCCGGACGCCGAAGCGGCGAAAGTGTGGGAATCCTATCTCGACGGCATCCGCAAGGCGGGCTCATCCATCGGCGCGGTGATCGAGATCGTGGCCGAAGGCGTCCCGGCCGGCTGGGGCGCGCCCGTCTACGCCAAGCTCGATTCCGAACTCGCCGGCGCACTGATGACGATCAACGCGGTGAAGGGCGTCGAGATCGGCGCGGGCTTTTCCTCGGCCGAACTGACCGGCGAAGACAACGCCGACGAGATGCGGATGGGCAACGACGGCAAGCCGCTGTTCCTGTCGAACAACGCCGGCGGCATTCTCGGCGGCATTTCGACCGGCCAGCCGGTCGTCGCGCGGTTCGCGGTCAAGCCGACCTCGTCGATCCTGACGCCGCGCCGCACGATCGACAAGGCCGGCCACGAGGCGGACATCCTCACCAAGGGCCGGCACGACCCGTGCGTCGGCATCCGCGCCGTGCCGGTCGGCGAAGCGATGGTCGCCTGCGTGCTGGCCGACCAGTTCCTGCGGCATCGCGGCCAGGTGGGCTGACTTTCGACCGGCGCGGCTACGGCGCCGGCGCTATCTGCTGAACCTGAAACGTCAGTTTCTTCACGCGCGTCGGAATCCACGGAGGATTGCCGGGCAGTTCCGGCGCGACGAGGATCGTCGCCTTCGTCAGGCCGAACAGATCGCGGCAGCCGCCGGGGATCAGCGCGTTGCGGACGATCTCGTTGTTGGCCGCGCTCGCCGGATCGCCGAGGATCATCGGCAGCAAGCCGCCCGTGTATTCGCCTTCGTTCGCCGGCTGGTTGGTGAAGCCGTCGGCGATGCACAGGCGATAATTGCCGGTGCCGTTCGGCGGTGCGAGTTCGCACGCGCCCCAGAAGCCGGCGATCGGTTTTTCCAGCGCCTTGCAGTTCGCTTCGACCGTCGTCGGCTGCGTCAACCCCGCCGCGAGTTTCACGTTGCGGTCGGAGCCGACCGACGCGCGCAATTCGGGCTTGCGCGGATAGAGTCCTGCCGGCTGGACGCGATAGGAGCCGGCGACGGCGCGCACGACCGTCTCGTAATTGTTGAGCATGACGACGGTCGGCCGGTCGACGACCATGCACTGGCCCTGCGGGACGCGGAACGTGTCGGTCCTGCCGTCCGCATACATGCGGTAGCGCACGGTCAGCGTGTCCCTGCCCTCGAGATTGCAGATGCGGAAGCCGAAGGGAATTTCGGCCGTGACGTCCTCGCCGCGCGCGACCGCCGCCGTCAGGCTGCTGGCCGGCGTCGTCCAGCGCGCGCGCACCTTGACGAGGCTGTCCGCGAGCGTGGCGCGGCAGGCGGTCATCGTCGTCCAGACGCGATAGAAGGGACCGCCGCCCGGCTGGTTGGGCCAGCCCGGCTGACTGCCGACCTGGCAGAACCATCCGGCGCCGTCGGGCGTCGGCTCGTTGTTGTAGACGTATCCGGGAATGATCTCGCCGTCGGCGGGCAATTGCCGGCAACCGCCGCCGGTTACGCGAAACCCCTTCGCAAGGTCGGCCGCCGACAGCGTGAACGGCGTGCCGACGAGGGAATGCTGGCCGCCCGGCCCCTCGACGCGCGTCAGCGTCTTGCATTCGAGGCGCGGGAACGATGCGGCCTGCGCGCAGGCGGCGGATGCGACGACGAACAGGCAGCTCGCGGCTGCGACCAGTCCCGACTTCATGGTTGATCCTCCCCAGCTCCAGCGGAGAGAGACTTGCACGCCGGCGCACAGCGTCAAAGCTGCCGCGCTTTTGGGCGCGCCCGGCCGGAACCCTGAAGCGCAGGCCGCGTTGTGCGCGCATGCTCATCCGCTTCGGCTACGAAATCGCCTTCGACTGTCCGGCGCCGACGCCGTTCGTCTGCCGCATGGACATATTTCCGACGCTCGCCTCGTCGCTGCAGGCCTGCACGCCATTCGCCGCCTCGCCGCGCCTGCCGTCGACGCTGTTCGTCGATTGCTTCGGCAATCGCGTGCGGCGGTTCACGGCGCCGGCGGGGCGCACGACGATCTGGAGTTCCGGCGTCGCCGAAGTCGACGGCGCGCCCGACCCGATCGTCGCCGACGCCGCGGAAATTCCCGTGCAGGACCTGCCGGACGATGCGCTGCAATTCCTCGCCGGCAGCCGCTACGTCGAGACCGACAGGCTGAGCCAGTTCGCATGGGACAGGTTCGGCGGCGTAGAGCCCGGCTGGACGCGCGTGCAGGCGATCTGCGATTTCGCGCACGGACATCTTACCTTCGGCTACGAACATGCGCGCGCGACGCGCACCGCGTTCGAGGCGCACGAGGAGCGGATCGGCGTCTGCCGCGACTTTGCGCATCTCGCCGTCGCGCTGTGCCGCTGCATGAACATTCCCGCGCGCTACGCAAACGGCTATCTCGGCGACATCGGCGTGCCCGCCGATCCCGCGCCGATGGATTTCAACGCCTGGTTCGAAGTCTTTCTCGGCGGCCAGTGGCATACGTTCGACGCGCGCCACAACATCCCGCGCATCGGCCGCATTCTCGTCTCGCGCGGCCGCGACGCCGCCGACGTCGCGCTGATGCATTCGTTCGGCCCGCACCAGCTCGTGTCGTTCAAGGTGTGGACGGACGAGATCGAAGGCGGCGCACGCGCAGATATGCAGGGCGCGCCGCAGGCCGTCAGCCTCTGATCACTTCTTCAAGCCTTCCACCACGCCGACGATCGGGCCGATCGATTTCCAGCCGTCGTTGCGCTTGAGCGCGGGCGAATAGAGCGCCGACACCGAACCGTCGAGAAACAGCGCGTCCGGGCATTTCAGTTCGAGGAACAGGCTCGCGAAGGCGTGGAAGGTGACGGGGTCGTCGGCGATGACGAACCGGACCTGACCGTCCTCGCACTGGCCGACGCCGTTGCGTGTCTTCTCCGAGACGCCGTCGGCATGGATCTTCGGATGGATTTTTCCGCCGATGACCAGCATCGGACCGCTCTGCGTCGCGTAATCCGGCCGCATGTTCATCGCGAGAAATTTCTGCGTGTCCGTCACGCCGGCCTTGCCGTCGCGCACCCAGAACACGCCGTTCGGCTTGAGATTGAAATTGCCCTTGCCGTCGCGGCGGTTGATCGGCCGCAGTTCCTGCCCGCGCTCGACGAACAGTCCGACCGGCGACAGGTCCGGCAGATACATGCCGGCGTTCATCGCGAAGGTCAGCCGACCGCCCCTGCCCTCGACGCTCGTCGCCAGCCGGTCGAAGCCGGCGAAGCTGTCGCCCGCCTCGTCGCGCCAGAACACGCGGATGTCGGACCGGGCCGGGTTGAAGGCGCAGACGACGTAATTCGCCCCGCCGCGCGCCAGCGGCGCGCAGCCGGCCGCGCCCTGCGCGAGCGCCGGACCAGTCATGCATGTGGCGAAAAACGCAACAACCGCCTTGAAAGTGTGTTGCAATATCCTCATGATCGAATCTGGAGGAACCGATGTCGGACCAATCTAACATCCTGGACTGGATCAGAAAGGGGCTCGAGAAGCCCGGCCGCTCGCAGGCGGGCCTGGCCGAGGCGCTGGGCATCGACCGGGCGCAGGTGACGCGGCTGCTGCAGGGCAAGCGCGAACTGAAGGTGCGAGAACTGCGGCTGGTCGCCGACTATCTCGACCAGGCGCTGCCGGCCGCCGGCATGTCGCAGGCCGGCGACGCAGCGGCGGCGCGCGCCAATTCCGTCACGGAAGCGATCGAGGCGATGGCGCGCGGCGAGATCGTGATCGTCACCGACGACGACGACCGCGAGAACGAAGGCGACCTGATCATGGCCGCCTCGCTGTGCACGCCGGAGAAGATGGCCTTCATCATCCGCAATTGCTGCGGCATCGTCTGCGCGCCGCTGCCGCTGTCGGAGGCGCGCCGCCTGCACCTGCAGCCGATGGTCGCCGCCAACGACGCGCCGCTCGGCACCGCCTTCACCGTCTCGGTCGACGTCAAGCACGGCCTGACCACCGGCATTTCCGCCGAGCAGCGCGCCAATACGGTGCGCGCGCTCGCCAACGGCAATATGGGCGCAGCCGATTTCGTGCGGCCGGGCCACGTGTTCCCGCTGATCGCGCGCGAAGGCGGCGTGCTGATGCGCTCCGGCCATACGGAAGCCGCGGTCGACCTGTGCCGGCTCGCCGGCCTGCCGCCGGTCGGCGTGATCTGCGAACTCGCCAACGACGACGGCACGGTCATGGCCGGCAAGCAGATCGACGCCTTCGCCGAAAAGCACAATCTCAAGCGCATCTCGGTGGCCGAACTCATCTCGTATCGCCAGTCGCGTGAAAAGCTGGTCGAGCGCGTCGCGGTGCGGCCGGTCAAGACCTTCGTCGGCGAGATGACGCTCTACTGCTACACGACGCCGTTCGATCCGGTGCAGCATTTCGCGCTGGTGCACGGCGCGATCGGCGACGGGCTGAACGTGCCGGCGCGCCTGCATCGCGCCGACATTCTCGGCGACGTGTTCGGCGCCGGCGACACGCTCAGGCGGACGCTCGAGCGGTTCAAGCGCGAGGGTCGCGGCGTGCTGGTCTACATGCGCGACGGCACCGCCGGCGTGCCGGCCAATGTCGTGCAGTCGCAGGACGCCGATTCCGAAACCAAGCGCTCGAAGCACTGGCTCGACGTCGGCCTGGGCGCGCAGATCCTGAAGGACCTCGGCGTGCGCTCGATCATGCTGCGCACCTCGACGCCGATGACCTATGTCGGCCTCAGCGGCTTCGGCATCGAGATTTCCGGCGTCGAAGGGGTGTAGGAAGGCCGGACGCCTGCGCGCTACTTCTTCGCGTAGGCGCCCGTATACGTTCCGTCGGCGATCGCCTGCATGATCTCCGCTTCGCGCGCCATCTGCGCGCGGACGGCCTTGGCCAGATCGGCGGCGATGGCCGGCGAAAACGTCACCACGCCGTCCTCGTCGCCGACGACGATATCGCCGGGACAGATCACGCTTCCGGCGATGGCGACGGGAACGTCGAGTTCGCCCGGCCCGTCCTTGTACGGGCCGCGATGCGTGATTCCACGCGCGTAGCACGGGAAGTCCGCGGCGGCGAAAGCCGCGGAATCGCGGATGGCGCCGTCGATGACATAGCCGGCGACGCCGCGCTTTTCGGCGATCGCCTTCATGATCTCGCCGATCAGCGCCCGCGAAATGTCACCTTCGCCGGCGACGACGATGACGTCGCCGGGCACGGCCAGATCGAGCATCTTGTGGATCATCAGATTGTCGCCGGGCCGCGTGCGGACCGTGCGGGCCGGACCCAGCAAACGTCCGGAGCGATGGAACGGCCGCAGCCCCGGCAAGCCCGGCAGGCGATCCAGATTGTCGCTGATGACGGCGGTCGGCGCGTCGGCGAAAGCGTCGATCAATTCGCGGGCTGGCCTGACAAACGTGCTGGACATGGCGGCTCCTTCGGGGCGTCACGCTTGCACGCGCGCCGGTTCTCGCCAAGATGCGGCAGCGTCGTTCACCATCAGGCCGGACCTTTCATGACCCTCTCGCCCAAGATCGCCGAACTCGTCCGCAAGACCCAGGTCAGCGTCGAGGAAACCTGGCACGAGCGCGGCCCGCGCGCGAAAGAGCCACTGCGGATCGCGGTGGCGACGGCGGTCGTGCGCAATCCGTTCGCCGGCCGCTACGAGCCGGA
>CXWK01085734.1_pt1 | contig 12282 bp, 10 predicted proteins | sample 590851 | NCBI WGS metagenome assembly CXWK01 (sample SAMEA3498364, study PRJEB10139) | wastewater metagenome | biome: wastewater treatment plant; material: activated sludge | place: Denmark | collected 2014-08-01
GATCGCCAACAGCAAGGGGGAGCAAGCTCCCCCTTCGGTTTTTATCGGACACTAGTGACGCTCCGCGTGGGAATGCCGCCGGGGACGCTCCGCGTTCCGCTTCTGTAGGTGACGCGGAGCGTCACGGGATGCATTCCCACGCGGAGCGTGGGAACGATCAGTGGGAAGACGGTTACTTGGCGATTGGCCAAAACCGCTCGCCACCCCCCGGCGCATCCGTCCACGCCTGCAACGAGCGGGTCGGCAGGTCGAAATAATCCCGGGTACGCGCATACCCATGCCCACCCATCCGCCCGATCGCATCAAGCCCGAGTTGATCGATGTACAACGTCTTCGGGTCGATCAGCTCATCACGCACATGGGCCATCAGCACTTCACCAAAAATGATCTCCCGCGACTGACCGATGTTCAGCGCCATCATCCGCCGGCATTCCAGCGCCACCGGTGCCTCGCCGATGCGCGGGCATTTGACCGAGGTGCCAGGGATGGCGGTGAGGCCGGCGGCGGTCAGTTCGTCGAAACCGGGGGCGAAAGGTACGGCGCAGACGTTCATGGCTTCCACCAGGGCATCGCTGACGATGTTCACGGTGAACTCCTGGTTGAGCTGGATGTTGCGCGTGGTGTCCTTGGGACTCTGGTCGCCGTAGTTTTCCACGCCCAGCGCAAGGATCGGCGGATCGGCCGACAGCGCGTTGAAAAAGCTGAACGGCGCGGCGTTGACACGGCCTTCAGCGTCGACGGTGGTGACCAGGGCAATCGGGCGTGGCACCACGCTGCCGATCAGAATCTTGTACTTGTCCCGTGGGCTCAGTTGGCTGAAGTCGAAGCTTTGCATGGGCAGAATTCTCTAAAGGAGTGGATCGATGGCGCACAGCGGCACCTGTGCGCTGTAGTCGTCGGCGAACGGGATGGCCGGCTGGAACAGAGTCCTCCAGTCCGGTTGGCCGAAGGCCCGGTCGCTGTGGCTGCGCATCAGTTTTTCGAATTGCTGTTGGGCCTGGCGTTGCAGGGCGGGGTAGTCGACACCCCGTACCTGACCGTCCTGCATCACGCAGCGGCCATCGATGTAGCTAGCGATGCAATCGTCACCGCGCCCGGCCAGGAGCAGGTTCTTCAGCGGGTCGAACAGCGGCCCCAAGTGCAGTCCGCGCAGGCTGAACACGCTGATGTCGGCCTTGGCCCCCGGTGCCAGGCGACCAATATCTTCGCGGCCCAAGGCCTTGGCGCCGCCGAGAGTGGCGGCGTTGTACAGGTCCAGCGCGCTGGTGAGCGTATTGCCGCCCTCCATCAAGCGCGCGATGTTCAAGCCCTGGCGCATGTTGTCCAGCAAGTCCGCCGGCCAGGTGTCGGTGCCCAGGGCGAAGTTGATGCCCTTGGCGCGATAGCGACCAAACGAATTCAGCGCCTCGCCATCGCGGGCAAACACCACCGGGCAGTGCACCAGGCTGGCGCCACCATCGACCACGCGTTGCAGGTCGTCATCGCCGTGGGTGTAGATGCCGTGGGGCAACAGGCTGCGCGGGGTCAGCAGGCCCAGATCCTGCAGCCAGCCCAGCGGCGAACAACCGCGAAGTTGTTCCACCATCGCCACTTCGCCGAGCCCCTGGCAGCAATGCAAGCGCATCGGCGCGTTGAGTTCCCGGCTCAGTGCAGCAGTGCGTTGCAGCAACGCTGGCGTGCACGTCTGGATGCGATCCGGCAGCAGAGCGCCGCGGATCAACCCTTGATGAGCACCGTCGAAGTCCTGGAAAAACCGCTCGGTCGCATCGAGCCCGGCCAGGCCCCGGGCTTCGTCCCAGTGATGGGCCAGCGTGCCGTCGGCCTGCCAGTAACTCATGCCGCTCATGTAGCAGGGGCCGAGGTAGGTGCGCAGTCCCAACTCGGCCGCCACGCCGGCCACCGCGGCAAACTCGTCGTAGGTCTCGGCCCACTCGCGGTAGTACATCGAGGTGATCGGCATGGCTGTGGTGATGCCGTTGCGGATCAATTGGGTGAAGGCGTAGCGGTACTTGAAGACTTCTTCTTCGGGGCTGTAGCTCTCCCGTGGACCGCGCGCCAGATACTGCGCCGACCACATCCGGCCCATGTCGCGCTCGTCGCCGTTGTCCAGGGTCAGCACCGTGGAGTCGAGATCGCCCAGGGCATCCAGATCGATGAAGCCTGGGCCGATCAGCGCGTTGCCGTAATCAATCCACTGATCCACCGGCCCGGGAAAATCACGCCCGACAAACACAATGCGCGAGCCTTCAAACACCACTTCGCCGTTGCGCCACAGCACATGTTGCGTGCCGTCGAAGCCGACCACGCAACTGGCCCGAAGTCCGATGCGCTTCACAAACGACTTTCCAGTAAACGACCGCCGGAAGCGATCAACTGCCCGCCGCGATAGACCTCGCGCGGTGGCCGTGAAACCACGGCTTCGCCCAACGTCTGCACGGGCATCAACAGGAAGTTCGCCGGTTGGCCAATCTCCAGGCCAACACCGTCATGACCCAGCGCCCGGGCACCATTGACCGTCGCCGCCTCAAATGCCGCCGCCAGTTCTTCGTCCTTGTTCAGATCGAAACGAAACGCCAGCAACATCGCCCGCTCCAGCATGTCGCCGTTGCCCATGGGCGACCAGGCGTCGCGGATGCCGTCCGAACCCAGGCACACATTCACGCCAACCTCGCGCAACGCCAGGAACGGCGGCACCGCGCAATCGGCCGGCGCCGAACTCATCAGCGAAATGCCCAATATTGCCAGGCGTTCAGCCACCGGTTTGATCTGGCTCCACGGCAACATCCCCAGGCAATAGGCATGACTGATCATCACCCGGTCTTGAAGACCGAAGCGCTGGGTGTAATCGGCGATCAGGGCGATCTGCCACAGGCCCAGCTCACCCTTGTCGTGCAGGTGAATGTCGACGCCACGGTCGAACTCGCTGGCCAGTTTGAACACAAAGTCGAGTTGCGCGATCGGGTCGTTGTCGATGCCGCAGGGGTCAAGACCGCCGACGTTCTCGACGCCCAGGGCCATGGCTTCGCGCATCAGTTCGGCGGTGCCGGGGCGGCTGATCAGGCCGGTTTGCGGGAATACCACCAGTTGCAGGTCGATCAGGTCGCGGTATTGTTCCTGCAGTTGCTGCATGGCTTCGACATGGCGCAGGCCGAATTCCGGATCGATATCGACGTGGCAGCGCAGGGTCAGGGAGCCGCGGGCGATGCAGTTTTCCAGCAGGGCACCGGCGCGTTGCGCGATCGGTACGGTGACTTCGCGCAGGATGCGCCGCTCGTTGGCGATGTAGTCCTTGAGGGTGGGACCTGCGCTGTTCGGGCGCCAGGGCTGGCCCCAGAGGGTTTTGTCCAGGTGCACGTGGCTTTCCACCAGGGCGGGGGTCAGCAGCTGGTTTTGGCCGTCGGTGTCGGTGGCCGACAAGGCTTCGTTCGAAGCGGGACGGCGTTGGCTGAACCGGCCGTTCTCGATCAGCAGGTCTTCGGCGGGGGCGCCGTAGGGGCGCACGTTGCGCAGCCAGCGGGGTTGGGTCATTGCATACCTCAAATTCTGTGTTGTTTGGGCGGGCCTCTTCGCGAGCAGGCTCGCTCCCACAATGGTTTTATGTGGGACACAGAATCTGGGGTAACCCCCGAACCCTGTGGGAGCGAGCCTGCTCGCGAAGGCCGCGACTCGGTTTGGGATCAGCCCTTGAGCTTCGCCCAAATGCGGTCCTGCAGCTCACGCGCCTTGTTGCTGCATTCCTTCTCCGGGCGCAGGCGCGAGGCGAATTCGTCGGGCATGTTGATGGCGTCCATGACTCGCCACTTGGCATCGATCAGCTTGTCGCTCTGGATGCCGTTGGCGTAGGCAATGGCGTTGGACACGGCGGCGGCGTTTTCCGGTTTCATCATCCAGTCGATGAAGATCTTCGCGTTGCCGGGGTGCGGTGCGCTTTTCGGCACGGCGAAGTTGTCCTGGAACATCGCCAGGCCTTCTTTCGGATACACGTACTTGATGGTGCTCTTCTGCAAGGTGGCCCGGGCGGTGGAGCCGTTCCAGTTCTGCATCATGATCACTTCACCGGAAGCCATGCGGTCGACGGTGTTGTCCGAGCTGTACATCTTCAGGAAGGGCTTCTGTTTTTGCAGCAGTTCGAGAATGCGCTTGGCGTCCTGCGGGTTTTCCGTGCATTCGTCGACGTTCAGGTAATGACTGGCGGCGTTGATCACGCTGCTGGAGGTGTCGAGGGCAGCCAGCTGCCCTTGCAGTTCCTTGCGTGGTTCGAAGAACTCTTTCCACGAATCGTCCAGCTTGCCGCCAGGCACCCGCGCGCTGTCATAGGAGAACCCGGTGCTGCCCCACAGGTACGGTGCCGAGAATTTGCGGCCAGGGTCGAAGCTTGGGTCGCGGAACGCCGGCTTGACGTACTGGAAGTTGGGCAGGGTCGAGGCGTCGATTTGCAGCAGCAGGTCCTGGTTGATCAAGGTGCGCATGATCGATTGCGACGGCACGATCACGTCGTACGCCGCACCACCGGCCTGCAATTTGGCCAACAGGGTTTCGTTGCTGTCGTAGCCGTCCATGGTGACCTTGATCCCGGTCTCCTTTTCGAACTTGGCCAACAACTCGACCGGGTAGTAATCGGTCCAGTTGTAGAAGAACAGCTCCTTGGGCTCGGCGGCGTGGGCGCTGAATGCGGTGAAGCAGCTCAGGGCCAGACTGGCAACGGCGAAACGCAGGCTTTTCACTTTCATGGACGAACACTCCAGGCTCATTGTTGTTTGCCGCGCTGTCCCAGCCAGAAGGCCAGCACCACCAGCACGATGGAAATCACCAGCATCAGGGTCGAGATCGCGTTGATCTCCGGCGTCACGCCGGCCTTGATCGCGGAGAAGATGTACACCGGCAAGGTGGTCGAACCGGGGCCGGCGACGAAGAAGGTCATGATGAAATCGTCGAGGCTGACCACGAACGCCAGCACCGACCCGGACAGCACCGCCGGCCACAACAGCGGCAGCGTCACCCGGCGAAACACCTGCCACGGGTTGGCGTACAGGTCGTTCGCCGCTTCCAGCAGGCTCTTGTCCAGGTCATTGAGCCGCGCGCGAATCGGCAGGTAGGCGAAGGGAATGCAGAAGCCGATGTGCGCGACGATCACCGTCAGCAACCCCAGCTTGATCCCCAGCGCCATGAACAGCAGCAGGGTGGCCACCGCGGTGACGATCTCCGGCAGGATCAGCGGCAGGTTGATCCCCCCTTCGACCATCTTCTGGCCGTAGAACGGCCGGTAGGTCGCCAGCGCCGCGAGCAAGGCAATCGCCGTGGCACAGACCGTGGCGATGCCGGCGACGATGATCGAGTTCAGCGCGGCGGTCTGGATAGACGGGTTGGCCAAAATCCGCCCGTACCAGGCGAACGAGAACTCGGTCCACACCGTCGCCGAGCGGTTGGCGTTGAAGCTGTAGGCGATCAACACGAAGATCGGCAGGTACAGGTAGGCCAGGATCAGCAGGCTGACTTCCCGGGTCATTGGCAGTTTTTTCAGGTGCAGGGCGATCATGCGGTAGCTCCCCGACGAAGAGTTTTGGCGGCGCTGCGGCTATACAGGGCGTACAGCACCAACGACAGCAGCAGAATCCCCAGTAGCAGGAACGACAGCGAACTGCCCAGGGGCCAGTTGCGCGCGGTGCCGAACTGTTGCTGGATCAGGTTGCCGATCATCAGGGTCTTGCCGCCGCCGAGAATCGCCGGGGTGATAAAGGCTCCCAGGCTCGGCACGAACACCAACAGGGAACCGGCAATCACCCCTGGCATCGACAGCGGCAGGATGATCCGCCGCAGTGCGTGCCAGCGATTGGCGCCCAGGTCATAAGCGGCTTCCACCAAACGCCAGTCGAGTTTTTCCAGGGTCGAGTAAATCGGCAGGATCATGAACGGCAGGAAGCTGTAGACCAGCCCGACGCTGACCGCGAAGTCGTTGTAGAGCAGGGTGATGCCGCCGGCACTGGGGAGCAGTGCGTTGAGGCTCTGGGCGACCCAGCCCTGTTCGCGCAGGATGATCAACCAGGCGTAGTTGCGGATCAGCAGGTTGGTCCAGAACGGGATGGTGATCAGCAACACCATCAGATTGCGCCGACGCGGGGTCAGGCTCGACATCCACAGCGCCACTGGAAAGCCGAACAGGAAACACAACACCGTGGTGCCACCGGCCTGGAACACCGAGCGCAACAGCGCCTGGGCGTAGACCCAGTTGAGCTCCAACTCGCCATCGAAACCTTCCTGGAAAAACAGCTGCACGTAGCTTTGCAATTGCCAGTCGGCCTGCCAGTCGACGCCGCCATAGACGTTGCGCGGTAGCAGGCTGATGTAGCCCATGATGCCCAACGGAATGGCGATCAGGGCCAGCAGGGTCAGGACCACCGGGCTGAGCAACAGCGCGCGGTTGAGGGCTGGGGAAGTGCTGCTGACGCTCATCTCAAGCCTCCATCAACAGGCAGGCGTGGGGGGGCAGGTTGACCGCCACCCGATCACCGACGCCACGGTTGCGATTGAGGCCCTCGTTGTTCTCCCGCAGCATCACCTTGATGTCGTTGTTCAGGCGGCACTGGTACAAGGTCGCGGTGCCGACGTACAGCACGGCTTCGATCACGCCGCGCAGGTGGTGCGGTTGCGCCGGGTCCACCAGTTGTGAACGTTCCGGGCGGAATGCCAGTTGCACCTTGCCGTCGATGCCTTGAGGCAGGCAGGGGATTTCCACCGGCATGCCGTTGGGCACGAACAGGTTTTCATTGTGCTGGCCGCGCTTGAGGTGGCCGGGCAGGAAGTTGATATCGCCAATGAACTGCGCGACGAACTGATGCTGCGGCCGTTCGTAAATGTCATTGGGCGTGCCGACCTGCAGGATCTTGCCGGCGGACATCACCGCAATGCGATCGGACAGGGTCAAGGCTTCTTCCTGATCGTGGGTGACGAAAATGAAGGTAATCCCGGCTTCCTTCTGCACCCGCTTGAGTTCGACCTGCATTTCCTTGCGCAGCTTGAGGTCCAGCGCCGACAGCGGCTCGTCCAGCAACAGCACTTTCGGTTTCGGCGCCAGGGCCCGTGCCAGAGCCACCCGTTGCTGTTGGCCGCCGGACAATTCGGCGGGTTTGCGCTTGGCCAGGTGCTGCATTTGCACCAGCGCCAGCATTTCATCGACCCGCTGCGCGATCAGCGTGCGATCAAGACCCTGCATCTCGAGGCCGAAGGCGATATTCTGCGCAACACTCATGTGTGGAAACAGCGCGTAGCTCTGGAACACTGTGTTGACTCGACGCTTGAACGGCGGCAGATCGTTGACCGGTTCACCGGCGAGGCGAATCTCACCCTCGCTGACATGCTCGAAGCCGGCGATGGTGCGCAGTAAAGTGGTCTTGCCACAGCCGGAAGGGCCGAGCAGTGTGAAGAACTCGTTATCGGCAATGTCGACTGAAACGTTGTCCAGAGCGGGTGCCAGCCCTGGATCGTCGGAATACCGCTTGGAGACATTACGCACTTCGATTGCAACTGGATGACCCATAATGGTGCATTCCTCTAATTATTGTATGCAAAATCTGGATGCAATTTAGAAATACCCGGATTAACCTGCTCGTGCAACCCCCTTTTTCAAGGCTGTTGATTCGCCTGGGGCCGGTTGCACAGCACTGAAGGAGTCTTCGAATGGCGGAAAAGAAACTGGAAACCACGGTGGATCGCGTCTACCAAGGGGTTTACGAGGCGATCAGCAAACGCTCGCTACGTCCCGGCATGAAGCTGGGCGAGGCTTCGTTGGCCGAACTTTTCAATGTCAGCCGTACGTCAGTTCGTGCCGCGCTCAAGCAATTGGAAGCCGATGGACTGGTCACCACCGAGCCCAATAAAGGTGCGTCGGTGTCGCTTCCGAGCGACGAAGAGATCCGCTCGTTGTTCGAAACCCGGCGCCTGGTCGAGATCGGCATCGTCAGTGAATTGTGTCGCCGGCGCGATACGGCGGTGACCCGGGATTTGCGCGATCACTTGCTGCTCGAGGATGAAGCGCATCGCAACAGTGACCACGAACGGTTGATCCACCTGCTCGGCGAATTCCACATCAAGCTGGCCCGCAGCCTGAACAACCCGGTGTTGCTCGACTGGTTCCAGAAGCTGATCTCCCGGGCCTCGCTGTACGCCGCCGCGCTCGATGACGACAGCCACGAAGCCTGCCGCGATGACGAACACCTGCGTTTGATCGAGTACATCGAGGCGGGCAACCAGAGCGCGGCGATCGAGCTGACGTGCATCCATTTGAATGGCATCGAGAAGGCGATTCTGGATGTGGCGGCGACCTTGAAAAGTAGCTACAACCCGCTCAAACATCTGATTGAGGTGTAAATGTGGGATGTGTGTGCCGAGGGGATAAATCCCCTCGCCACACCGGATCTGGGCTCAGGGCGAGAATCAGCTACCCTCTATGAAACCATTGTCATCCGCGAAGCTCGAAACAAACGGGTGCAGTTACCGGGGCGCAGAGCGAGTCGATGCCGTTTCTAGAAGATAACCACGGGTGTGCCGGCTGGAACGGCGAAATGGCCGGGCGCATTCGTGCGTTCGACTGGAGCCGGACTGAGCTTGGGAGCCTGGAGAACTGGTCCCGGAGCCTGTGCAGCGCGGTACAGCTGATGCTCGCCTCGCCGCTGCCGATGGTGATGCTCTGGGGCCGGGCCGGCTACATGATCTACAACGACGCCTATTCGATATTGGCCGGCGGGCGCCATCCCTACCTGCTGGGTTGCGCGGTGGAGCTGGGTTGGCCGGAAGTCGCCGACTTCAACCGGCATGTGGTCGACACCTGCCTGGCGGGGGGGACCTTGTCCTACCGTAACAAACAGCTGGTGTTGCTGCGCGACGGCGTGCCCGAAGACGTCTGGCTGGACCTTTACTACAGCCCGGTTGCCGATGATGACGGGCATCCTGCCGGCGTTATGGCGATGGTGGTCGACACCACCGAATTCGTGATTTCCGAACGTCTGCGCCAGGCAGCGGAAAATGCCTACCGCGCCGACAACGAGCGGGTACGCCTGGCACTCAATGCCGGAGCCTTGCTCGGCTCATTCGTCTGGGATCTCAAGGCCAATACCCTCAGCGGCGATGAACGCTTCGCCCGCACGTTTTCCTTTCCCCCAGGGCAAAGCCTGGACAATTTGCCCCAGGACCTCGCACAAGCCCATATCCATCCCGATGATCGCAGTTGGGTTGAGGAACAAGTCAGGCAATCGATACAGACCGGTGTGCCGTATAACGCCGAGTACCGGGTGCTACGTCCCGACGGCAGCTACCTGTGGGTGCTCGCCAGCGGCTGCTGCGAATTCGATGAGCAGGGCCAGGCCTTTCGTTTCCCCGGCGTGTTGATCGACATCCACGAACGCAAATCCGCGGAAGAGTCCTTGCTCAGGTTTACCCGCAACCTGGAGCAGCGCGTGGCCGACGAAGTCGAAGCGCGACTGGCGGCAGAAGAGCAACTGCGCCAGTCACAGAAGCTAGAGGCAATCGGCGGCCTGACCGGCGGCGTGGCCCACGACTTCAATAATCTGCTGCAAGTGATTGCCGGAAATCTGCACTTGCTCGCCCGTCATGAACCGGACAATGCCAACGTGCAGCGCCGGGTCAATGCGTCCATTGCCGCGGTTGAGCGCGGCGCAAAACTGTCCTCGCAGTTGCTCGCGTTTGCCCGGCGCCAGCCCTTGTCTCCGGCGGTTTGCACGGCGCAGCAGATTTTCGATGGCCTGGGTGAACTGTTGCAGCGTGCGCTGGGGGAAACCATCCATGTTCACATGAGCACCCCCGTTGACCCCTGGTCGGTCTTCGTCGATCGCAACCAGCTGGAAAACGCCATCCTCAACCTGATGATCAATGCCCGTGATGCCATGGAGGGCGAGGGCACGATTGAACTCAGCGCCGAGAATATCACTCTCGACCGCGGGTTCTGCCTGGGCAAGGGCATCGTTGCCGGTGACTACGTGCGGGTCACGGTTGCGGACAGTGGCCTGGGCATGTCGCCGCAAGTGCTTGGGCAGGCGTTCGAGCCGTTTTTCACCACCAAGCCCGATGGCCATGGCACAGGACTGGGCTTGAGCATGGTGTTCGGTTTCGTCAAGCAGAGTGGCGGACATATCGAGATGGCCAGCGTCGTTGGGCAGGGCACCCGGGTGCAGATGTATTTTGCGCGCAACCTGCGCTCGATGGACAGTGAACTACCCAGTGCCGATGTGCTGCAACGGGGCGCGAACGAGCGGATCCTGGTGGTCGAGGACAATGAGGCAGTGCGCGTTTCAACCGTGGAGCTGCTGCGCGAAGAGGGCTATCAGGTGCTCACCGCCGCCAATGCCGACGCGGCCATGCAGATGTTGCTGGAGGGGGCGGCGGTGGACTTGATCTTCACCGACGTGGTCATGCCCGGGCTGATAAAAAGCTCGGATCTGGCGGCATGGGCCAAGGTACAGAATCCCCCGGTGGCGGTGTTGTTCACCTCGGGCCACACCCGTGACATTATCTCTCGCAATCATCAGCTGAGCCCGGATACCCATTTGCTGAGCAAGCCCTATGGGCCGCAAGCGCTGACCCGGACGATTCGTACCGTACTCAACGGCTAAACATTTCTTCACTGTAGGAGCTGCCGCAGGCTGCGATCTTTTGATCTTGCTTACAAAAATCAAAGTCAAAAGATCGCAGCCTTCGGCAGCTCCTACATGTGTATCGCGACCTTCTTGACTCAAGGCTACCCCATGACCGACAAGCGCATCCCAAACCCTCCCTCCGGCATGGTCAGGGTGCGCGGCGCCCGGGAGCACAACCTCAAGAACGTCGATGTCGACATTCCCCGCGATGCCCTGGTGGTGTTCACCGGGGTGTCCGGTTCAGGAAAGTCGTCCCTGGCGTTTTCGACGTTGTACGCCGAAGCACAGCGCCGCTATTTCGAATCCGTGGCGCCTTATGCGCGACGCTTGATCGATCAGGTGGGCGTGCCGGATGTCGATTCCATCGAAGGCTTGCCGCCCGCGGTGGCCTTGCAGCAACAACGGGGCACGCCGAGCACGCGTTCCTCGGTGGGCAGCGTGACGACTTTGTCGAGCCTGATCCGCATGCTGTATTCGCGCGCCGGCAGTTACCCGGCGGGCCAGCCGATGCTCTACGCCGAAGACTTTTCCCCGAACACGCCACAGGGTGCGTGTCCGCAATGCCATGGCCTGGGCCGGGTGTACGAGGTCACCGAGGCGTTGATGGTCCCGGACCCGAGCCTGACCATACGCCAGCGTGCCGTCGCCTCCTGGCCGATGGCCTGGCAAGGCCAGAATCTGCGCGACATCCTCGTGACCCTGGGCTACGACGTCGATGTGCCCTGGCGCGACCTGCCGAAAAAGCAGCGTGACTGGATTCTGTTCACCGAAGAAACCCCGACGGTGCCGGTCTACGCCGGGCTCACCCCGCAGGAAACCCGGGTCGCCCTCAAGCGCAAGATGGAGCCGAGTTACCAGGGCACCTTCACCGGCGCACGGCGCTATATCCTGCACACCTTCACCCATTCGCAAAGTGCGCTGATGAAGAAGCGCGTCTCGCGCTTCATGCTCGGCAGTCCTTGCCCGCTGTGCGAGGGCAAGCGCCTCAAGCACGAAGCCTTGTCGGTGACCTTCGCCGGCTACGACATCGGTGAGCTGTCGCAGATGCCACTGCTGCAAGTCGCCGAAGTTCTAAAGCCGGTGGCAGCCCGGCATTACCTCGAAGAGGGCGATGAGGCGGGAGAGGTATTGACTCACCTGCAGACCCGTCAGGCCCGCGAACAGCGTGTAGCCCACGGCGCCAGTGGTCACGCCAACGCCCCCGATGTGCGCCACACGCCGAATCTCTCGGTGGAAAAACGCCTCGCCGCGCAACGCATCGCCCAGGACTTGCTGGAACGGGTCAGCACCTTGATCGACCTGGGACTCGGTTACCTGGCCCTGGAGCGCAGTACGCCGACGCTGTCGTCCGGCGAGTTGCAACGCCTGCGCCTGGCGACGCAACTGGGCTCGCAGTTGTTCGGCGTGATCTACGTACTGGACGAACCCTCGGCCGGTTTGCACCCGGCCGATGGTGAGGCGCTGTTCGAAGCCTTGCAACGCTTGAAGGCGGCGGGCAATACCTTGTTCGTGGTCGAGCATGACCTGGAAACCATGCGCCGCGCCGACTGGTTGATTGATGTTGGCCCGGCGGCGGGCGAGCATGGCGGGCGGGTGCTGTACAGCGGTGCACCGGCGGGATTGGCAGAAGTGAGGG
>CXWK01095535.1_pt2 | contig 12280 bp, 24 predicted proteins | sample 590851 | NCBI WGS metagenome assembly CXWK01 (sample SAMEA3498364, study PRJEB10139) | wastewater metagenome | biome: wastewater treatment plant; material: activated sludge | place: Denmark | collected 2014-08-01
TATCGTTATGGCAGTCAACGATGATCATATGATTATCAAAGATATGAACTATCGAGCTCTCAATGAAGTAACTACTCGAAAAGAGACTTTTAATAATCCAGCTATCATAGGATATATTTACGTAGATTAGAGCTTTTTTGCAAGTCTATCATCCGATAAATCTTTTATTCTCATGAGAAAATCAGTAGAATAAACACAGATATTTTACCTTCGTGATTCCTTTCCAAAAGATCATAGCATGGTTTCTGATTGGACTTCTTTGTTTTGAGGTCACTTTTCGTGTTCCTCTTCTACTTCCTGGTGCACGTGCACTCGAATCATCTGACCATGAAGATGTGGTTTCTCTGTTGGTTGAAGAAGAGTTGTTCAAAAAAATGTCATCTGATATAGACACCTATGCGCGTCGTATTCAGACAAAATTACCACATACTCGCACTGTCATACTCACGTATGCTCGTGATGCTCATCCATATCTGGTTGCTTCTGCCAATGAACGTCTCTATTTTTCTGGGATTCCCGACCATGGACAGAAAACCCAAAAACTGGTGTGAACTATTTTGATTGGTCATGTTCCTCTCCCTGTTGTTCATAAGGATGGTCATGATTTTCTCTCATTGTATCCGTACACTGATTTTGATGAACCTCATTTTTTTTGGAACTGGGAAACTTCTCGCTATGAATACTTAGGACAAAACCAAGATGATCCACGTCCTGATATATGGCATTCTGTTATTGATCCAAATACTGGCAATATAGATACTGATGTGACCAAGATTCGTGATTTTTTTACCCGAGTTTATGAATTTGATGAGAAAAAATGACGCTATCAAGATATCTGAGTCAACCCACAGGTTCTCTATATGGACAGTATCAATGAATCTCGAGCAGCGAGTAAATGATTGCTCGCAGTGTATGAGCAGATTTTTACTCCCGAGCAAGAGCATCTCCTCTATCATCGATACACTCGTGATTTTGCTCAGTATCTTTATTCTGGATTTCTTTCACTTATACAGTCAGAAGGAGCAACACAATTAACTCCTTTTCGAGACTGGAAAATTGATGCAGCTTCGAGTGCTTCATTTTTGGACAATGCGAGCGATATCACAACCAAAATTTTTGGAGATGAACTCATCACTCCATTCCTGAAGGTTATCAATGAAAAATACATAGGAGATCTCAATAGGTGGATTCATAATACAGGACGTTATTATAATGGTTATTCTGATGTTCGTGTTGATACTATTCCTGAACTTGTTACCACTAAAGATGCACTCGCTGCTCAGGTTATCAAAGAAAGCAATGATGTTTTGGAGAGACTTATCGATACCTATACTGACACAAATCTCTCGCTCGATATTCCTATTCTTGTGAGTCGTTCCGCACAGAAAACTATCGTCGAAAATGAAAAGATTAATGGTAAAGTCAGACAAGTAAGTCGCACATATAATTTTGTCTATGATAATTATTTTTATGGTACTCAAGCTAGTACCATAACATCAGCTGCGCAATGTAGTCTCATACGAGGATCGAGTTTTTGAGGAAGAAATACAACTGTCGAAACTAATCATGCCTATAATGTACAATGAGCTGAAAATGATGCAAAAAATATAACTACTGACACTAGCGCAGGCATCACATGTACCTCTCCGACTGGATCCTACTGGTGAGGAAATAGCCCCCTAAATATCACTTATACAAATGGTGAATTGACTCTCAAAAGTCATAGATATGATGATTTCTCTCTTCCTGTGCTTGATTTAGCTACAGGCATGCGTACCACAGGAGTTAATAGTCCTCTTGATTGCTTACGTCAAGATCAAATATTACGTCCATTTCAACATACTGGCCTCGATAATCGCCAATATCTCTGGCCAACTGAAACAGGAGGTGCGAGATATTCTTGTGCTACACCGCTTCAGAGTTCGACACTCAAACCATTTTTTCTCGACCCAACTCCTGAAACAAATGAAAATATTCTTTCGAGTCTTGTTTCATGTACGGGGACTGGTACTGTTACTTTGCTCAATCGAAATGGTACAGCACTTGGCCTTTGCCAAGCAAATGGTCTCACAGGTACATACAAACGTATCCCTTCTCTTGTAAAACACAGTGATCCAACTACCTATGTTTATGGCCAACAACTCCAATGAAATACGGCACCCAATCTTCCCATTGATGAAGAGAGATATCTCCTCTACCTCGATAGAACGTGAGTACAGGCCCGGATAGATTATCCAAATTTATTTGATATCAGTGTAGGTATTGATGATACGGATGATATGATTGTAACAAAAATTAAGTCAGCTCTCACAGGGGCTCAAGTTCGTCTCACGCCAGCAACCATTCTTCCATCTGATCATCGATGGAGTCAGCTTGTCCAGCCAAGTACAGGTTCAGTGAATCTCGCAGATACACTTCTCGCAAATCTCGATATACGAGCAGGTCTGATAGATGCTCTACGTTGGAAACAACTCGATATCGAAATGAAATATGCTACCGTATTGGAAACTGCTCTCACCCCGACGACAACTAACAATCAGCTTATTCTCCCTGATAAAAAAGACCTCTATGAAATCAGTTATCTCGGTGGTCAGGGTGATGCGAGAAATTTTGTTTTTGGTTTTTCTCCAGAAGAAAAGAGTGATTTACCAGAATGGTTCACTGATATTCAGATAACACAAGGTGTAGCATCAGCAAATCTCGAGACTTCGAGTGCTATTTCTTCTTCAACCAGTGGAGGAGCACTCTATTCCACTTCTTCTGACCTAGGTTCTGAGTATTCTCTTTCGACTTCTGAAATAGAGGAACTTCTTGGTGAATCATCCACAACTTCAGAAGATGCAAGTGAAAGTGATGAAACAACTTCAGAGGAAACATCTTCTGAATGTGGTGATCCGAGCGGTGTTGATATATGGGAATGGCTCGCAGCTATTCAGTGCTGGCTCAGTAGTCTCATGGAGATAAAATGGTTTACTCCAGATATTGATGATTTGGATTTTCCAGAATTACCTTCTCTCACTGTTACTCTCGACGGGGACATTATTTGGTCTACAAAAGAACTCAAGGACGTAGAGCAATCTGATACAGATAATAATGATATCAATGATTACGTAGAGGAGAATGAAAATTCGCTCACGCTTACAAATACACTTTCTTCCACCACTATTGAACCTACTCAGACTCTCCGTATTGATACTTCTCTCGAGGACAGTACTTCTCGTATTGATGATGACATAACAAAAATAGAGCTCGAGGTAATACGCATAGATGATCTCGATGAGAAAAAGAGTTATTCTGCTCGTGATACTGATTGGATTGAAGTACAAAACCGTTATTTTAACGTTTCTGGTTCAGATCAGCTCAAGGATGGACATGCTGTTTGGATTTTTACTTCTCGTAACAAGCATCGCGCACGTATAACATTTGAATCACGTATTTATTCCGGAACGAATGTTCTCATTCGTTCTGATAGAAGTACTGTCCTTATAGGTCCTATTACTCTTGATGTGACTGTTCTGGGATCATCTGGTTCGAGCTCTTCTGAGACTGTAACAGCAGGGGACTCAAATGGCCTCAATATCCTTACAGATGATTCTTCGTGAGCTACTGCCGATATTATTGTGAATGATTATGTGACAGGTGCGCTCATGTGAACCTACAACGATGTCCCCATGAGTGATGGAAAAATCCATCTTGGTAGCCCTACTATTGATTCTATCATTCAACGCGCTGGTCGATATACTATGACCATTGTTGTTGGTGATTATTCTGGAAAAACATATTTTACTATAGCTCCCGATAAACCTCATCATATTGATGTGAGTCTCTCTCCTCTCCTCGTCAAAGACACTCCCGAAACAATACTTCTCACCCTCAAAGATACTTGGTGAAATACAATTAGCGCGAGTGATTGGGATTTGCGAGTTGAGAGCTCAGAGAATATTACACTTGCTCCTCTTTCATCTACATCTAGCAGACTTTTCACTGGAAAGTTTCAGTCTTCTATGACTCTGATTCCACTTGTATCCGGGAATACTACCCTGACACTTACAATGACAAAAGATACTGAAAAAATTTCGACTACTTTTTCCCGTCCCGTACTCACCGATGCACATTTAGTTGTTGATATACCAAACCGTAGTACTCTCGAAGTGTGACAAGAGGTACCAGTGAATTTTTCTATTCAAAGACAGGACGGTACTCTTATTGATAACTGGGATATGTCTGTAAAAATTGGTATTCGTGGTGGTGATGCAAAGCTTTCGCAAGATACTCTGATATTCTCAGGAGGGAAAGCGAGTACAACTATCAAAACAGGAACTCGTACTGGTAATGCAGTTCTCTATCTCCGAGATACTGGTCTCGGAAAAGTAGTTGGTGATAGTCTGACAATTCTCCCAGGTACTCCAACGAGTTTAGCACTCGCGAGTCCTGAGATTCTTCATGCAAAAACTGGTGCTCACGATGTTCTCACGACCCGTATCTATGATGCCTATGGTAATCCGACCACAATGCACTGATATACACTCAAAATAACTGTCGATAAGCCAACACTACTTGAAAGCCTCTCTACTGCTCGAGAAATACAAGTGGGAATTTTTGAAACAGATATTGTGAGTCGTGGATATCCTGGACGTTTACTCTTCCGAGCTTGGCTCGAAAAAGATGGTAAAAAATCCTCTATTGTGACTCTCGAAAATGTCTCTGAGACAAATATCCTCCCAGTTATAACAAGTGAAGAAGCGTCACAGAACTCTTGGCAAAATTTGACACAAGTCCTCCTAGGTGCCGCTTTTGGTCAGACGCCAACTCAGGGGTATTTTGGATGAGCGACATTGTTTGCGTCTGCCACCAAGACCCTTGCACTTTCAACGCTTATTGATACTCCTGAGAGTCCTATACTCACTCTCACTCCTTCCGGAAATGTTATTGTAGGTTCAGCCCAATACGGCACAGGGATAGAAGTCCAAATAGAATCCTATTTGAACAATACTTTAACACTTCTCGCCTACGATACTCGTCTCGGAGATATCGCTCGTATACGTTATCCGATTATGTCTGCTGACCGTACTCTGACTGCCTGTACTGTCTCATGTGATCATGACTCTTTGTATTTTGTTCCATCAAGTTCGGATGTGACCTATAAGGATGGATGAGTGTACAAGAATAACCAAAAACTTTTCAATCTCTCAGATATATTTTCTTTCCCTAATCTTTCATTTGCTTTTATCCATCAGTCATCAGAAAGTCTCCAATTCGTCGTTATCTACAATAATACATCTCTCGGTACTCTCTCACTTCGATGGAAGTCTCGCGTACCATCTGAAGTAGGAAGTACAGATGCTGATACATTTATTCTGGAATCTTTTCAGTCTACTGCTCTTACCAAATTGGCATGGAGTAGTCTGAGTTCTTTTGATACTCCGAGCCTTATCCTCTACACTCCTGATACGTCGAGTTATCTCGGTTGAGCGCATGTAGAATGATGGTCCGCCTATCCAGAAAAATATGGTTTATGATGGGTCGACGATAATACATCGATGCTTCAGTTTGCGTCGTGACAAGAGTGGTCTGAGTCGATTCGCAATCATGCTGATTATCTCACAATCAATCTCGGAGACCCCATTATAAATCTTCCCAATTATCAAGTAAATAGTGTTACGGGTTTTGATCAAACACTCTGAAAGCCAGTTTATATTGGCGCTCTCGATGTTGATGATTTTACTTTCAGAGATACCAATACTGATGGTCAGAAAGATTTGATTGCTTACCACTCTGACGGTACTGTATGAATGGCTCTCTCTCGAGGTGATGGCTCGATGATTGATATTGGCGATCTCCTTTCTGTCAGAGAAGCGCAAAAAGATATGGTGCGTGCTGGTGATTTCATAGGGGATTGATATGCCGATATCGTCTATGTTGATAATGAATGAATACTTCACCAGGTGACTCATGATTCTCTCGGTCCGATTGAAAAACCAATGCAATATGACATCACACCTCTCTTATGACAGATTGAGCAAATAGAGGTTTTTGATATGGATCACGATGGTATTGATGATATTATTGTGTTAGATAATCTAGGAAGTCTCTATATATTCTATGGTCAGTCTACCGGAGTTTTCCGAATGCAGCTGATAGAAAATGTCTATGATTTTATACTCTCAGATGAAGCGAAAACATCATATTTTACGGGCGCAATTCGTTATACTGGTTCGTGATTTGTTGACCCTGACGATATCAAAAAAGCTACTTCATTTGAACTGCAGTCAAAACAAGATCAGGTCAATCAGCTCATTTTTACACAGATACACCTAGCAAAGACGACATCTGCGAGTATAGCCCCTACTGAAACTCTCGGTACAACTGTAGTTAATAGTCTCGATGTTGATGAGAATTGATTTTTACGCATGTATGATGGGAATGCTACGACGATTTCGAGCTCACTTCAATTTGGCTATGATACTCTCGGCACACAAGAAAGTGATTCTATTTCTGTACTCTCAGGAGATGAGAGTGACTATGAAACATTTGATCTCCTGAAGGCACCTTTTATTGTCCAGAATAATTTATCTATTACCAAACAATACAAGTCGCTCGAAGAATCTGGACAAGTTCTCGCTTGATCACCTATAGAGGTAACACTGACTCTCAAAAATCTTTCTCAGAAAAATATCAATAATATTCTTATTCTTGAAAGATTTGCTGATTATCTTTCGGTCTCAGAAATGCAGTACGATCTTGTTCGTGGTACGACTACAGAAACTCGTACATTCCTCTCTGATTCGAGCCAGAGTAATGCTGGTATTGCTGATTTGAGAGATGTCACACTTACGCCCGGAGCTTCGATACAGCTTATTTATTCAGGGACTCTTCGATCATTTTCTTTTGGGCGTTTTGATGTCGGATATCTCGAAGACAAAGATGATCCCACCAGTACATCTGATATAACACAAGATAAAATTCGAACAATCAATACTTCGGCTGCCAAACTCGCTACCATACCAGAAAATGATTTCTACAATCATGATGTGTATGGTGATATCAGATTTAATCCAAATGAAACATGTGGTGGGCCGACACTTCTCTGGCGTTCTCACAATACCTATGATCGTACCTACCATAAGATTATCATTGTTCGTGATATAGAGAATCCAGACGAAAGCGCTACTCAATTGAGTCAGGATCCAACAGATGCATTTACTTCTACTTCTTCCACTACTACCTCTACTACCTCTACATCTACATCGAGTTCATGATCCACCACTTCTACTGACTTTGACATTGAGGAGGTTCTAGCTGAATCTGAATCTGAATTAGCTACATGGCAGACAGATAGTGATGGAGATTCTATACCTGACAAAGATGATGATGATAGTGGGGATGTATTCGAAATTAGCACGAATGGCAATACTACTGAATTATCTGTTACCCTCGGAGAAATAGACGATGTTATAGATGACATTATTGATGGAGTGAAAGAAATTATTTCTGGCTTGAGTTGTGGATTTGGTGATCCGGGTTGTATCTCTATGCCTATTAACTGGGCTGCGAATATACCAGGAAATACCGTTACAGCTATGGGTTATGCTATTCCTGCTGCTAATCAGCCACCAATTGCTTGTCATAAAGATGTGCGATGTGGGTATCCAGTATTTGCCTACCCGACGATATGTTCGACGTCATGATACCCTACCTGTACATGGCCATCTGATTGGGAGGGTGCTGGAGGTGCATTTGATTATTATGGGGGATCATCAGTAACTGGAGGTAATGGTCTCAATGATGCTCCCGATGCTTCAGGAAGTGTTTCATGATTATCAGCAGGCTCATATATGCCAGGAGTTGGTATCAGTGAATTTCGTATTTTTATAGGTGCTACTTTGACCGGAGCTATTGCTGAAGTGTTATGTTTTGGACCAAACAATGCCATTAGTAATGTGCCTGGTCTCTTTCCGCTCCGTTTTGATGGGAATTGTGTATTTGCAACTCAGCCTCTTTTTCAATGTGAGGATGATGGCGCTGAATCAGAGCCACTTGTTATAGAGCTCGATGTAACGGATGTGCTTTCAGACGAAGACCTCGGTGATGGTTCTAGTACGACGAGCACGACGAATAGTAGTGGCGGTGACGGTAGTAGCGGTAGTAATAAATTTACCAATGCTGACGACTGTGGATTTTTTGAAACTATTGAGAGCTATCCATCAGATCTTTCTACAGCAACGGCGGCGTATTTTACTCAAACAAATGATACTACTGTGAGTGCACTCCAGACGAGCATCTCTGAAAATGCTGAGCTCATAACTGACAGTGGCTCGAGTGATACTGCTCTCGAAATTACAACTACCTCTCCGAGCTCTGCCTATGAACGACTCAATGGTTCAAATAGTCTCGAATATGAGATGAGCGATGGTACAGGTATGATCAATATCGCTCTTGATCCAAGTGAAATGAAGTTCAAAGATTTTGGAGAGGTTATGGATATCAATCTCAAAAGCATCAAATGATTCCCAAATTTTGTCATGGATTGGTATCAGAGACAGATGGATGAAATCATGTCGAGTTTGACACACTTACCTGATCTCAAGATCTTCTTACCAGATCTCAGTTCCCTTACAGATGCATGATGGATGTCTTCTAGCTCTAGTACGAGCTCATCGAGCACTACAGGTACATCTTCTTCAGGTACTACGAGCACGACATCGACTACTTCTTCTCCTGCGACAACAGTGACTTCTTGATCGAGCTCTTCGACATCGGGCACAGCCTCATCTACATCTGGTTCGTCCACTTCTTCATGAAGTGTTTTCCAAACTATCCAATCATGATGGAATTCTACATTTAGTACTCTGGGTTCCGGTATCAGTACAGTAGGTTCTGGAATTAGTACAGTTCTCGGAGGTGCTGATACTGTGAAGAATACAGTTGTTGCTGGAGTAAAACAAAAGACAGCAGGTATTCAAAATGCTTTTGAATATCTCGGCACACTGCCAATTATCGATGTGCATCCTGAAACAATTAGTTTTGATATACCGTGGGTTGGTAAGCAGGAAGCTCAATCCTGGATAATACGTAATGAAGCAATTCTTCAAGCATGGAGAGATCTCCCAAGTGATGCTGCAAATAGTGTTGATACAGGACCATTGATATCGAGTATTGAATCAAATATTGAGACTGTTCGCACCTATCTCGAGTTGCCAGAGAGACTTCAGACTCTCTTTTATCTCAAAGAGAAACTCCTCTACGGTATTCTCCAAAACGTGAAAGCTGTCCAAGATCTCATGGGGGGATGGCTCTATAGTAATGGCCTACGATTCAAGGGGTGGGTTGAGGCTTTCGTCCTTATCACAAAATTATTTGATTTATGGCAGGTTCTCATAGATGTCTTCAATGACTACGAAGTCGAATGTGGTGAGTGTCGTAATGAACGGTGGAATCTCCTCCATTGGCTCTGGATTGTTATATCGGCGATTATCCCACCTATTCCTATTATCGAGATGCCTCGTTGGCCCGATATAGAGCTCGATTTCTCTGATATTGACCTCTCTCTCGACATCGCATATCCTATCTTTGCTCTGAATTTTTATCCAGTGAATATTCCAGATGCGCCCGCACCAACTATTTCAGGATTTCCTCTTGATGGCATGCCTCAGCTTCCTCAGCTCCCAGATCTCAATATCGATTTCGAAATTCCTGTTATACAGCTCCCAGATCTTCCTGACTTGCCTCCTCCACCAAAAATTCCAGAGCTTTCTGAGGCACTTGAGATAGTACTCGATATTTTCAAACTTCTCGTACTGATACAGTGTCTCTACCGAAAAATTCCTCTTGCGCCAGAGTGGGTTGTAGGAACAAAAGTAGCTCATAAAACAGAACGTCAGTGATATCTCCCATTTGATTTTCTCGACTCTCGTCTCCCTACTGTTAGTATGGAATGGCTCGAAGCAATACGAGTTTCGACTCATGTAAAACTCGAGTATGACGTAGATTTTATTATTGATATGCTCAAAGAAGCTCTGGAACCGTTTACAGATTTTCCAAGAAATCTCAATATGAGTTCTGGTGGCTCCAATACTGTTGATATAGACATCGATTCTGATTGAATAAAAGTTGAAACTTCCAATTCTTCTGACCTACCTGATAATTCTCTCGCCCGAATTCCTGGACTCATAGGAGCTCTCTTTATTGCTACTACTGAGTCAGAATCTGTTGATTCGGAGGCAGCCCTGCAATGATTGAATGAGCTCATTCAAAAGATTGATATCTCTCCTAAGCGCAGGAAGCAACTCAGTGCCCTATTGGAGAAAACATCACCAGAAGCAGATATCACTCATGTGCAGAAAAATCTAGATACACGTTTTAATCAGATCGCACAAGCTATAGATCTCGATTTGCAATATAACACACGTATTATTGATGATCTCATCGCTTGGGGTAATGCGACAAAAAAACCAGAAGATATACCTCTCATTGCAGCAAAAATTCCTGGAACAGCTCATCTGGCACAGAGCTCAGAAATACCGAGTCATTTGTTAGCTCTCAACCCATCAATTATCAATCCTCTTGTTCAACTCAATCAGAATACTCTTAGTCCTCTTATGACTGCGACACCTGTTCTAGCTGTTGCCCCTAATCCCGATGTAGTGGAGAGTCCGGGTACGGGTAACGATTTCGAAAATATGGTCGAGGATCAAAATCTCACGAAAACACGATGACTCTATGTGACACACGGTGAGACAACCCACCGGCTCATTGATTACACTGAAAACCTTACTGAAGACTCAAAAATTCACACGGTTGATGATGACGGAGATGGAGATCTCGATGTCTATTATACAATCAGCAATATTGTTTACCGTAAAGAAAATTATACAAAGACCCCAACGTCTTATATTATTAAAGACGCTCCAAAAATTTACACTACTGCAGATATCTACGAAGCATTCTTTGGTATAGAAAATTCTACTCTCTCAAGCCTCCCATCAGAAGGGCAAATCAATCTCCTCCGAAATCATACTGCTGAGCATATTCGATATGATATGCTGGCAAAAAATGGTCAGGAACATACACGTCTCAGGCTTTTCCGCTCTCTTTTTGAGACTGACCCTCTTCGTGCTCGTTACCAAGTAGATATAGTTCCGAGCGATACTACTAGTCCTACAACCTCTGTCTCCTCTGTACCAAATATTTCAGATATTGATGGGCTTGTTTTTATTGAACATAACGAGGTATACAGAACACTGATTACAGATCAACAATTTATCAATGAAGAGGGTAGCATTGAGGATTTATCATCTGATTTTATTATTAGAAGTAGTCAATCTGGATATACCTCCGAATCGACCACACTTGATGTGACGAGTAGTGGGAAAACAGTCGAATACAAAATGCTTTCTGGACAGCGTATCACCTTCGCAAGCGATAGTAGTGTTCGTGTGAAAAAATGATCACTTATTCTCTTTGGTAACACTACTGAAAAACGAGCTCTCTCTATTCGTGATACTAATATGCCACTCTTACCAGGTGATATCGTCATAACTGATAAAAATGGAGGGATGACTGTGAATTTTCCTGATGGTACAGAAACTGAAATAGGTGCCTCACAGTATTGGTCATTTACACAGTATGCTCCTGGTATTGGAGTGAAACAACTCTCCCTTCCCGTAGAAGCTGAGTGGTATTATGGAACTCTAGTGGATGCTCGTAGTATGGAGGAAACACGTCTTCCGCATGGAACAGTATTTGATGCATATACTGATTTTTCTGAGAGTGACATCGTTCCACAGATACCTCGAGAGATTACATTGTCGCTTCCAGCTCCAACGGAGATTGATTTTCAGACATATTTCCCAGCAGATACACTCACGTATGTAGAGATATTTCGTCTTCCATCATCCGAATGGCGTCGTGTATCGAGTACGAAAATAGCTTTTGAATCGCAAGAACAAAGTACAGAAATTCTCGTACGTGTGACCACTTCTGGACGCGTCAGAGATTACACTACACGAATAGTTACGGCGCCACCAAAACTCTATATCGACTCTGTGAAAACTGATGGAGCTGTGAGTGGTAAAATCACTTCATTTAATACTACTCTTCCAATGGGCATACAATCCTATCTCAACAACCAGAGCTGGACGCTCGCGAATGGTTTTACTACTCAAGATGACAATACTTTTACAACCAGTATCCCGAGAAGCTTTACTAAAATTTCTCTCAGTCAATGAGCTACGAGCCTCGCAACTTTTGATCGTTCATCCGCTGTTCCAACACTCTCTAC
>CXWK01000898.1_pt4 | contig 12278 bp, 2 predicted proteins | sample 590851 | NCBI WGS metagenome assembly CXWK01 (sample SAMEA3498364, study PRJEB10139) | wastewater metagenome | biome: wastewater treatment plant; material: activated sludge | place: Denmark | collected 2014-08-01
CCGGCGGCCACCTTGTCGATCTGGATCGTGCCCAGCACCTTGTTGGTGAAGGTGCAGACCCAGGCGTCGCCGTCGGCCACGGTGATGGTCGCGTCGTGTTCGATGGGTACGTTGGTCAGCGGCGCGGCCGACATATTGACACAGGACACACTGTCCAGCGCCCAGCCGGCGGGGACGTTGACCTCGTCGATGGTGTACTGACCGGCCGGCAGCGGCGCGGTCACGTAGGGCGTGCCGCCGTCGGTCAGCATGATGTTGGTGGCGCTCCAGCTTACGTCGAACTCGAACGCCAGCGTCCCGGCCCCGGTCGCCACCTTGTCGATGGTGATCGTACCGCCGGTGAAGCACGGGCCGTCGAGGTCGCTGCTGAACAGCCAGGGGGTGTAGTCGACCTTGGCGCTAACCTTGTCGCCGCTGCCGGGGCCAACCAGGCCGGGGCCGCTGGCGCTGTTCCACCAGTTGCACGTGCCGTCGATGTCACCGGCCTCGGTCAACAGGTTGCTGATGCCTTCGGTCGTGTTGTTGGTGATGGCGTTGCGATTGATGTGGATCGTCGCCTTGTCGAAGGGCAACGGTGTCACCGTCAGGACGCGCACGCCGCGGCCGTTGGCGTTCAGGATGTTCTTCGTCACCGTCACTTGCTGCGCCTCATAGAGGGTGATGGCGTTGGCTGTGCCGGTGATGGTGTTGCCCTGAATCGTCGCGTGGCCCCAGACGGTCGGGTCGGGTTCGCCCCAGACGCCGAGGCCGCCCGAAGCGCCCGTGCCGGTGATGGTGTTGTTCTCGATCAGGTTTTCCTGGGCCTGGGTGATCGCCGTGCCGCTGAACAGCCCGTTGATCGCATTGCCGCGGAAGACGAAATTGACAACACTGGGGTTGATGTAGAACGCTCGCTGGCCGCCGGCGGCCGTCAGCGGTTCGAAGATGTTATTCTCGACCGTCAACGTGGCCACGTCGGGGCTGGCGGTGTACTCGGTGATCAGGCCGAAGCCGTCGTCGCCGGTGCTGCACGCGCCGATCGCGCCGACCTGGATGCGGTTGTTCTTGATGACCACGTTATCGGGAGCGCTGGTCAGATAGATGTTAGTCGCCGCCAACGTCGGGCAGGCGGCGTCGATGCCGACGACGGTGAAGCCGTCCATCGTCACGTCCGCGCCACTGATCAGCAGCGAGTGGCTGTAGTTCGTGCCCGTCTGCAAGGCGATGAAGGTCACATCGCGGCCGTTCACGCCGACCATCGTCAGCGACTTGTGAACGGTGGGGCTTTCGGGATAGGTGCCGGGCAGCACGCGCACTTCGCCGCCGACATCCACCACGTCGATGGCCCGCTGGATCGTCTTGAAGGCGTCCGTCGGGCTGGTGCCGCCGTTGGCCGTGTCGCTACCGTTGACGATGTCGGCGTAGCAGATGGCGGTGCACAGCGGCCGGTACTTGTTGGCGAAGGTGCACTGCCACGTGTCGCCGTCGGCCAGGGCGATGTTCGACGGGTCAACCGTCTCGACCGCCGGGGTCGCCGTGTTGTCACAGGTGGCGCTTAGCTGCACCCAGGGCGAGGCCAGGTTGACCTCGGCCACGGAGTAGGGGCCGGCCGGCAACAGCGCCGAGGTGACGCTTTCGCCATCACTCAGCGTGAAGTTCGCGCCCCAACTGGGGTCGAACTCGAAGTCGGCCGGGTCGCCGGCGGGCGTGGTCTGCTTGGCGACGGTGATCGTTCCGCCGGTGAAGCACGGGTCGTCGAGGTCGGCGCTGTAGAGCCAGGGGCTGAAGTCGACTTCGGTGCTGACGCTGTCGCCAGTGCCGGGGCCAGTGCCCGACGGGCCGCTGGCGTTGCCCCACCAGTTGCACGTGCCGTCCGTCTCGGCCGGGTCGACCGTGTCGGCGGACATGCCGGCGGTGTTGCCGACGATGCTGTTGCGGTTGATGTCCAGGTTGGTGAAGGTCGAGGTGGCGCAACCGCCGCCGGTGCACTCATACACTTCCACGCCAACGGCCCAGTTGTGGATGAGGTTCTTGGTGGCGGTCAGGTGGATGTCCATCGCGCCATAGGCGGCATAGGTGGCCAGGCCAACGCCGGTGCCCGAGTTGTCGCTGGTGAAGGTGTTACCGGTCACCACGACGGTCTGGACAGCCACCGGGACGTTGGGCGCGGCCGCGCCGGGGCCGGTCGCTTCGCCGTCAACCGGCGAGGGCGTCAGGCCGGGCGGCGGCGCGTCGACGACCATGCCCCAGAAGCCGGGCGTGCCGGTTCCGGCGGCCGTCGCCGTGATGGTGTTTTTCTGGTGCGTGCCGGAGGTGTCCAGCACCCAGATGCCCATCTGGTTCTCGCTGACGGTGTTGCCATCGGTGTTGACGGCGCCCGTGTTCCAGATCAGCATGGCGGCCGAAGTCGCCGTTGCCGGGGTATAGGAGTGGCCGCTGATCGTGTTGCCATCGATCTCGGCCGTGGCCCCGCGGCTGATCTGGATACCGTTCTCGGCGATGTAGGCAATGGGGCCGTCGCCGCTGATGGTGTTGCCGGTGATGTTGGCGCTCGACCCCGTGTTGTCGACGAGGATGCCCGTCTTCTGGTAGGTCGAGATGATGTTGTTGGTGATGTCGGCCGTGCCGGTGGTGCTCCAGGCCATGCGGCCGACGACGATGGCGTTGCCGTTCTGGCAGCCGCTGTTGCCGGTGTCGCGCACGTCGACGATCTTGTTGTCGTGGATGTTGGCGTAGGCCGCGTCGCGGACGGCGATGCCGTAGCCGATGCTGCCGCAGCCCGTCGGGCCGGGGCCGCTGACGGTGAAGCCGGACATCTCCACGCCCACGCCCGCGCCGGTGATCTTGACGATACCGGAGTTGGGGTCGCTGGCGACGGGGATGGTGGCCGGGGCCTTGACGATGGTCACGTCGCGGCCGTCTTCGCCGGTCAGGGTCAGGTCTTTGTTGACGGTGACCTGCTCGACGTAGGTGCCTTCGTTGACCAGCACCGTGTCGCCGGCGGCGGCGTGGTCGACTTCCTGCTGAATGGTCGCCCCGATGCGGCGGACGTGGTTGAACACGTAGGAACCGCTCGTGTAGCTATATTCACCCAGGTCGGTCAACAGGTTCGAGCCGAAGACGGCGGCGTTGTCGTAGGTGTTGTCGTTCCAGTACGACGCCCAGTTGAACTGCGTGTTGTCGTAGTCGCCGCGGGCGCGAATCCACTGCACCGCGCCGTAGCCGGTGTTGGTGAAGTCGTTGCCGGTGATGATGGCACCACCGACCGACTGCACGAACCACTCCACGCCGGTGCCGGAGCCGTTGAAGCTGATCGACGGCCAGGTCTCCCCGGCCGACATCTCGAACTTGTTGCCGGTGATCTGGCGGCCGTTCACCGGGCCGGAGAGGCCCGCGCCGCTGGTCAGGTCAACGCTGATACCACTGGCAAAGATGTTGTTGTCAATGGTGTAGCTCTGGATGTGGGACGTATTGCCCGACACATCGAACTGCCAGTCGTTGAAGTAGACCGAGCCGGCCGGGTCATTGACGAAGCTGTCCTTCAGAGTGAAGGCGTCGCCGATGATCTCGATCGTCTTGTTCTGGCCGGCGCTGTTGGTGCCGATCTCCAGGCCGGCGATGGTCACGCCGTCACCTTCGACGAAGATGCCGGACGGGCCGAAGTTGGCTGTGGAGTTGGTATCGACGCGGGCTTCCGTGGCCGCCGGGTCGGTGATGTTGGCGTCGGCGGCGTTCACGCCCTGGACGGTGACGCCGTCCTTGGCGATGAACAGGCCGAAGACGTGCGGGCCGTTGGTGCCCAACACGAAGCGGTTAGAGGCCGTCTCGCTGTAGTTGCCGGGCAGCACGCGCACCGTGCCGCCGACATCCACGGTGTCGATGGCCTTCTGGATGGTCTGGAAGGCGTCGGCCGGAGTGGTGCCGCCGTTGGCCACGTCGCTGCCGTTGTCGGCGTCGGCGTAGCAGGTGTCGGTGCACAGCTGCCGGACGTTGACGAAGGTGCACGTCCACGATTCGCCGCCGCCCAACGGGATGGCCGAGGGGTCGGCCGTCGCGTTGCCGTTGGTGCACGTGGCGCTCTGCAGCGTCCAGGGCGAGGCCGGGCCGACTTCGGCCACGGAGTAGTTGCCGGGGACCAGCGCGGCCGAGGTGGCGCTCTCGCCGTCGCTCAGGGTGAAGTTCGCGCCCCAACTGGGGTCGAACTCGAAGTCGGACGGGTCGCCGGCCGGGTTGGTCTCCTTGACCACCGTGATCGTCCCCGGCAGGGCGCATGTGCCGTCGAGGTCGCTGCTGAAGAGCCAGGGGGTGTGGTCGTTGGGGCCGAAGAAGTTCGTCGGCTCAGCGGCGCTGCCCCACCAGTTGCACGACACGTCGAGCGTCTCCGCGCCCGGAACGGTCAGGCTGTCGTTGCCGTTGCGGGCGTTGCCCGCGCCGGTGACGGCGTTGCGGTTGATGTGGACGTTGTCCAGATCGGCCGTCACGTTATCGACGACGATCGGGAAGTCGTTGCCCGTGGTCAGGGTGTTGTGGTTGACGTTGATGTTGCCCGTCGTCCACGTGGAGAAGATTTGGATCACGTTGCCCACGTCGGTCACCAGGTCGTTGTTGGTGACGGTAACGTTGTTAGCCGTCCCCGCGGCAACGGTGAAGCAGGTGTAGGTGCAGGTGTAGCGCACCGTGTTGCCGGCTATCGTGACGTTGGTCGAGTTGTTGACGTTGAGCGTGCGAATACGGTCGCCACTGGCCGGCGCGGCGATGGTCACGTTGTCCTGGAAGGACACGTTGTTGGTGTTCCACAGGTTGAACAACTGGTGGCCGCAGTTGCTGGGCGGGGTGGGCGAGCCGACGCAACCGGTGTCGGGCCGGTCGGGGTCCTGCACGCGGTTATCGTCCACCGTGCCGCCCTGCATCAGCGACGGGCCAAGGAAGTAGACCACCATGCGGTTGGTCTGGTGGAAGAGGTTGTTGACGATCTTCACACCAGGCGCGTCGCCGCCAAAGTTGACGCCTGCGCCGATGATTGGCGTTTGGACGTTGGCCTGGGCCACGGCCGAGTCGGTGAACTTGAAGCCGTCGATGGTCACGTTGGCGGTCCGCACCAGGAAGGCGCTGCCGCCGCCGGTGACGGCCATTTCCGTCTCGGCCACGCGCGCCGGGTTGGGCAGCAGCGGGTCGCCGGGGTCGTTGGGGCTGATGCCGGCGTTGGCGCCCTTGAGCGTCAGCGACTTGTTGACGATGACGTTCTCGGTGTGGACACCGGCGTAGACCTCGATGGTGTGGCCGTTGACCGTGTCGCTGTCGTCGATGGCGGCCTGGATGGAGCAGAACTCCTCAGCCGTATCGACGTTCTTGGCCACGACCCAGCCGCCGGTGCCCACCTTGCGGGCGTCGGCGCTGTTGCTGGTGAAGGTGTTGCCGGTGATCAGGGCGCAGCCGACGGGCGAGTTGCCGCGGCCGAAGAACTGGTCGGCCAGGTTGGCCTGGTTGCCGTCGACGTTGGTGTTGGGCGTGTAGGGCAGATGGCCGCCCTGTACCTGCGCGCCGACCTCGTTGTTGGTCAGCGTGTTGCCCGTCACGGTCATGTTCAGACCCTCGACAACGATGCCGAAGCCTTCGCTGGTGCTGGTCTGCTGGTAGCCGCTGACGGTGTTGTCGCGGACGATGACGCCGGTGGGGATGTCGACGTTGTTGTTGCCGGCCACCCAGCCGCGGCGAATGACGCCGATGCCGGCCCCGTCACGCCCCGACGCGTCGGCCAGCGGCGCGCTCATGGACACATCGTTGTCCTCGACGACGATGCTGCCGTCGCCGGTGGGCAGGCCTGTGCCGTTGGGCAGCTTGATCTCGATGCCGAAGCGGCCGTTGTTGGTCAGGGTGTTGTTGGCGATGAGATTCGGCCCCGCGCCGCTGGTCAGGCCGGTGAAGGCCATGCCGCTGTCGGCGTTGCCGCTGACCGTGTTGCCCGTCACCGTCACGCCGCTGGCCGTGCCGTCTTGCAGCTCGATGCCGCAGCAGTTGTTGCCGGTCACGGTGTTGTTGGTGATGGTGATGTCGGTCTTGAAGCCGTTCCAGATGACGATGCCGCGGGTGCGGTTGCCCGTGGCCGTCACATTGTCGATCAGGACGTCATCGACCGGGCCATTCATGTAGACGCCGCCGCCGGAGTTGCCGGCGACGCCGTTGTTATCGACGGTCACATTCTGGACAGTGAAGTCGTCATTCTGGCCGTTGGCCCAAATGCCGGAGCTGGGGTTGGCGGCGAAGTCCTCGATGCGCAGGTCTTGAATGGTGACTTGGGTGATGCCGCTGTTGATGTAGATGCCATAGCCGGTGAGCGACGTACCGTCGATGACCGTGCCGTTGGCGTTGTCAGTCTGGCCCGCGCCGCGAATGGTCATCGGCACGCTAACGGTGACGTTCTCCGGGTAGATGCCGGGCATGACTTCCAGCAGGTCGCCGGACAAAGCCTTGCCGACGCCATACTGCTGGATGGCGCTGTAGATGCCGGCGACGTTGTAGAACGTACCGGAGTCCCAAAGACGCGGCTCGCCGGTGGGGCAGTTGGTCGTGCCCTCGAAGAGGAAGCTGCCTTTGTCGAAGGTGTTGTTGGCGATGATGCCACACCAGTCGGGGTCGGCGTAGCCCAGCACGGCCGGGGTGCTGACCGGGTAAGCGCCCCAGGCCATCACGTGGCGGCGCTTGATCAGCGAGAAGTCATTGCCGGTGATCGTGGCCGTGCCGACCGGGTAGAGCCGCCAGGCGGCCGAACCGGGGCCGGCGAAGGTCAGCACGTCGTCGAGATTGACGAAAGTGTTGTCGCTGATGGTGCGCGTGCCGACGTTGTCGGGCCAGCCCGCGCCGTTGGCGACCTGGAGGGCCATGCCGGTCTGGTCGGTGCTGGTGAAGTGGCTGTTGGTGATGGTGTAGTCGGCGATGGACGAGGTGTCGGTGGTGGCGTTGTAGGATTCGTCGCCGATGTAGACGCCGGACGCGCCGGTGCTCACGTCGAAGGCCACGCCGTCGAAGGTGACGTCGTCACCGATGACTTCGACCGTCTTGGCCGCCTGGATCGCGCCGTTCTTGGCGAAGAACTTGACGCCCTGAATGGTCACGCCGTCGGCCTGGATGAACATCGTGCTGACGCCAAAGGTCGGCACGGCGCGCTTGGGCATGATCGACGCTTGCGCGCCGGCGGCGGTGGTGATGTCCACGTCGCCGTCGGTAACGCCCTGGATGGTAATGTTGGCCTTGTTGACGAAGGTGTTGAAGTTATTGGCCCCCGCGCCGCCGGTGGTCGGGTCAACGCCGTTCTTCTCGTCCTGGTCATAGGTTCCGGGCAGGACGCGGATTTCGCCGCCGGGCTGCACGGTGTCGATGGCCTTTTGGATGGTTTTGAAGGCGTCGGCCGGGCCGGTGCCGCCGTTGAGGGTGTCGCTGCCGCCCGTGGCGTCAGCGTAGCAGACGGTGGTGCACAGCGTGGGCGTCTTGTTCTCGAAGGTGCACGTCCACGCTTCGCCGGCGACCAGGGGAATGGCGTCCGGTTCGGCCGTCGTGTTGCCATTGGTGCATTCGGCGTTTTCCAGCACCCACGGCGCGACCAGGTTGACCTCGGCCACGGAGTAGGTGGCCGGGGGCAGCGGGGCCGACGTGAGGCTCTCGCCGTCGCTCAGGGTGAAGTTCGCGCCCCAACTGGGGTCGAACTCGAAGTCAGTCGTATCGCCGTCGGGCGTAGTCTGCTTGACGACGGTGATTGTGCCGCCGGCCAGGCAGGTGCCGTCGAGGTTATTGGTGAAGAGCCAGGGGGTGTAGTCGGCATTGGGAGAAACCGCGTTGCCGCTGCCGGGGCCAGCGCCCGATGGGCCAGTGGCGTCCTTCCACCAGTTGCATTCGGCGTTGATAGCCGTCGCGACTGGCGTGCCGAAGACGACGAGGCCGGCCGTGTTCGTGCCGCCAAAGGCATTGCGTTCGATAGTCGTCGTCGCCTCGTCCAGGTTGTTGCCGACGCTCATGGCGACGTCGGTTGTGCCGCCGAAGACGACGTGGTTCACGTCCAGATGGGTCAAGGTCGCCGGGGACGATGCGTAGCTGCCATCGTTGCGCACCTTGATCGTCAGGTCAACGCCCGAGTTAGCATTGTCGCCCAGCCCGTTGTTGCTGAAGGTCGAGTCCTCGATGGTGATGTTGGTGAAGTTGGCGTACTTCAGGTTGATGTCGATGCCGGCCAGGAAGTTGCCCGCCGTGCTGCCGTTGCCGGTCACGGTCAGACCGGTGAACGTAGCGTTGTTCAACCGCTCGGTGTAAATACCCTTGGCGGTGTTGTTGCTGAACGTCACATCGGTGAAGGTGATGTGATCGAACGTCGGGGCGGGGTTGGTGGCGAAGACATTGACGCCATATTGATTGCCGTCGAAGGTGGTGTTCTCAACGGTAAACCCGTCCAGCCTCGTCGACGTGCCCATCCGGAAGCCGCTCAGGCCGTTGCCGGACAGGTTGGCGTTGATGATCTCCACGTCGGTCACGAGATTCAGGTTTTTGATCTCAATACCGTCGCTGTTGGCGCCGGTCTGGCCGACGGAGGCCACGTTGTCCAGAGTCAGGTAGCTGCCACCGTTCGGGCTATCCAGAGTGATGCCGTCATCGGGCGCGCCGGTGACGCGCAGGTCTTTGATAACCAGCCGATCGGCGGCCGACGCGCCGGAAGCAGTGATGCTTATACCGCGGCCCGTTACCGGGTCGATGAGTGTGTCCACCGCCGGGTTGCTGCCGCTGCCCGCGCCGTCGAGGGTGATCTTCTTGCTGACGGTCACGTTTTCGGCGTAGGTTCCGGGCGCGACGATAACGGTACCGCCGGCTGTGACCTGATTGATCGCCGCCTGAATGGTCTTCTTGGCGTCAGCGGCGCTGGCGCCGCCGTTGGCGTCGTTACCGTTGACGGTGTCGGCGTAGCAGGTCGTCGTGCAGGCCGGGTTCGGCTCGAAGTTGGCCGAGACGACGTCCGCGCCAAAGGCCACGACGACGTTATCGACGTAGCCCGTGAACGTCGCGCCCCAGCCGGAGCCGACGCCGGTATTGACGCCATAGATGTAGGTCGTGCCCGCGCTGAGGTCAGGGGCCACGCAGTCGCCGGGCTGGCCGGTCTGAACAGCGGTATTCCAGTCGTTGAGCGTGACGCTGAAGTTCTGGATTGTCCGCTCGCAGCCACTCACGTTCTTGGGGCCGCTGACGTAGCGCATCCAGAAGAAGTCGGTGAACAGGTTTTCCGCCTGCCAGGCGTTGGTCGGCACGGGGTTGATGCCGTTGTAGGTCTGCTCCCAGACCAACATGCCAACGTGGTCGTCGGTCGAGTTGCCCGGCGTATCGTTGTCGTTGGAGAACAGCAGGCGCAGGACGGGCGCGAAGTGGGCGGCCGTGGTGCTGGACGCGGCGCGATAGAAGTCGTACGACACGCCCGTCAGGTTGGCCAGCGTCCGTGTTGGCATGGGCGGCGTTACCCACGTCTTGGTGAAGTCGGCCTTGTCCTGGCCGTTGGTCACGGTGTTGGTCGTGAACTTGAGCGAGCCGAGGCCGTCGCGCGCGTTGTCGGCGGTGATGCCGACGGTGGCGTTCGTGCGTACATCGGTGGGGCCCCAGCCGTCGGGAGTGGCCGGGGTCACAGTGGTGTTGGCCGCCGCGGCGATCTGCGGCAGGACCAACGCCAGCAGCAGCGCCGCCAGGATGGCGAAGCGGCTGAGGGAGCGAAAGCGAGTACTCATGATCTGTAATTCCTCCCCTATTAGGGAAACCGTTCGGCCGCGCGCCAATGCCGCGGCCACCCGCGGGCCAACCGCCCGTTGGGCCTATGAAAGCGACTGGGCAAATGATAAGAACGCCACGTAGCGCCCGGGTTAGGGCGTGTGGCTTACCGGGTTTGGATTAGGATTCGTCAGAAGGCACGAACCGCCGGCGCGACTGGCTATCGCTCGACCGGCTTAAACTCACTACGACTGGCAACACGACTCGATACCGCTACCTCCTATCCATGCGCCCCTGAATTTGCATGGACAAGCTCTGGTTAGGTCCCTCGTCTTAGGAATATATAATACCTATTGCTCCGCCCTAGTCCTAGTGACAAATGACACCCGACGGCTGTGACAATGGTCATATAGTTGGCGGAGACTGGCGACTGCTGTAAACGGGCAACTTGGCCGGCACACGTGTGCCTTCTTGTCAGCATAGCCAGGTACGCTTACAGTGTACATTACAAAAAGGTGAGAAAACGCCACAAAGGTAGGGGTTAGGGATTAGGGATTAGGGATTAGGGAAGAAGACCCTCTCCCTAACCCTCTCCCGGAGGGCGAGGGGACGGTTAGGGGAGATGTTTGCGGGCGGGGGGAGAAGAAGGCCCTCTCCCTAGCCCTCTCCCAAAGGGAGAGGGGACGGTTAGGGGAGGGTGTTTGCGGGCGGGGAGGGAAGAAGACCCTCTCCCTAACCCTCTCCCAAGGGGAGAGGGGACTAGCGGAAGGCGGTGATGGCGGCGGCCAGTTCGGGGGCGCGCTGGGTGCCGATGAGGACGTGGCGGCCGTCGTGGAGCGTCAACTCGACCCCCTGATCGCCGCGCACGTTGTAGGCCACCCGCCCGCCCCAGCCCCGAACGCCCCAGCCGCCGAACTCGCGCAGCGGCCGGTAGGTCAGCGCCTCAACGTCGGCGATCTCGCGCTTGTCGATGACGCGGGTGAACAGCGGCGTGAAGCGGATGATGACCGCGTTGGGGCTGACCTCGACCTCCAGACCCAGCAGCAGGAACAACACCGGCAAGCCGATGCCGCACAGCAGCCAGACGAGCAGCACAACCACGTCGGGCGCGGGGCGATTGCCGGCGGGCACGCCACCGACGATCTGCCCTAGGAAGATCCACCACTGCGTGGCGGCCACGCCGAATACCAGCACCATGATCCACCAGACGTCGCGGAATCGTTGCACTTCTCGGAACAGGACGGGGTACGTCGCTTTCATGACAACCTCGCTAGGAGCCGGGCAGAGGGGCGGCCGGGGACGGTAGCGGGCCGGCGGCGGGGGCCGCTTCGCCGCGGGCCGCCGACAGCGCGGCGGCCAGCGCCGCCGGGTCGTTGGAGCCGATGAGGATGAGACGGCCGTCGCGCAACTCCAGTTGCACGCCCTGGCTGGCGGCGACGACGTAGGCGATACGCGTGTTGGATACTTCGCCGATGTTGCGCTGGTTGTAGTCGCCGCGGATGTCGTCGGTGCGCACAGTGACGGCGGCCACGTCGGCGTGGCGCAGCGTGACGCGGGCGCTCATGCCGTTGTTGACCACCAGCCGGTCGGCGAAGACCTCGGTGGTCATGGCCAGCCGGCCGTAGGCCAGGGGCAGCACCACGCCCAGCGGCAGGCCGATGGCCAGCGCCAGCCACGTCGGCAGCGTCATCTGCCCCAGCGGCCGGCCCAGCAGCCCCACCCACACCACCAGCAGCCAGCCGAACAGCGCCCCGACGACGACTAACAGAGTGAACGGCGGCAGATCGCGGTAACGCTGGACTTCGCGGTAGAGTGGTGACATGGCTTCATTATATATGTGGTTGGGCCTGTAGCATAGGATTCTTATCCTGTGCGCTGCTGTGGCACAGGATTCTTATCCTGTGTTCTTGCTTTTTCTACTATGAAGACCACAGGATAAGAATCCTGTGCCACAACAGTCAGTCGGCCAGGGCGGTTGACCGCAGCGGCAGCCGTCCAGCGCGCAGGGTGGCCCGGTGGCGCAAATGGAACAGCAGCCATAGGAGGGTGACAACCAGCGAGATGGTCGCCTGTACAGCCATCACCCCCGGCGCGGCCAGCCCGGCCCGGTCTTGCAGCACGCCCGCGCCCAGCGTCGACAGCGATTGGGTCAGGGTCAGGGCGGCGAACTCGAAGGCGAAGACCCGGCCACGGTAGCGGTCGGGCACAATGGTTTGCAGCAGGGCGGCGGTGAAGACCCACAGCGTGCCCGTACCCACCGTGCGCAATAGCGTCGCCGGCAGCAGCGTGCTCAGCCCGCCGACGAAGGCCAGCGCCGCCGTGCCCACGGTCATGGTGATGAAGCCCAGCGTCGTGCCCAGCACCAGCCGGCGCGGCGCGTCCCCCAGCCAGCGGCGCAGCAGCAGCGGCCCCAGCCCCGTGCCCAGGCCGCTGACGACGTAGATGAGGCCCAGCGTCGCCGTGCCGGGGTCGGACACGCCGAAACGCCCGGCGTTGGGCAGGGGGAAGAGGTCGTTGGCGTACTGGATTTCAAGCACGTTGATGGCCCCCCAGGTCAGCGAGCCGCC
>CXWK01000524.1_pt3 | contig 12272 bp, 9 predicted proteins | sample 590851 | NCBI WGS metagenome assembly CXWK01 (sample SAMEA3498364, study PRJEB10139) | wastewater metagenome | biome: wastewater treatment plant; material: activated sludge | place: Denmark | collected 2014-08-01
GGCATCAACGACGCCGAGATCGTTCTCATGAACGAACACAAACCGCTGGGGGCGGTGGCCGCCTATGCGGACGAGCACGATCTGGCGGCATGCATCGTAGGCTCGCCACAAGAGGGCGGCCTCGGCGAAGGCAACCCCGCCAACTACCTGCTGCACCACACCCATATCCCAATCGCCATGGTCGGCAACGAGTACGAACCGCTCGATGGTGGCGTGTTCGTCGTTGGCGTCGAGGCCACCGGCACGGTGTCACCGGCGTTGAGGATGGCGTCCGACCTGGCCTCTGCGACCGGCGGAAGCGTGCACGCGGTCCACGCCTACGAGTCGATCAGCGAGGACGAGGCCGAACGTTTCCGAGAGATGGAGGCCAGCCTGTCGTCGCAGGTGTCCGTGCCCCTGCAATTTGTTCCGTTGGCCGGGCACCCGGCCGGGGTCGTCATCGACCACGCCAAGGAGGCCGGGGCAGCCGCCATTGTGATCGGGACACGAGGCTCCGGCGGCTTTCTGGGGCTTCGCCTCGGACGGGTCCCGTCCCAACTCCTCAACCACGCAGCATGCCCCGTGATCGTCGTCCCCCATTCGGACGATGCAGCATGACCGGCCCCACCACCTCCGATCAGGACGACCCCACCATGAGCGATCAGCCAGACCCCGAAACCCTTGCCCATCACCTCGGGCACTTGGCCGCCGACGCCGATGACGTCACCGCCATGCTCACCTCCCAACACGCCGACGGTGGCGACATCCACCCCGAGGCGATGCACAAGGCCGAGCGGCTCCAGGCGAGCCTCCATGACGTGATCAATGCCCTGACCCACCACGACCACCTGGCAATGGACGCCGACGACGTGTGGGCCACCCTGTCCCGCAAGCACCACGACAACAGCGGCGACCCGGTCAACTAGCGCTTCGCCCACCGGACAGCGAAAATCTAGTCTGCCGGTCTGGACATGAGCGCCGCTTCAGAGCCGGGGCGTTCGTCAATGGTCGGCCCGCCTGCTGGGACCGTGCCCGACGGGCGTTCCGTCACGACCTGAGCCGGATCGACCCATCCATCCAGCACCGGTAGCCGCTGATGGCTGACCGCCACCACCGCCACGTCGGGGTTGGCCATCAGCGTGCCCAACGCTCGCTGGGCGGTCGCTTCGTCAAGGTGGGCGGCCGGCTCGTCCAACAGCACCAGGCGGCGGCGCGACACGACCGCCCGGGCGATCGCCAGGCGGGTTCGTTCCCCACCGCTCAACCCGGCCAGCGGCGTGTCGAGCCCGTCGGGCTGGCGGGCCAACCACCCGGTCAGGTCGGCGGCCGCCAGAGCGCCGCGTAGGGCGTCGTCGTCGGCCGATGGGCGGGCGAGCGCCAGGTTGGCCCGGATCGTGCCGGCGAAGGCGTGCGGCTCGTCGTCGACGACGGCGATGTCCGCGCGGGCAGCGCCCAGACGCACCTCGTCTGCCCGATGAGCGGCGAGCAGGTGGGTTCCGCTGACCGGGGTGAGCTGACGGGCGAGCACCGCCAGCATCGTCGACTTGCCGATGCCGTTGGGCCCCGAGATCTGGGTGCGGGTCGTCGCCGAGAGGAGCGGGAGCGTAAACGGGCCCAGCGGGGTCTGCTCGTCGCTCCACGCCGCCCGGATGCCCTCAGCCGTCACCGGCAGCACCCCATCGGGAAGCTCCAGGGTGCCGGAATCATCGACGGCCGGCCGCTGGTCGAGGACGCCGTCCAGGCGGGCCTCCGCCTGCTGAGCGCGAGCCCGGGCACCGCCGATCTCGGCCAGACTCACCCAGGCATCGGCCAGGGCGATCGGGGCCAACGCCACCAGGGCGGCCACCGGAGCGGAGATCACGCCCCGATTCAGGCCGTCCGAGGCGAGGATCATGACGCCGAGCACCGTGGCCGCCAGCACGGCCCACAGGGCGGCCAGCGTGACGGCCCGGGCGCGAATCAGACGCCGCTCGGCTGTGCCCTGGCGCCGCTGCGCCAGCTCGATCGAATCGGTGGCAGTTTCGGCAGCCCCGCCATCTGCCCCGACGACCGCCCGCACCTGATCGAGCCGATCCACCAGGTCGGTGGTCACCCTCAACGCCACCCCACGAGCGCGCACCGCATCGTCTTGCGCACTTCGTTCCCGGCGCTCCCCCAGCGCTGCCATTCCCATCGAGATCACCCCGCCTGTCGCCAGCACGATCGCCGCCGGCCACAGGACCAGTGCCACGATGGCGGCTGCACAGACGGTAGCGATCAGCGTCGACCACCAGGGGACCAGAACACGAACCTGCTCGTCGACCGCATCGTCGAGGTCGGCGACGACGGCGCTCAACAGGTCGCCGCGATGGCGGCGGCCCAGACGTGCCGGCGTGAGCGGGATCAAACGGCGGTACACGTCCACGCGACGGTCGGCCAGGGTGTCGAGGGCGGCATCGTGGGACACGACTCGTTCGCCGTAGTGCAGCACGGGCCGGGCGATGCCGAAGGTCCGCACGCCGACGATCGCCACCAGCAGGGTGAGCACCACGGGTTGGGTGGAGGCCTGAACGATCAGCCAACCCGACGTCGCCGTCAGCGCCACGCCGGCCGCCACCGACAGACCGCCGAGCAGGCAGGCCAGTCGCAGACGGTCGGCCACCGGCCGGCGCTGCCACCATCCGAGCGCCGCGTCGGTGGCCGATTGGCCCGAGGTGCGACCGATTGAAACGCCTGGGTCCGGCGTTTCTGCGCTCGGGGTCACTGCGGGGGGTGCTGCGGGGGGTGCTGCGGGGGGTGCTGCGGCGACCGTCGCGGTGGCATCGGTCGAACCGGTGCTCGTCGCCGCCCGCGTGGCCCGCTCGTCCTCCGTGGTCGACTTCGCCCTCGGATCAGCGGACGCAATCGAGAGGTCCCAGCGATCGTCGGCCAGCTCAACCAACACCGGGTCGTGGGTGGCCACGATCACCCGGCGCTCCTTGGCCAGCTCGACGACGACCGACCGCAGCGCGTCGAGGTCGTCGGCGTCGACGTGAGCGGTCGGCTCGTCGAGCAACAGCAACGGTGCGTCGCTCAGCCGGGCACGGGCCAGCGCCAGGCGGGTTCGCTGACCGGCCGACAGCCCAAAGCCGTCGTCGCCGAGTTGCGTGTCCAGCCCCTGACGCTCGGCAAGTGCCGGCCACAGCCCCACCGTTCGCAGCGCCTCCTCGCAGGCCGCCTCGCTCGCCGCCGGTGCTCCGAGACGAAGCACGTCGATCACCGGGCCGGGCAAAACGAGTGGGCGCTGGGTGGCCAGGTGGGCAGCGTCGGCGACGATCGCCCCCGCGGCCGGGGTACGCACGCCGGCGAGCAGGTCCAACAACGTGCTCTTGCCGCTGCCCGATTGCCCGGTCAGTGCGGTCAGGCCGGGACCGGTCGGGGTGGCGAAGCCGGCACGGTTGAGAATGTGGGCGCGGTCCGGGTAGCCGAACGACACCGCGTCGACGAGCACCCGGTCCGGAGCACCGGCATCTCGCTCGGGCTTCGCGACATCGGCACCGGTTGGATCGACGATCTTCGCTGCCCCTTCGGCAGCGGACGGGGTGGCAACCTCGTCCCGGGTCTGCACGGCATCCCGGTCGGCATCGAGGTAGGGCCGAACGGCGTCGAGTACTGCGGCGCCGTCGGCCGCGTTGTGAAATTCCTGGCCCACCCGCCGCACCGGCCAGTAGGCCTCGGGCGCCAGCAGAATGGCGGTGAGCCCAACGTGCAGGTCCATCGACCCGTTGGCCAGCCGGAGGCCCACCGACACCGCCACCATCGCCACCGAGATCGTGGCCAACAGCTCGAGGGCGGCCGACGACAGGAAGGCGGTGCGCAGGGTGCGGACCGTCGCCCGGCGGTGAACGTCACCGACCGCAGCGATGTTGGCGACCTGGTGGTCGGCCCTGCCGTAGGCGACCAGGGTGGGCAGGCCCCGCACGACATCGAGGAAATGGCCGGCCATGGCGTGCATCGCACTCCAGCGCCGAGCGGTCTCCGCCTCGGTGTGCAGGCCGATCAGAGCGGCGAAGAACGGCAACAGCGGCAGCGTGAGCACCAGGATGACGGCGCTCCAGAAGTCGACCCAGAACAGCACGAGCACGGCGAGCACCGGGACGACCGCAGCCGTCACCAGCGCCGGGAGATACTCGGCGACGTAGGGCTCGACGCTCTGCGCCCCCGACCCGGCCAGCGCCACCGCCTCGGCGGACGTGGGGCGCCGCTCGGGCGGGCTGGCAATCCAGCGCCGCAGCAGCCGTAAGCGCACCTCTCCGCTCACCCGGTGACCGGCATCGCGGGCGACGATCTCGTCGACGGCCGCCACCAGGCCTCGCATCACCAGGATGGCGGCCAGCACGATCAGCGGTGTGCGCAGCGGAGCGGCGCGCACGATCGCCGTCGCCGCCCACGCCACCGTCACCGCTTGGCCCAGCGCCAGGGCGCCCGACACCACCCCCATACCGGCGAGTCGGGCCACCCGGCCGCGAGCGCCGGGCAGCGCACGCAACAGCGACGGATCGAACGGGGCCATCAGGCCTCGGGGCTGCCCCCGGCCGACGGGCCCGACGAGGATGCGACGGGCTGCTTGGGCTGGCGTCCGGCTTCAGGCCGGGCCGCCAGCGCCACCTCGGTGGGAATGTGATGGCCGGACACCCGCTTGCGGAACGTCCAATAACTCCAGCTTTGGTACAGGATCACGACCGGGGTGAACACGACCGCCACCCACGTCATGATCTTCAGCGTGTAATCGGTCGACGACGCGTTGGTGGTCGTCAGCGAGAACGCGGGATCGGTGGTGCTCGGCATCACGTCGGGGAACAGTGCAACGAACAGCGAGCCGACGCTCATCCCGATCGCCGCGAACGCCAGGCCGAACGCCCAACCTTCTCGACCCGCTGGCAGCATCGCCAGCGCCCCGAGCAGCAAGACCGCACCGGCGCCGGCCATGATCCATGACTCCACCGAGCCGGTGGTGGCGTGGATGACCGCCAACCAGGCCACCGCCAATACGGCGGCCGCAAGGCCAACGCGCAGGGCGATCTCCCGGGCCTTGACGCGGATGGCACCGTCGGTCTTCAGCGCCAGAAACATCGCCCCGTAGGCGGTGAACAGCGCAACGGTCGTCACCCCGCCGAGCAGCGCTGCGGGGTTGAGCAGCGTGAACAGGTTGCCCGTGTACTCCATCTCGGCGTCGATCGGCACGCCTCGGACGATGTTGGTGAACGCAACGCCCCACAGCAACGCCGGGGCCAGGGACCCGCCGAAGATCGCCCAGTCCCAACGCTGGCGCCACACGGGGTCGTCCACCTTGCCGCGGTAGTCGAACGCCAACGCCCGCATGATCAGGGCGACAAGGATGAGCAGCAGTGGCAGGTAGAAGCCGGAGAACAGGGTGGCGTACCAGTTGGGGAACGCAGCAAAGGTGGCGCCGCCGGCGGTGAGCAGCCACACCTCGTTGCCGTCCCAGACCGGCCCGACCGTGGACAGCATGACCCGTCGCCGGATCTCGCCGGTCTCGCCGCTGTCCGGGTCGTCACGACCCAGGACGGGAAAGAGGATGCCCACGCCGAAGTCGAAGCCTTCGAGCACGAAGTAGCCGATCCACAGGACGGCGATGAGGATGAACCAAACGGTGGTGAGTTCCATGTTGTTGCCTCGGTGAGGGGTCAGCGGCCTTTAGTAGGAGAACACGAATGGTTCGTCGTCGTCGCGCTCGCTCGGGTCGAGCGACTCGGGCGGCGGAGCCGGCTCGGCACCGGTGCGTCCGTAGCGCAGTATCAGGCCCACCTCGACGACGGCCAGAGCGCCGTAGAGCAGGGTGAAGGTGCCCAGCGACGCCGCCACCTCCCAGGCCGACACCCCCGGGCTCACGCCCATCTTGGTGGTGATCACGCCGAAGACCAGCCACGGTTGGCGGCCCATCTCGGTGAAGATCCAGCCGAAGGAGTTGGACAACAGCGGCAGCAGGATCACCGCCAGGCTGGTCCAGAGCCAGCGCTTGGACGTCAGGCGGCGGGTCTCTCCCCGCAACGCCCAGAGGGCGAAGGCCCCGATCGCCATCGCAGCCATGCCGGTGCCGATCATCCAGCGGAAGGTCCAGTAGGTGACGGGGATGATCGGGCGGTAGTTCTCCGCCTCGGTCAGCGCATTGTCGCTGAAGGCCAACTCGTACTCGGCCTGCAGGTCGTTGATCCCCTCGACCCGGCCGTCGAGGGTGCCGGTCGACAGGAACGACAACAGCTTCGGAACCCGGATCGCCCAGGTCTCGTGCTGGCCGTCCGGCGTGCCCACCGAAATGATCGAGAAGGATGCTCCCTCACCCTCGGGCGAGGTGTCGTAGAGCGCCTCGGCCGCCGCCATCTTCATCGGCTGCACCTGGGTCATCACCCGGCTCTGGAGGTCACCGGTGACGGTGACGACGACCCCGCCGACCAGCAGGACGATCGCGCCCAACCGGGCGGAGCGTCGATACATGCCCAGATCACCCTCGGGAGTCTGCGAGCGCCACATCAGCCACAGCGCAATGCCCAACACGAAGGCCCCGCCGCTCATCCACGCAGCTGAGATCACGTGGGGAAAGGCGACCAGTTGCACCTTGTTGGTCAGCACGGCGAGAAAGTCGGTCAGTTCGGCCCGGCCGGTGAGGGGGTTGTTGGTGTAGCCCACCGGGTTCTGCATGAAGGAGTTGGCCGCAAGGATGAAGTAGGCCGACAGGACGGTGCCGATGTGCACCAGCCAGATCGCGCCGAGATGAATCTTCTCGTTGATGCGGCCCCAGCCGAAGATCCACAGGCCCAGAAACGTGCTCTCGAGGAAGAACGCCAGCAGCGCCTCGATGGCGAGCGGCGCGCCGAAGATGTCGCCGACGAAGCGCGAGTAGTCCGACCAGTTCATTCCGAACTGGAACTCCTGGACGATGCCGGTCGCCAGGCCCAAGATGAAGTTGATCGTGAACAGCTTGCCGAAGAACTTGGTCAGCCGCAGCCATTCGGGATTGCGGGTGCGCATCCAGAACGTCTGCATCAGGGCCACGATCAGCGACAGCCCGATCGTGATCGGGACGAAGAAGTAGTGGTACACGGTGGTGATACCGAACTGCCACCGAGCCAGGTTGAGGGACTCCATCGCGCATCCTTGCGTCGAGGTCTGGGGGTGTGAACTCCCGCCGACCGAGATGTAGTCCGGTCAATCCTAGGAGCGGCTTCCGCCCCCTGATGAATCGGTCGCGTGTGCTCTTGGCCACCGTCTCGAACCACGATATAAAACCGGGGTTGAAACCCGGTCAGGATCGCACAGGCGACCCCGAGCCGATTCCTCTTGGACAGCCGCAGTTCTCATCGGCGGTCGGTCCGTGCGACGATAAGGCGGATGTTGGATGCCTCGCCTACCGATCAGCCCGACGATTCCCAGCCCGGAGAGGACCCACCCGAGTCCCCCGAGCAAGGCAGATGGCGCCGCCTACCCCGCCCCCTCAAGGCGGTGATCGTTGCGGTGTGCTCGATCGTGGTCCTGCTGGCGCTGACCAAGTTGATCGTCCAACTGAGGGACCGTTCCGATCCGGTCGACACCGCCGCCGTGGTCAAACAGTTTGAAGAGGACGGTGCCTCCGCCGACGGGGATGGCGGGACGACCATTGCGTCCGGCGCCTTCGTCTACAACGCCAAAGGCACCGAGTTCGTCGACCTGCTCGGCGGGCCAATGCACGAGTTCCCGCCCGAGGTGGTCGCGACGACAACGAGCAACGACTGTGGCGGCTCGACCAACGTCCTCAAGCTGTTTGAACAACGCAACGACGAAATGGTCCTGTGCCCGACCGACGACGGCGCCATGTCGATGAAGTCGTCCGTCACCCGCCACGAGTTTGCCGGGCTTAAGGATCAGACAACCACGGCGTGCCCGGAGAACAACTTGTGGCCGGCCGGGCTGTTCGAGTTGAGCGCCGGACTCAAGGCGAGGGCGGAGTGCATCGCCACCGGCGACTCGGTGGGAACCATCCCGGCCATGCTGACCAGCCGCGTGTTTGGGCAGGAGGAGATCATCGTCGACGGTGACCCGGTCGACGCTCAGCACCTCCAGATCTCCACGGTGATCGGATCCAAGGGCAGCGAGACCTACGGCACCTACGACAACGACTTCTGGGTAACCGAGGACGGCGTCGTGGTGCGGCGCAGCCTCAACGCCGACGTCAGCGCCAAAACACCCGCCGGCCAGGTGGGGTTCAAGGAGACCTTCGGCCTCATCCTGCAGGAACTCCCCGCCTGAGGGACCGCCACGTTCTGAGCACCGTCACGCACAGGGCACGGTGCCCGTCCCGAAGCCGTCATGGGGTGCTTCCGCCCCATGGCGCACCGCTCGGCTCATCTGCTGCGAGAGTGAAGGGCATGAGCAAGCAGCCGTCGCGCCTCGAAGTGCGCGAGATGACCTTGGCTGATGTCGGCCTGCGGATCGACTACTTCCACGACGCCGACAACGCACACCTCGACCGGCTCGGCGTCGATCGCGCCCTGCTGCCTTCACGGCAGGAGTGGCATCGGCTCTATGAGATCGACGATGCCCGTCCGCTCGAGCAGCGTGAGTTCTACTCCCTGCTTTGGTTGGTGGACGGCAAGACCATGGGGTTCAGCTCAACCGACAGGATCGAGTTCGGCCGACACGCGTGGATGCACCTCCACATCACTGCGCCGAGCCTCCGCAGGACGGGGCTCGGCACGCAGTTCGTGCGGTTGTCGGCTCAGCGCTACTTCGAGATGCTCGGCCTCCAGCGCTTGTATTGCGAGCCGAACGCTTTCAATGTGGCACCCAACCGCACCCTGCAAGCGGCCGGTTTCCGGTACCTGTTCTCCCGGCACACCACGCCAGGTGGGATCAATTTCCCTCAAGTGGCCACGCGCTGGGTACTNNAGAAGCTCGAGATGGGGATAGTTGTGCTTGATCCCAGCACAGTTTCAAACCGACCGACCATCGGTGCGGCCGACCACGGCCATGTAGCATGCGGTGCTACAGTTGGGTCATGGCCCAGGAGATCAGCCAACGCGAACTGCGCAACGACAGCGGCAAGATCATGCGCGGCCTGGACGCAGGCGAGACCTTCACCGTGACCCGCAACGGCACGCCGGTGGGCGAGCTGACGCCACTTCGCCGCCACCGCTACGTTGCGGCCGAGGCGGCGGTCGAGTTGTTCGCCAGCGCGCCGGCCATCAACTACGACCACCTGCGGGCCGATCTGGACGCCCTCGCCGATCAGGACATCGCTCCGCGTGGATGACGGAGCCGTCGACGAGCAGTCACGCCCAGCACGGGGTCTCCTCGACACTTCTGTCGTCATCGACTTGGAGCAGATCTCTGCGTACGAACTCCCGCACGAGGTGGCGATCAGCGCGATCACACTGGCCGAGCTGGCCGCTGGACCACACGCAGCCGGCAACCACGAGGAACGGGCTCGTCGGCAGGATCGCCTGCAACGAACCGAAGCGGCGTTCGATCCCCTCCCCTTCTGTGCGGAGTCAGCTCGCGCCTACGGCCGCGTCTTTGCTGCGGTCAGCTCTGCTGGTCGCAAGCCACGAGGCGCCAGGGCGGTCGACCTGCTTGTGGCGGCAACAGCGGTCGCCAATCAGCTGCCTATCTACACCCACAACCCCGCCGATTTCGCCGCACTCGATGACCTCATCGAGGTGCACGCGATCTGACCAGACGACTTCAGGGCCCGTCCAGAACCGCTGGTGCAGGTGGCGGGGTCGAGTCGACGCCGGGCTTGGGCATGGTGAGGGGTGGGAGGAACACCTGGACCAGCGGGCCGACCCCGATGGCAAACACCGCCGTACCCACGCCGATGGCACCGCCGAGCGCAACCCCGACCGCCAGCGCTGAGACCTCAACGACCGTGCGGGCCAACCGAACCGAGATCGGCCGACCCGCAATCGTGAGCTCCGCCAGGCCCGTCATCAGGCCGTCGCGTGGCCCCGGCCCCAGCCCGGCACCGATGTAGAACCCGGACCCGATCGCGATGGTGACAACGCCGCCGAGCATCATCACGATCCGGGGCAACAAGAGTTCGAACTCGGGCACGATCGGCATCAACAGATCGACAAAGACGCCGATCAGCACCGCGTTCAGGATGGTGCCGAGACCGGGCCTGACCCGAAGCGGGATCCACAGGAGCAGCAGCCCCACACCGACCACCACGATGATGGTTCCGACGCCGATGCCGGTGAGCTCGCTGACGCCGGTGTGGAAGACATCCCACGGCGCAGCGCCCAGCTCGGCCCGGATCAACATCGTGATCCCCGCGGCGAACAGGAACAGTCCGAACACGCACCGGACAAGCCGCTCCGTCATCATGCGTTCTGCGTTCTACATGCCGAGCGGCGGGACGATCGCCTCGATGACGTTGGGGCCGTCGTTGGCCAGCGCCCGTTCGAGCGCCTCGGTGAACTGCTCGGCGGTCTCGGCCCGCTCCGCCGTCACGCCCATGCCCTGGGCCAGCTGAACAAAGTCGAGGTCCGGGCCGTGCAGGTCGAGCATGCTCAGCGCCTTGGGCCCCGCCTCCTCGGCGCCGACGCGGGCCAGCTCCATGCGCAGGATGGCATAGGACGAGTTGTTGTAGATCACCGTGGTGACGTTGGCGCCCTCACGGGCCTGGCTCCACCAGCCCTGCAGCGTGTACATCGCCGAGCCGTCGGCCTGAAGGTTGATCACCGGCCGGTCGGGGGCGGCGATCGCGGCGCCGAGCGCCAGGGGCACACCAATACCGATCGCGCCGCCGGTGAGGGTCAGCCAATCGTGGGGCGGTGCACCGGCGGTTGCACCCTGGTTGAAGATGCCGGAGGTCTGCGCCTCGTCGACGATGATGGCGTTCTCGGGTATCAACGCACCGAGGGACGCCGCCACCGTCTCGACGGTGAGCTCGCCGGTTGGCAGCTCAGGTCGGCTCGCCTCGGCGAGCGGCACGTCCTCGGGTGCCCCGAGGTGGTCGGCCAGTGCTTCGAGCGCGGCGACCGGGTCGTCGGTGCCGGTCGCCAGCGTCGACACAGCGCAGCCCTCGGGCACCAGCGAGCTGGGCTTGCCCGGGTAGGCGAAGAACGAGGCGGGCGCGGGCGCATCGACGAGCACCATCGAGGTGGCGGCGCCGATCTGCATCTGGGCGAACTCGGCCAGATAGGTCAGGCGCTCGACGACCGGCAGCCCGGCGCCGCGGCGCTGGATGCGGGGGAAGACCTCGCCGAAGACCTTGGCCCCGGTCGCCGCCGCGATGCGGACCGCCGCCCGCTGGCCCCGCTCGTCGAGGGTGCGGCCGCCGAGGAACAGCACCGAGTCGCCATCGCTCTGCAGCGCCCGGGCCGCCGCCGCAATGACCTCGTCGGGAACGATCGCCGCCGGCTGGGGCGTGATCGGCGCCGCCGGCGGGGTCGAGTCCAGCCAGCACACGTCGGCGGGCAGGATCAGCGTGGCCACGCCACCGGGCGCACGCATGGCCTCGGCCACCGCGCGGGCCCCGTCGGAGGGAACCGCAGCGGGGGTCATCGAACGGTGAACCCAGGACGAGACCGTGCCGGCGACTGCGTCGATATCGCTCTCGAGCGGGGCGTCGTAGCGCTTGTGGTACGTGGCATGGTCGCCGACGATGTTGACCATCGGGGTATGGGCACGACGGGCATTGTGCAGGTTGGCGAGGCCGTTTCCGAGGCCGGGGCCCAGGTGCAACAGGGTGCAGGCCGGCTTGCCGGCGATGCGGGCATATCCGTCGGCCGCTCCGGTGGCGACGCCCTCGAAGAGCCCGAGCACCGCCCGCATGCCCGGGACGTCATCCAGCGCGGCCACGAAGTGCATCTCGGAAGTGCCAGGGTTGGCGAAGCACACCTCGACGCCGGCATCGACCAACGTGCGGATCAACGACTGGGCGCCGTTGGGGGTGGGGCTGCTCATCGACAGGACCTTTCTGTACTTCGTAGACCGAAGCCTGCGAGAACGTGTGTGTGTCTGGAAAATGTGCGAACGGGGCAGGCGCCCTAGAAGACCTTGCCGGGGTTGAGGATGCCGTTGGGGTCGAACGCCACCTTGATGCGGCGCATCAGCTCGATCTTGGCCGGATCCTCCAGCTCGAGGAAGTAGCCACGCTTGGCGGTGCCCAGCCCGTGCTCGCCCGAGATCGCTCCCCCGAGTTCCATGCCGATCGCATAGAGGCGCAACATGACGTCGGCGAGCACGTCCGGGTCGCCCTGAAAGACCGACATGTGCACGTTGCCGTCGCCGGCGTGACCGCAGCCGGCGATCCACGAGGCGGTCTCGGTTGCCAG
>CXWK01008951.1_pt2 | contig 12272 bp, 10 predicted proteins | sample 590851 | NCBI WGS metagenome assembly CXWK01 (sample SAMEA3498364, study PRJEB10139) | wastewater metagenome | biome: wastewater treatment plant; material: activated sludge | place: Denmark | collected 2014-08-01
TCCGGGCTGACGACCGGCGCCAGCGCCTCCAGCGGGTCGTCGCGCTCGAAGCGGACGAGCATGGCGTTTTCGCCGTCGGCGTCGGGATAGCCGAGCGCGACCTTCATCAGGAAGCGGTCGAGCTGGGCCTCCGGCAACGGAAACGTCCCTTCCAGTTCGATGGGGTTCTGCGTGGCCATGACCAGGAACGGCCGTGGCAGGGCGTGGGTGGCAATGTCGACCGTCACCTGCCGCTCCTGCATCGCCTCCAGCAGCGCCGATTGCGTGCGCGGCGTGGCCCGGTTGATCTCGTCGGCCAGCAGGATTTGGGCCATCAGCGGCCCGGGGCGAAACTCGAACTCCTGGCTGCGCTGGTTGAAGTAGTAGATGCCGGTCAGGTCGGACGGCAGCAGGTCGGGCGTGAACTGGACGCGGCGAAAGGAGCAGCCCAGCGAGGCGGCGATGGTCTTGGCCAGCGTCGTCTTGCCCGTGCCGGGCACGTCTTCCAGGAGCAGGTGCCCTTCGCAGAGCATGGCGATGAGCGCCAGGTCAATGACGTCGGCCTTGCCGACGATGACCTTCTGAATATTCTCGCGCAACCGCGCGGCCGTCTCGGCGATCATAGTTCCAGTCCTTTGAAGAAGGGGAAACCACAGATTACACAGATTTCACAGATTCAAGAGTTCTTAATCTGTGAAATCTGTGAAATCTGTGGTTCCCTATCTGATCTGCGACGAAAGGTAGTCGAGGATATCAATCTTGGTCAGGATACCCTCCACGCGGTCGTCGCGGACGATGACGACCGCCGGGCGGTTGCTAATGAGGCTCATCAGCGTCTCCAGCCGGGCGTTTGGCCCGACCACGGGCACGTCGGCGTCGATCATATCGGCAATAGTCTCGTCGGGTTGGTGGACGTGGTCGGCCTGCAGCATGTGGTTGAGCAGATCGATCTCGCTGACCAGGCCCCGCAGGCGGCCGTCGTCGTCAACGACAGGCAACTGCGAGATGTTGTGAGCCTTCATCAGCATGACCACGTCGCGCATGCGGTCGTCGGCGTGGGCGGTGTAGACCTGGCCGCTGGGCTTGCGCGATTGGATGTCGCCGGCGCGGATGTCGCTCCATACCCCTTCGAGGAAGCCGTTCTCGCGCATCCAGTCATCGTCGAAGACCTTGCTCAGGTAGCGCGAACCGGAGTCGGGCAGGACAACAACCACAACAGCGTCGGGGCCAAGGCGGTGCTGCTGCACGTACTTCAGCGCCCCGGCCACGGCCGCGCCGCACGACCCACCGCCGAAGATGCCCTCTTCGCGCACCAGCCGGCGGGTCATCAGCAGGCTCTCGCGGTCGTTGACCTGTACGATCGCGTCAATGACGCTCAGGTCGGTCGTGCTGGGCAGAAAGTCCTCGCCGATACCCTCGACCTTGTACCCCTCGGCGACGGTGACTTGGCCGGAGCGGTGCAGCTCGTAGAGGATGGAGCCGACCGGGTCTACGCCGACGATCTGCACCTCGGGGTTGCACTGTTTCAGGTAGCGGCCGACGCCGGTGATGGTGCCGCCCGTGCCCATGCCGGCGACGAAGTGGGTGATGCGGCCGCCCGTCTGCGCCCAAATCTCCGGGCCGGTCACGTCGTAGTGGGCCTGCGGGTTGACCGGGTTGTGGTACTGGTTAGCCAGGATGGCGTTGGGCGTCTCTTCGACAAGGCGACGGGCGACGGAGTAGTAGCTGCGCGGGTCATCCGGTTCGACGGCCGTCGGCGTGACGACCACCCGCGCGCCGTAGGCCCGCAGCAGGAGAATCTTTTCCTGCGACATCTTATCGGGCATGACGAAGATGCAGCGATACCCCTTCAGCGCGGCGGCGATAGCCAGGCCGACGCCGGTGTTGCCGGACGTGGCCTCGACGATGGTGCCGCCGGGGCGCAGGCGGCCGTCGCGCTCGGCGTCCTCGATGATCGGCCAGCCGATGCGATCTTTGACCGAGCCGCCGGGGTTGAAAAACTCCAGCTTGGCCAGCACGAGCGCCTCGCTGCCGGCGGTGACGGAGTTGAGCCGCACCAGAGGCGTGTCGCCGATGGTGGTCAGGATCGTGTCGTGATACGCTAAGCCATTCAGTTCAGTCCGCTGGTTCGTCGCCAGTTCGGTCATTCGCACCTCGCTCTCGCACTGTTGGAATACACGCGTCGCAAAACTATCCTATCAGCAAATTGAGTGGTGTGCATCGTTCTATCTCTTGCGGCCTGATGTCGTTATGTCATAATGTTGCCAGGCGGCCGCGCCCCGGCGGCCGGCCACCCATTCAGATTAGGAGGCTGCATGAAAGTCCGCAACATTCTGGCCACAAAGGGCGGGCGGGTCATCACCATCGCGCCGGAAGAGACGGTGCGGCGGGCGGTGGCCCTCCTGGTGGAGCATCGTATCGGGGCCGTCGTCGTCGCCGACGCGGCCGGGCAACTGGTAGGCATCCTGAGCGAGCGCGACGTGATGCGCGCCGCGGCCGAGGACGAAGGGGTCTTTGGCCGGCCGGTCGAAGGTATCATGACCCGCGAAGTCATCGTCGGCATGTCCCAGGATGACGTATTGGCCGTGGCCCACACGATGCTCGAAAAGCGCTTCCGCCATCTGCCCATCGTTGATGAGGGCCGCTTAATAGGCATCATCTCCATCGGCGACGTCTTGAAGACCCAGCGCGACGCCTACCAGGGCGAGATTGACACCCTGGAGACGCGCATTATCGCCGGCGGAGAGTAGTTCATCGTCGAACAGATTTGGAGTAAGTTACCCATGTCCCTACTAGGAACGGCGGCGCAACCGCTGCGCGTAGCCATCATCGGCGCCGGGCCGGCCGGATTCTATGCCGCCGAGCGCCTGTTCAAGGATACCGAACTCGTTATCGAAGTGGACCTCTATGACCGCCTGCCGACGCCGTTCGGCCTGGTGCGCAACGGGGTTGCCCCCGACCACCAGAAGATCAAGTCGGTCACGGCCGCCTTTGACCGCATCGCCGGCAACCCGCGCTTTCGCTTCTTCGGCCACGTGGAGTTGGGCGGCGACATCAGCGTTGACGAGTTGAAAGAGCATTACCACCAGATCCTCTACTCCACCGGGGCGCAGACCGACCGGCCGCTGGGCATTCCCGGCGATGACCTGATCGGCAGCCATCCGGCGACGGAGTTCGTGGCCTGGTACAACGGCCACCCCGACTACCGCGACTGCGAGTTCGACCTGACCCAGGAGCGCGTGGCCGTGGTCGGCGTGGGCAACGTGGCCGTGGACGTGGCCCGCATCCTCTGCCGCACGCCGGACGAACTGCTGAAGACCGACATCGCCGACTACGCCCTGGAGCAGTTGCGGGCCAGCAAGGTGCGCGAAGTCCACATCCTCGGCCGGCGCGGCCCGGCCCAGGCAGCCTTCACCGCGCCGGAGGCCAAGGAGTTGGGCGAGCTGGCCGATTGCGACACCATCGTGCCGGCCGACGAGGCGGCGCTGGACCCGCTCAGCCAGGCGTCGCTGGCCGGGGCCGACCGGGCGGAGTTGCGCAAGGTGGAGTTCATCCAGGAGTTGTCCCGGCGACAGCCGGCGGGCAAGTCGAAGCGGCTGGTGCTGCGCTTCCTGGTGTCGCCGGTGGAGCTGATCGGCGATGAGAACGGCCGCGTCAAGCAGATGCGCCTGGTGCGCAACGTGCTCTATGCCACTGACGCCGGGTCGCTGCGGCCGAAGGCCACCGACCAGTTCGAGACGCTCGACGTGGGGCTGGTCTTCCGCTCCATCGGCTATCGCGGCGTGCCGCTGCCGGGCGTGCCCTTCCATGACAGTTGGGGCGTCATTCCCAACGCCGGGGGGCGCGTCCTCGATGCCGACAGCCGCGAGCCACTGGTCGGCCAATACACAGCCGGCTGGATCAAGCGCGGGCCGACGGGCGTCATCGGCACCAACAAGCCCGACGCGGCCGAGACGGTCGAGGCGATGCTGGCCGACGCGCGCGAGGGCAAGGTGCTCAGCCCGGCCAACGCCACGGCGGCGGCGGCCGAAGCGCTGGTGCAAAGCCACAACGTGCGTATCGTCACCTACGACGACTGGCGGCGGCTGGACGCGCTGGAACTGAGCCACGGCAAGGAGCAGGGGCGGCCGCGGGTTAAGTTTACGCGTGTGGACGACATGCTGGCCGCGCTGCAAGAGAGTTAAGTCGCAGTTCGGGCACAACCGGCAGATTGCCGGTCAAGAGAGAAGTGGGTTTGGACACTGATCGCGCTGCCGACACCTTTCCCCTGACCCTGGACTCGCTCCGGGTTTTGGGCAGTTGGGCGGCCGATTGCGCGGCCAGGGCGCTGCCGGTGTTTGCGAAGTATGCCCATTCCGATTCCCGACCCTACGCGGCGATTGAGGGCATCCGCGTGTTTGCCGCCGGGGGAAAGCGCACGGCCCAGTTGCGCACGCTGGCGATGCAGGCTCATGCCGCCGCGCGCGAGGTCGGCGTTCCGGCGGCCGAGGCCGCCGCGCGCGCCGCGGGTCTGGCCGCCGCAAGCGCCTACACGCATCCATTGCGAGATGTCCACCAGACGAAGCACATTGTCGGGCCGGCGGCTTACGCCGCGCTGGCGCTTGAGCTTGACCACGCCGGCGATCCCCATATCGGTGACGCAGAGGTTCGCTGGGCGATTGCCCACGCTCCCGCGGCGGTGAGCGAACTCCTGCAACAGATGCCCGTGCGCCAGGCCGGAAAGAGCCGGTTAGACCAGCTTCTTTATGAGCTGGATGCGGGCGTTCGCGGTCGGGATTGGCCCCAGGACGGCTGACAGCATCTTATGAGCGACGAGGTCATTATCTACAGCGACGGCGGCGCCGACCCGAACCCGGGCATTGGCGGCTGGGCGGCGATTTTGCGGGCCGGAGAGCGCGAACGTGTGCTGACTGGCAACGATCCCAAGACGACCAACAACCGCATGGAGCTTCAGGCGGCCATCGGCGCGCTGCGGGCGCTGAAGCGGCCGTGCCGGGTGCAGTTCCACACCGATTCGCAGTACGTCCGGCGCGGCATTACCGAGGGCGTGGCCAAGTGGAGCGCCGCCGGCTGGGTCAACAAGCAGGGGCACGCCATTCCCAACGTCGACCTGTGGCGCGAGTTGCAGGCGCTGGTGGGGCAGCACGACATCACCTGGCACTGGGTGCGCGGGCACAGCGGCGACCCGGCCAACGAGGCCGTCGACCGGCTGGCGCGGGAGGCGCGGCTGCGCATCACGCCGCAGATCGACCTGGCGGCTGACGTGCCCCGCCTCTACTTGCGCTCGTCGTGCCACGGCAACCCCGGCCCCGGCACGTGGGCGGTGGCCGTGGAGAGTGGCGGTGAGTGGGAAGTGTCGAGTGGCAGCGAGCCGAAGACGACCAACAACCGCATGGAGTTGCAGGCGGCCATCGAGGGGCTGCTGCTGTTGCCGCCGGGCAGCGAGGCGCAATTGTTCACGACCTCGGACTATGTGTTTCAGGGGGCGACGCAGTGGCTCCACGGCTGGAAGCGCGGCGGCTGGCAGAAGAAGGACGGGCAGCCGGTGGCCAACAGCGACCTGTGGCGGCTGCTCGATGACCTGGCCGGGCGCTACCGGGTCAAGTGGGTCAACGCCAAGGGGCAGAAGCTCGAAGGGCTTGGCCGTGCCGGGCAGGCGCTCAAGATAGACTGAAGAGGAATTATCCCATGAATTTCTCTGACTACTCATTTCCTTCACGACGGGCATACGTTGTGGCGCGGAACGGGCTGGTGGCGACGAGCCAGCCGTTGGCGGCGCAGGCGGGGCTGGCGGTGTTGCAGGCGGGCGGCAACGCCATTGACGCCGCTATCGCTGCTGTGGCCACCCTGTGTGTCGTCGAGCCGTGCTCGACCGGCATCGGCGGCGACGCCTTCGCCCTCATCTGGTCGGCGGCCGAGGGGCGGCTGGTGGGGCTGAACGCCAGCGGCCCGGCCCCGGCGGGGCTGACGGCCGACCTGGTGCGCGGCCGCGGCTACACCACCTTCCCGGCCCGCGGCGGCCTGCCCGTCACCGTGCCCGGCGCGTTGCGCGGCTGGCAACTGGCCCTGGAGCGCTTCGGCACGCGCGGGCTGGACACGCTACTGGCCCAACCCATCGCCTACGCCACCGGCGGCTTTCCAGTCAGTCCGGGCATCGCCAACGCCTGGGAGCGCTCAACGGAGTTGCTGGGGCGGCTGCCCGATTCGCGCCGCGTCTGGCTACCGGGCGGGCGCGCGCCGCGGGCCGGGGAGTTGTTCGCCAACCCGGAGTTCGCGGCCACGCTGCGGGCGATTGCTGACTACGGCCCCGACGCCTTCTACACCGGCCCCATCGCCGCCCGCATCGCCGCTGCCGTGCGCGCCGATGGCGGGGTGATGTCTGCCGACGACCTGGCCGCTTTTCGCGCCGAGTGGGTGGAGCCAATCGCCGTCGAGTACGCCAACGGCTACACCTTTCACGAGATTCCGCCCAACGGGCAGGGGCTGGCGGCGCTGTTGGCGCTCAACATCGCCCGCGGCTTCGACCTGGGCAGCGTGCCCTATGGCTCGGCCGACTATACCCACATCCTGATCGAGTCGATGAAGCTGGCCTTCGTCGACGCCCACGCCTACGTGGGCGATCCGCGGCGGGTGGGCGTGCCGGTGGCCGGGCTGCTGAGCGGGCGCTATGCGCGGGAGCGGCGGGCGCTGATCGCCAAAGACCGCGCCCTCTTCCCGGAACCGGGCAACCCGCCGCGCGACGGCGACACGGTTTACCTGACCGTGGCTGACGGGGCGGGCAACATGGTCAGTTGGATTCAGAGCCTCTACATGGGCTTCGGCAGCGGCATCACCGCCGGCGATACCGGGGTGCAGTTGCAGAACCGGGGGGCCAACTTCAGCCTGACGCCGGGCCACCCCAACGAGGTCGCGCCGGGGCGTCGGCCGTACCACACCATCATCCCCGGCTTCATCACCCGCGACGGGCGGCCGTGGGCCAGCTACGGCGTCATGGGCGGCTTCATGCAGCCGCAGGGGCACTTGCAGGTGGGGGTCAACCTGGTCGACTTCGGCATGAACCCGCAGGCGGCGCTGGACGCGCCGCGCTACAACTGGCTACAGGAGCGCGAGGTGGCGCTGGAGCCGGGCTTCGGCGCGGCCGTGCGCGAGGAGCTGACCCGGCGGGGGCACGCGCTGTTGCCGGTCGGGGCGGCCGTCCACTATGGCGGCGGCCAGGTTATCTTGCGCGACCCCGACAGCGGTGTGCTCATCGGCGGCAGCGAACCGCGGAATGATGGGGCGGCGGTGGGGTGGTGAGGAAGCGCAGGGAAGCGGGAGAGCAGGGGGGCAGGGGGGAGCAGGGGAGAGGGTTGCTGGTTCCCTCGCCCCTTGGGAGAGGGTTAGGGAGAGGGTTCTGATTGGTTGCAACGATGACAGACCGGATCGAGACAGCCAAGCAAGAAGTTGGGGCCGCACTGGCGGCTATCAACTGTTTCCTTGACAGTGAGCAATCAAGTACGGTCGAGGCCATCTATTATCGACACATGGTAAAGTTCCGGCTTATTCTGAGCGACATGCTTGCCTCCCTGGAAAGGTCGGATACGTTTGTGCCCGTGCGCGACAGAAACATGGGCTACCCGATTGTGGATTCGTGGCCCTTACCGAATCAGAGCCTTGATGAAACTAAGGCGGCGCTGGCGGCTGTTGGCCTCCAAGTGGTCAATGCGGAGGCCGCTTACCAGCGTGCTGCGTCCTCAATGGCCAAAAAAAGGGCGTGACTTGCGCCGTCGTTGGGGGTATAATTGCGGTCGCATTCGGAGAGGTCGCATAGTTTGGCCTAGTGCGCACGACTGGAAATCGTGTACCTCGCAAGGGGTCGCGGGTTCGAATCCCGCCCTCTCCGCCAGGACGAGTGACGAGTTCAGCCGTTCTTGAACTCGTCACTTGTCATTTGTAACGAATCCTCCTCTGGCTTCCCTGGCCGTCAAAAGTGCACGACCCAACAACTGGTTTTTGCCAGGTTATGTAAACGTTTACATGATGCTTCGCTATCGCCGGCGCGACGACCGCGGTGGTAGGGCAGGACAAGGCGTTCTTTAGCCGGGCGCAGGTGGACTGAAGCGCCACGAGGATGCCCATAGATCGACCTGACAGGTGGGCGGCCATAAGGCTCATATCCGCTGGGGATAGAGTTGGCTGCCCACCTGTCAGGTCGGGATTCTAGAGCGCGCTCAACGCGGCGAAGGCCGGTTGCAGCGCCGGATACAACCCCCGATAGAGGTCGTAGACGGGTTCATAGGCCGTTGTCGCCGCCGGGTTGGGGGTGGTGTGGCCGGTCAGCCGGATGGTCGCGGCGCAGGCGGCGTCCACGTTGGGCCAGATCGCCGCGCCCACTCCGGCCAGCAGCGCCGCGCCATAGGCCGCCCCTTCCGTCGTGTTGACGGTGACCAACTCCGCGCCGAGCACGTCGGCCAGAATCTGCCGCCACAGCGGGCTGCGCGCCCCGCCGCCCGACAGACGCACCTGCCGCACGTCGCCCAGACCGGCCTCGCCAATCAGGGTGAAGCTGTCGCGCAGGCCGAAGGCCACTCCTTCGAGGACGGAGCGGGTCAGATGGCCGCGGCCGTGGCGGACGGTCAGCCCGACCCAGGCCCCACGGGCCAATGGGTCGGGGTGGGGCGTGCGCTCGCCGGTCAGGTAGGGCAGGAAGAGCAACCCCTCGCTGCCGGGCGGGACGGCCTCGGCTTCGGCGTCGAGGGTGGCGAAGGGGGCGCCGGCCGTCAGCCGCTCCCGATACCATTGCAGGCTGCCGGCGGCGCTGAGCATGACGCCCATGAAGTGCCAGCGGCCGGGCACGGCGTGGCAGAAGGCGTGCAGGCGGCCTTCCGGCTGCACCAGCGCCGCTTGTGTGGCGGCGAAGACGACGCCGGACGTTCCCAACGTCAGGGCAACAATGCCCGGCGCGACCGCGCCCACGCCGACGGCCTGCGCCGCCTGATCGCCGCCGCCGCCGACGATGGGCGTGCCGGCCCGCAACCCCGTCTCGGCCGCCGCGCCGGCGCTGACGATGCCGGTCATGGCCGGCCCTTCGTAGACTGGCGGGAACCAGGCTGCGGGGAGATCGAGGGCGGCCAGCAGTTCGGCCGACCAGGCGCGCCGGCCCAGGTCGAACAGCATCGTGCCCGACCCGTCGGCGCAGTCCATGGCGTAGTCGCCGCTCAGTCGCAAGCGGATGTAGTCCTTAGGCAGCAGAACGTGGCGGGCCTGGGCGTATATCTCCGGCTCGTGCGCTCGCACCCAGAGGAGCTTGGGCGCGGTGAAGCCGGTCAGGGCGTCGTTGCCGCAAATCTGGATGAGGCGCTCGCGGCCGACGCGGGCGCGAATCTCGTCGCACTCGGCGGCGGTGCGCTGGTCGTTCCACAGGATGACCGGGCGGAGCACCCGGCCGGCGTCGTCGAGCAGCACCAGGCCGTGCATTTGCCCCGTCAGGCCGATGGCGGCCACGGCGTCGCCGGCCACGCCGGTTTCGCTCAGCACCTGGCGGATGGCGGCGGCCATACCCGCCCACCAGTCGGCCGGGTCTTGCTCCGACCAGAGCGGCCGGGGGCTGGATACGGTCAGCGGGGTCGAGGCGACACCGGCGACCTGGCCGGTGTCGTCGATGAGCAGCGCCTTGGCTGCCGTGGTGGAGACGTCAAGCCCTAGAAGGTAGTGCGGCGCGCTCATGTTGCTCACCGCACGCCGAGCAGCAGCTCGTTGGTCAACTGATCCAGCCGCTCATAACCCAGGCCGCGCGCGCCCAGGGCGATCCGGTCGAACGTCATCTCCTTCAAGCCGCGGGCCTTGTCCGGCGCGTAGGGGCCGGTGAGCGGGGTCAGAGAGCCGTTGTCGGCGTTGATCTCCGCCAGCAGAGCTTGAATCTCAGCATCGGCGTTCCAGCGTGCGGCCTTATCCTTCAGGATGAGGTAGGTGCGCATACAGCCGCGAGCGAACTCCTTGACGCCCTCGTAATCCTCGGTGCGGTAGGCGTGGGCGTCGAAGTGACGGCTGCCGGGGTAGCCAACGTCTTCCAGGAACTTGACCAGGAAGAAGGCGGCCTTGAGATTGACCGCGCCGAAGCGGAAGTCCTGATCATAGCGCCCGAAGGCCTGGTCGTTCAGGTCGATGTGCCACAGCTTGCCCGCTTCCCAGGCCTGGGCGACGTTGTGGAAGAAGTTGAGGCCGGCCATCTGCTCATGGGCGACTTCGGGATTGACGCCGACCATGTCCGGGTGCTCCAGGGTGGTGATGAAGGCCAGCATGTGGCCGGTGGTGGCGTTATACATGTCGCCGCGCGGCTCGTTGGGCTTGGCCTCCAGGGCGAAGCGCAGGTCATACCCCTGGTCGATGACGTAGTTGCACAGGAAGTCCAGCGCCTCGCGGTTGCGCTTGATGGCCGTGACCGGGTCTTTGGCGGCGTCGGTTTCCACGCCCTCGCGCCCGCCCCAGAAGACGTAGACTTTGGCCCCCAACTCGGCGCCGAGGTCGATGCTGCGCAGCGTCTTTTGCAGGGCGTAGGCCCGCACCCGGGGGTCGTTAGCGGTGAAAGCCCCATCCTTGAAGGCCGGATCGGTGAACAGGTTTGTCGTCGCCATAGGCACGACCAGGCCAGTTTCGCGTAGCGCGGCCTTGAAATCGGCGACGATGCGGTCGCGCTCGGCGGGGGTGGCGTCGATGGGCACCAGGTCGTTGTCGTGGAGGTTGACGCCATAGGCGCCGACCTCGGCCAGCATATGGACGAGTTCAACCGGGCTGAGCTTGGGGCGCACCGGCTCTCCAAATGGGTCGCGGCCCATGTTGCCGACGGTCCATAGGCCAAAGGTAAAGCGATGTTCGGGACGGGGGGCGTAGTCAGACATGGGAATGTGGTTCTCCTGGGGGCCGGGAGCGGCGGCAACCGGCCAGGGCCGAATGCTAAATGGGGTGGGGGATCGGCTGATCCTGTCGGAATGATTGCCTAATTTCAACCGAGCGGCAAGTTGTTGGCCGTGCCTGGCCCCGCCGCCCTACGCCTGCAACCGCGCCTCGATCTCCCTCAACCGCTCCCCCACCGCCTCCCAGCGAAAATTCTCCCGCACGAACGCCCGGCCGGCCTGGCCCAGCCGCGACCGTTCGGCGGCGTCGCCCAGCAGGGTCGTCGTGACGGCGACCAGGGCGTCGTCGTCTTCGGCTAAGAGCAAGTGCTCGCCCGGCGTGGCCCGCAGGCCGGCGTTGACCTCGGCCGTCGTCACTACCGGCAGCCCGGCGGCCATCGCCTCCAGCACCTTGTTCTGCACCCCGGCGGCGAAACGCAGCGGGGCCACGAACACTGTCGCCTCGTTGAGCGCCGCGTTCAGGTCGGCCACGTGCCCCAGCACGCGCACCCCCGGCCGCCCGTCCAGCGCGCGCACCCGCGCCGCCGGCTCCGCGCCGATCAAGTCCAGCCGCGCCGTGGGCAGCGTCTCACGCACGCGGGGCAAAATCACCTCGGCCAGCCGCTCGGCGGCGTCGATGTTGTGGAAGACGCCCATGTGGCCGACGAAGATCAACGCCGGCTGCGACACGGGGCGTACCTGCGGCCGGTAGCGCTCCGTCTCCACGCCATTGGGCACGACGCGCAGGTTGGGCGGCGGGCGGCCGTCGCCGGCTACCCCGGCCCCGACGGCCGCAGCCACCGCCTCGCGCTCCACTTCGCTGATGAGCCACGTCTCGTCGAAATGGCCGACCATCTGGCGCTCGTAGCGACGGATACGCGGCAACTCCAGCCGGTAGATGAGCCGCCACAGCGGGTCGCGGTAGGGCAGGGAGCGGGCCACCTCGCCGGAGATGGCGTCGGTCAGGTCGAGGATGCGGTAGGGATGGAAGCGATGGCTGACGTACTGGGCCATGCGGAAGAGGTGGACGTAAACGGCGTCGAACTGCCCCCGCGCCAACAGGCGGTCGACCGCGCCGCGCATGATCGGCGAGCGGTAGTAGAGCGCTTGCAGCGGCAACGGCCGCCACGCCCCGGTCGCCGCGCCCAGCGCCGACTGCCACGGCGCGCGGTGGACGAGTTGGATGTCTTCGCAGAACGGCCGCAGCGGATTCACATTGCCTGCCTCGCTCTCGTCACCGATGAAGGATAGCAGCGTGATGCGGTGCTCCTGGGACAGCACGCGCAGGAAGTGGTAGGCGCGCAACCGGTCGCCGCGTGTGGGCGGGTAGGGCAGCCGCGCTGTCAGAAACAAGATGCGCATGAAGAGGATGAAACCACAGATTACACAGATTTCACAGAATTAAGGGGCCAGGTTCCAGGG